>JAEEGI010028897.1_pt1 | contig 10520 bp, 7 predicted proteins | sample 8958751 | NCBI WGS metagenome assembly JAEEGI01 (sample SAMN16246545, study PRJNA631951) | gut metagenome | biome: gut microbiome; feature: rumen; material: KS-attached | host: Bos | place: Iran: Karaj | collected 2018-10 | reverse complement strand
CCGATCTCCAGCCGAAGCTTCCCGCAATGTCCTCCTGAGCTGCTGCATCGTTCAGAACGCGGGCGTGGCGAACCAGATGGTCCCTCCTGTGCCATTCGTCGTCGAACATCTTGGTGGGGAACATGTGGCCGTTATATTCGCTTATGAGATAGCCCTTGGACAGGTCCGGGGTGACGTCCTTTCTGGGTGTGACGCCGTCGTTGGTGCCGTCGTGGACGAAGTCGTTGTAGGCGTAGACATCCTCCAGCAGGCTGCTCTTTTTAAGGTAGCGGACGCCGCTGGTGGGACGGGTGGGATCCAGCCTGTGGGCAGCTTCGTTGGTGCTGCGGTAGAGGCCGTCGCAGTCCTGTGACTCATTGATGCGGACGCCCCAGAGTATTATTGATGGATGGTTGCGGTACTGGAGCACCATCTCCTCGGTGTTTTTGAGGGCCACCATCTTGCAGTCGTCTCCGCCTATGTGCTGCCAGCCGGGGGTCTCGGTGAACACCAGAAGGCCAAGGCGGTCGCAGGCGTCGATGAAGTGCTGGGACTGGGGGTAGTGGGAGGTGCGGACCGCATTTAAGCCCAGCTCCTCCTTAAGGATGCGGGCATCCTCTATCTGTATGTTTTTAGGCATGGCGTAGCCCACGTAGGGGTAGGCCTGATGACGGTCGAGGCCTCTTAGCCTGAGCTTTCTGCCGTTCAGGTAGTAGCCGTCCGAGCGGAACTGGGAGCTGCGGAAGCCTATGGTGTCCGTTCTTTCATCCACCGGCTCGCCGTCCTTGAGGAGCTCAGTTTTAAGGGTATAAAGGACAGGGCTTTCCACGTCCCAGAGCTGAACGCTCCTGAAGGACTGGCTGAGCCTGAGGGTGTAGCTTGCACCCTCGCCCTTGAAATTGATGGGCTTTTCGATGATGAAGGGATCCGCGGAGCAGCCGATGGCAGGTGTCTTTTCCGGGGCTGCTGCATCCTTTCCCGCTCCCGCGTTCAGGGCTCCGCAGATGCTGCCGCAGTCCTCGAGGAACAGGGTCTGGCGTATGCTCCAGCCATCGCCCTCAAAGCTTCCCGCGATCTTTATCTCGCTCTCCAGCCTGCCGGGGGCATCGGTCAGGATGCCGTCTGCAAGGCCTGCCAGCTTGCCCTTTTCGCCGTAGAACTTTGCCAGGGCCTGCTGGCTTATGGCTGCCTTTGGCATGGCGAAAACGTCAGCGATATATTCGGACTCCTTAACGTCAAGATAGACCTCCCTGTAGAGGCCTCCGTAGCAGAGGTAGTCGATTACATAGCCGAAGGGGGGCTGATCCAGGCTCTCCCTGTTGTCCAGCTCTATGGTGAGCAGGTTTTCTCCTCCGAAATCTGCCGCAGGCGCCAGATCCACGGTGAAGGCGGTATAGCCGTTTTTATGCTCTGTCAGCAGCTTTCCGTTCAGGAAGAGCTTTGCGTAATGGCCTGCCGCCTCCACGGTCAGAAGCAGGTGCTTTCCCTGCCATTCGGCGGGGATGTCCAGCTTCCGCTTATAGGTGCAGACCATCTGGTAGTCCTTTTCGTCGAAATAATCGTAGGGGATCTCCTGGTTTGTGTGGGGGAGCCTTACCATCTCGGTCCTTCCCTCGCCATCTGTGAAGATCCAGTCGCTGTTGAGATATATGCGCATGAAAATCCCTCCTGAATATGTTATATGAATTGAATCATCGTCTTAAATCGCCGCACCGGGCTGATGCATTGCTGCCGGGCTGATGCACCTTGCTTCGAATCCCTGGCCAAGGAGCATAAAACCGCTGATCGGCCATGAATGAGAGCTGTCATCAACTGCAATTATACTACACTTTGACACTGATTTAAAAGACCTGTATAATTGCGGGGTAATCGATTTTCGAGGGAGAGATCCGAATGAGTGATACTAAAAAAAGCAATAAACCGGTGATAACACTGGTCCTTATAATCGCGCTGCTGGCGGCAGCCTTCGGAGGCTGGAAGTACTGGAAGTACTATACTGCAAAGAAGGCAGACGAGGCGGAATACCTGGAGAACCGCTGGGATATGGCCGTTGAAAGGCTCAGAAAAGAGGCTGAATCAAAGGCTGGAAGGGGACTGCCCGGTTTCAGCGTTGCGGATTCTGTGGAGCTTCTGGATGTTGAACCTGGAAAAACTGTCCGATACGTTTTTTCTGACGCTTTCGGGCTCGAAACTGCTGAAGGCGAACTGATCTGTTATAAGAAAAGCACCTTTAATGACGACTGGACCATGTTTGAACCGGGAGAACTCAAAGGCCTGCTCTCACAGCGCTTCCTTCTCCAGAATGACATGGAGCTTCTGGTGGACAGGGAGCCGGAGGATGGCATCAGCGCGGAGAGCGCAAAGGCAGAGAGCCCCTCGGCCCTCCCTGCCGGGGACGGCGGACAGAGCTTTGCCGGGGAGTACGATCTTAAGTACTACGATATCCAGGAGCTTTTCAGAGAGGACCAGTGCCTTGTAAGGCTTTCGGACGGCAGCACCTTCAGTTCTTCGCAGGCTGGAGCAGAGCCCGAATGGTTCAGCAGGGATGTGGCATTAGGGGATGCCCTCTACTATCACCCTGCCGTTGACCCGGAGCTGGCAAAGGTCATCCGGGCTTCATTCTCCGAGGCCCTGGTCAGGCGGCTGGACACAGACCGCATAAAGGTAAAGGCCCTGCAGATCCAAGGGCCTGTCATGACGGATTATTATCATATGGGCATGTATGTTGAGGCTGCTCTTGATAATTCCGCCGCTCAGACCAAAGGCCCGGAGGAATACAAGGCTCTGGCGGAGCTGACCCTCGGAGCCGACGGAGTGTGGTACACCGCAGATGAAAAGGACCTGAGCGATGGCTCTGAGCCGCTGCCGGAGTACCTGAACTCAGCTCAGCTCACCGACGAACCCATCTTCGAGATTCCAAAGCCTGCGGCCAAGCAGTCGCCCTATTATATAAGGGTCAACCGCCTGCAGAACTGCGTCACCATCTACGGTCTGGATTCCAACGGCGGCTACAGCGTGCCTGTCAAGGCCATGGTCTGCAGCACCGGAAGGGAGGGCCACGCCACGCCTCTTGGCGATTTCGCGGTCCAGGACTTCAAGGCCAAGTGGTGCTTTATGATCGACGGAAGCTATGGCCAGTACGCCACGGGCTTCAGGTCCGGCGGCTATCTGTTCCATTCCATCTGCTACACCGCCAAGTCCCACGACGCCATGATGGTGGATGAGTACAATCTGCTGGGGAATTACGCTTCCCTCGGCTGCGTGAGGCTGCAGACGGCGGATGCCAAGTGGATATTCGACAACTGCCCCGTGGGCACCGGGGTCACTGTGTATGAAGACGAAGAGCCCGGACCTCTTGGCAAGCCCGGGAAGATGATAGAGGAAATTACTGAGGAAATGAATAATGGCTGGGATCCCACGGATCCGGCGGAGGGGAACCCCTGGCGGGAATAAAAAAGCTCCGGAGAGGGTCCGGAGCGGGTGCGCGTTATAAGACTGCAGCCAGTCTGTGTGGTTCTGCGGCTTGAGCCTGCAGCTTTTCTGAGCCTGTTTGGCGGTTTAAATCCGCGGCTGGCTTAAGCGGTCCTGGACTCGTTCGCGAGAGCCAGATCGATGGCCTTGGAGAGCTGGTCGGCGCAGGATGTGGAATTGCCTGCGCAGCGGTTGCCCCTGAGGATCTCTGCGACTTCGGCGGCATCCTTGCCCTGGATCAGCTTGGATATGGCCAGTGAATTGCCAGGGCAGCTCTGCTCCATCACCACATTGTAGATCTTTCCGTCCTCCAGGGCGAAATTGATCCTTGTGGCGCAGCAGCCGGTGGGTCTGTAGCTGTATTCTGTCATGATTTGTTCCTCCTGTATGTCAAGATTTTTTTCGTTGCTATTTTAGCATAACGAAGCAGAATGACAAGTGAAATTTAATTCACAAAGCGGCCTCGCGGCGGGCCCGAAAGGAAAATATATGGAAAGATTCGATGAGCTATACTACGAAAAGCCCTATGTCAGGGAGTTCAGAGCCCGGGTGACGGGCTGCAGGGAGCTGGAGGAAAAGGGCGGCGAAGCTTCAGAGGCTGCTCCCCGCTGGGCCATAGAGCTGGACCGGACAGCCTTTTACCCTGAGGGCGGCGGCCAGCCGGGGGACCGGGGGAGCCTTAAGGTGCTCTCAGGCGCCGAGGACAGGGAAAATCTCTCCGAAGCCATGCCCGGTGCCATGTTCGCCTGCGGCCTTGGAAACATGGAAGCCCACGTGCTGGACACGGTCAAGAAGGGCGATGCGGTGCTTCACATCTGCGACAATCCTCTGCCGGAGGGCCTTGAAATCAAAGGCGTACTGGACTGGCAGCTGAGGAAGGATCACATGGAGGCTCACTCAGGAGAGCACATAGTCTCCGGCCTCATCCATCAGAAATTCGGCCTGGAGAACATAGGCTTTCACATGGGGGATCCCTTCATCACCATAGACTTCAGCGGCCCCATGACCTGGGAGCAGGTGAAGGAAATAGAGACCCTGGCAAACCAGGTGATACGCTCCGACATAGAATTCGAGGAGAGGCTCTACGAGGGCTCCGAGCTGGCGGATGTGGAGTTCAGGAGCAAGAAGGAGCTTGAGGGTATAGTTCGTATAGTCACCGTCCCCGGCGCCGACGTCTGCGCCTGCTGCGGCACCCACGTGGTGCGCACCGGGGAGGTCGGGCTGATCAAGATCGCCAGCCTGCTGAATCGCAAGAAGGGCGCAAGGCTGGAGATGCTGGCAGGGCGCAAGGCCATAGAATACTGGCAGCAGGAGCTGGACCAGGTGACGGAGGTCTGCCGGCTTCTTTCCCTGCAGTCCCACGAGCTGGAGGAGGGCGTAAAGCGCCTGGAGGCTGAGAGGAACGACGTAAGGTATAAGCTCCACGGAGCTGTGATGAAGCTGCTGGAAAAGGAGGCGGAGAGCGTCATTGCCAGAAGGAAGGCCAAGGCTGCCCTCGAAAGCGCCGACGATGCCGAGGACCGGCTGCTGGTCCACTTCGTGGACGATGCGGATATGGAGGAGCTGCGCTTCTTCTGCAACAAGGTCATGGATTCCGGTCTTTTCGATACCTGCGCGGCTCTGTCCGTGGACGCCCCGGATAAGACCAATTACGTGATCATGAGCCACACCAGGGATCTGAAGCCCATGGCAAAGCCCCTGAATATGGAGCTCAACGGACGGGGCGGCGGAAGCAAGGACATGATACAGGGCAGCTACGGAGCCCCGGGCGAAGTGATAGAAGCCGCCCTGGAGGAGGCCTTCAGGTAGCAGACAGAACTGTCCCCAAGGACACACTGAATTGACAAAAACTTCAAATGTGCTTGACAAAATGATATCGCATGCGATATCATTTTGTTTAACGACGGGCTCAGAATCAGTATGTCTGATATTGAAAAATCAATAGAGAAAATGAAAAGACAGCCGCACAGTATAAGGCCGTCAGAGGCGGATCGTGTACTGCGGGCTTATGGTTATGATGCGGTAAGACAAAAGGGCAGTCATAAGCACTATCTGAATCGGAAAACAGGAGACCTGATAACGGTAAAGCAGGAAAGTCCGCTTAAAAAGGTTTACGTTGTCGAGATCCTGCGCCGCATAGGGAGGTAATCATGGATATCAAAGAATACCTGGCGCTTCCGTATACCAGGATCATTCAGGAATTGACGGATGAGAGCGGCCATTATTTTTATGGACGTATTTTGGAGATCGACGGGTGCCAGAGTACAGCTGAGACGCTGGATGAACTGTATCCCAGTCTCAATGAAGCTCTTGAAGGATGCATAGAGCTGCTGCTGCAGGAAGGACGGCCCGTCCCTGTTCCCCTTGCTTTAGAGGAATACTCGGGAAGATTCCTGCTGCGCCTGCCCAAAAGCCTTCATCAGAAACTGACCATTGAAGCCGAGCAGGAGGGGGTCAGCATCAATCAGCTGGCCATATACAAGCTGGCAAGGTAACAGACAGAACCGTCCCAGAGGGCATTGATAACAGCATAAAAAAGCCTGAGGATTCAAGTTCCTCAGGCTTTTGTATTGCTTTTGTTCAGGACTTTATGCTACACCTCTTCCCAGCTGAAGCCGGGGCGGCCGAAGTGGCCGTAGTTGGTGGTGCTGCGGTAGATGGGCTTTCTCAGGTCCAGGCGCCTTATGATCTCCGCAGGGCGGAAATCGTAGTGGTCCCAGGCCCATTTTGCCAGGTCCTCGTCGGACATCTTGCCGGTGCCGTGGCTGTTGGCGTGGATGGAGATGGGTTTTGCGACGCCGATGGCGTAGGCCAGCTGGATCTCCACCCTGTCTGCCAGTCCCGCGGCGACGATGGCCTTGGCAGCCTGTCTTGCTGCATAGGCAGCGGAACGGTCCACCTTCGTGGGGTCCTTGCCGGAGAAAGCTCCGCCGCCATGGCGGGCAGCTCCTCCGTAGGTATCCACGATTATCTTGCGGCCGGTAAGCCCCGTGTCTCCGGCGGGACCGCCGATCACAAAGCGTCCCGTGGGATTTACGAAGAACTTGGTGTCAGCATCCAGCAGCTCGGCAGGAATAAGTCTGAAGATCAGCTTTTCCATGATATCCTTGTGGATCTGCTCCTGGCTCACATCCGGGTCATGCTGGGCGGAAACCACCACCGCATAGATCCTTACGGGCTTGCCGGCCTTGTCGTATTCAACTGTCACCTGGGTCTTGCCGTCCGGTCTCAGATAGGGCAGCTCGCCGCTCTTTCTGAGCTGGGTCAGCCCGGCGGAAAGCTTGTGGGCCAGGCTTATGGGAAGGGGCATCAGCTCCGGAGTCTCAGTGCAGGCGAAGCCGAACATCATTCCCTGGTCCCCGGCGCCCTCCACGTCCACGCCCATGGCAATGTCAGGGCTCTGCCTGTGGACCTTGCAGACGATCTCGCAGGTGTCGGCGCAAAAGCCGTATTCCGGCTTCGTGTAGCCTATGTCGCGGATAACTTCTCTGGCTATCTTCACATAATCTATATCTTCCTTACACGTAATTTCTCCCATAATGGTGAGATAATCAGTGGTAGCGAAAACCTCGCAGGCCACGCGGGCGTTGGGATCCAGTCTCAGGGCCTCGTCCAGGATGGCGTCTGCGATCTGGTCGCAGAGCTTGTCGGGATGACCCTCAGTAACTGATTCGGAAGTAAAAAGTCTTTTCATCAGATTTCCTTTCAGATCTCACAGACGGGTCCTGTCACAAGGGCACCCTTCCATCCGTCTCCTGCTTTCGCAGTCGGCGGCGGACCCTCCCTTGCGCCACCCGTCCGTGTAAGATCGGGTAATGATTAAAACAAAAAATCTCTTCCGAAAGAAGAGAAGTGTACGCATCTCATCTTCCAGATAATAATCTGCAGGATTTGGCACCTTCGCGCGCATTCGCACGGGTTGCCGGGCTTCACAGGGCCTGTCCCTCAGCCGCTCTTGATGAGTAATATTTAATTCGGTGCATTATATTAGCATCCTCAAGATTGATTGTCAATAGCAGAATAGTGTGTTAAAATACTTTGTTGATAAAACGACGGGGAAAGGATAACAGATGAGTTTTCTTGAAAAGATCTTCGGAGACGCAAACTCCAAGGAAATCAAAAGAATAGAAAAAATAGTGGACCAGATCGAGGCTCTGGAGCCATCCATGCAGGCTCTCTCGGACGAGGAGCTGCAGGCAAAAACTCCTGAATTCAAGGAGCGCCTCGCAAAAGGAGAGACTCTGGACGACATTCTGGTGGAGGCCTTTGCGGTCTGCCGGGAGGCCAGCTGGCGAGTTCTTGGCATGAAGCATTTCCGCGTGCAGCTCATAGGCGGCGTGGTGCTCCACGAGGGCAACATCGCCGAGATGAAGACCGGCGAAGGCAAGACCCTTGTGGCAACGCTGCCCGTATACCTGAACGCTCTGGAGGGAAAGGGCGTCCACGTGGTGACGGTCAACGATTACCTGGCAAAGCGCGACTGCGAATGGATGGGCCAGATCTACACCTGGCTTGGCCTTACCGTGGGCTGCATAATCCACGAGGTCAGCGGTCCCGACCGCAAGGCGGCCTACGATGCTGACATCACCTACGGCACCAACAACGAGTTCGGCTTCGACTACCTGCGGGACAACATGGCCATCTACGCAAAAGACGAGATGCAGCGGGACCTGAACTACGCCATCGTGGACGAGGTGGACTCCATCCTCATAGACGAGGCCAGGACCCCTCTTATAATATCCGGCAAGGGCGAGGACAGCTCCGACCTCTATAACAAGGCGGACCGCTTCGTGCGCAATCTGCGCCCCGGCGAGGACTTCACCATGGAGGAGAAGGACCGCACCATCTCCCTCACGGAGGACGGTATCGCCAAGGCTGAGCGCCATTTCGGCGTGGAGAACCTGGCGGATCCGGACAACATGGAGCTTTCCCACCACATCAACGCGGCTCTTAAGGCCAACAACCTGATGCGCCGCGACGTGGACTACATAGTTAACGAGGACGAGATCGTCATCGTGGATGAATTCACCGGCCGTCTTATGTACGGACGCCGCTATTCCGACGGCCTGCACCAGGCCATCGAAGCCAAGGAGGGCATAAAGGTGCGCAGCGAGTCCAAGACTCTCGCCACCATAACCCTGCAGAACTACTTCCGCATGTACAACAAGCTGGCGGGCATGACCGGTACAGCCAAGACCGAGGAAGACGAGTTCGTGGATATCTACAACATGAAGGTCATCGTCATCCCCACCAACAGGCCTGTCCAGAGGAAGGACCTGGAGGACATGGTTTATACCACCGCCAAGGGCAAGTACAGGGCCATCGTTGAGAGCATAATAGAGCACCACGAGACAGGCCAGCCTGTGCTGGTGGGCACCATTTCCGTGGAAAAGTCCGAGATGCTTTCCGCCATGCTGCAGAGGCGGGGCATCAAGCACGACGTCCTGAACGCCAAGCAGCACATGAGGGAAGCTGAGATCGTGGCCAACGCAGGCCGCGAGGGCACCGTCACCATAGCCACCAACATGGCCGGCCGAGGCACGGACATCATCCTGGGCGGCAAGGACAGCAGCCCCGAGGAGCAGCAGAGGGTAAAGGACCTGGGCGGTCTTCATATAATAGGCACCGAGCGCCACGAGGCAAGGCGTATCGACAACCAGCTCCGCGGCCGAAGCGGACGTCAGGGAGACCCGGGCTCGTCCCAGTTCTTCGTGGCTCTGGACGACGACCTCATGCGCCTTTTCGGAGGCGAGCGCATGCAGGGCATGATGGAGCGCCTGGCGGTGGACGAGGACACTCCCATAACCGCAGGGGTGCTGACCAAGCAGATCGAAAGCGCCCAAAAGAAGGTGGAGGGACGCAACTACGCCACCAGAAAGTACGTCCTGCAGTACGACAACGTCATGAACCGCCAGAGAAGCATCATCTACGCAGAGCGCAAGAGGGTGCTCAGGGGCGAAAACCTCAAGGAATACCTGCTGTCCATGATGAAGGATATCGCAGGTGAGATAGCGGACTATGTGGCCGCAGGCGGCGAATATCCCGAGCAGTGGGATTTCGACGAGCTGGCAAGAAAGATAGACGCCATCAACAAGATCATGCCAAAGCCCCGCTATTCCGAGGCTGAAAAGCAGGAGCTCACCCGCGACAGACTGGCGGATGACATCTACGAAAGCATGAGGACCTTCTACGAGGAGAAGGAAAAGCTCATCGGAAGCGACCGCTTAAGGGAGCTGGAGAGGGTGCTGCTGCTTTGGATCGTGGATCGCCAGTGGATGGACCACATCGACGCCATGGATCAGCTTAAGAGCGGCATAGGCCTGCGCTCCGTGGGACACGAGGATCCCGCCATGGCCTACGCCAACGAGGGCTCCGACATGTTCGAGCTTATGGTAGCCTCCATACGGGAGGAAATGGTCCGCAACTGCCTGGCACTGACCATACAGACCGACGCCCAGAGGCGTCAGGTGGTGAGCGTGGGCGCCAGCATCAAGGACGAGATAGAATCCGCAGCCGAGGCTGAGAAGAAGCGCAGAGGCGCTGCCGTAAGCGCCGACAAGGCAAGACCCGGCCAGCGCATACAGGGCACGGACAACAGCGGCGTAAAGGCGCAGCCCATCAGGGTGCAGAAGATGCCGGGCCGCAACGATCCCTGCTGGTGCGGCAGCGGCAAGAAATACAAGAACTGCCACGGAAAAGTAAAGAATTTCGTGGAGGAATGATGCTAAAACTGGAAGCTTTGAAAACTGAACTGCCTGAGGCAAGAGCAACTCTTTCGGATCTGGAGGAGTCTCTTGGCGTGCGCAGGATAGAGGAGACCCTGGCGGATCTTAAGATCGAGATGGAGACCGAGGGCTTCTGGAATGACATCGACCACGCCCAAAAGCGCATGAAGCTCAAGGGCCAGCTGGAAAACAGCCTGAACGAGTACCGGGAGCTGGCGGAGCTTCTGAACGAGACCGAGGTGCTGGTGGAGATGGCGGCGGAGCCCGACGATGAGGAATTCGCCAATGAGGCCCTGGATAACCAGAAGAAATTCAACGCCCTGGCGGAGGACCTTCGCATAAGGA
>JAEEGI010028896.1_pt1 | contig 10520 bp, 4 predicted proteins | sample 8958751 | NCBI WGS metagenome assembly JAEEGI01 (sample SAMN16246545, study PRJNA631951) | gut metagenome | biome: gut microbiome; feature: rumen; material: KS-attached | host: Bos | place: Iran: Karaj | collected 2018-10 | reverse complement strand
TGAAAATGAGCACTTGCCTGCAGTTGTGAATCTTACTAATAACTTATCCGTTATCGATGATTATTCCTGGATGGATGACGTGAAGATTTCCGTCAAACCTTGAACAATAAGATATTAACAAGAATTTAAAACAGTTTTCTATGAAGATTAATAAGTATTTCAATGCTGTGCTTTCAGCCGTTTTCGTAATGGGACTTGGCATGGGTGTCGCATCGTGTAGCGATGACGACAAGAACGGCAGTGATAATCCTGGCGGCGGTAACGACAACGAGCAGACCGAAGCCCAGTATGAACAGCAGCAGCTTGGCTGGACGCTCATCACCCAGCTGACTGACGAGGGCAAAGCCCCCGAGGGCTGGGAGAACAAGACCTTCGAGCCAACGATAGGCTCTCCTGTGGAGGGCGATCCTTACACCCGCGTGGTGGCAACCAACACCATGGAGTCGGCCGCAGCCCGTTTCGCCGAGCTGGCCGACAATCCCCCGGGCTTCAGCGAAGCCACTTCCGTCTATGACTTTTCCATCGAGGGCATCGGCAAGCTGAGCTATCAGCGCGGCTCTGAGAATGGGCAGTACCTGGCCCAGGTGACAGTCGACCTGAAGCAGGTGCCCCACCTGAAGAAGATCCTCTACCAGACCCCTGAGCAGAGCGGTAACAACAGCAGCTTTGCCGGTACGGCCTACTACCGCTTCGGCGACGTGGTGATGGATGGCGAAGGCTACTACTGGATCTGCGTGCGTCCGGCCTTCGGCAAGGAGGGTAAGCAGGACAGCCACTGGCTGTGTCTGAGTCGTACGCTTCCTGAGAAGAATCTGGAACCCTATAAGACCAGTACGGGCAATCAGAACTACCTTCCCACCGGCCTTGGCTCAAGCACGAAGCACATGCAGAACGGTGCGGAGATGTTCTACGCCATGCTTCATCCCGACGACTGGCACAACAACCTGAGTGGCTCTACGAAGCCCGCCATGTTCGATGACTTCAGCACCAAGAACTACCAGTATCACAACATCTACTTCTGGCAGCGTGTGTGCAAGGCCTGGCAGGATCAGGATCTCTTCGGCAGGGTGCTGGGCGTCTCAAAGGCGCAGCTTGACGGCGGCCTCTCCAATGGCCTGCACTTCCTCTACAGCGGTTACTCCTGGTGGTGGAAGACCTCTTGGTGGTGTACCCTTTATGAGGCCACCTACAAGAATGGAACCGGCAAGAAGTCGAACATGCACGACGCAGCAACTTCCAAGCCTAAGAAGGACATGCACGACATCATCGTCGATGCCAAGAGTGGCGATAAGGTAGGAACGGTCAACGGTAAGTTCTTCGACAACGACAACGCCGTGCGCTGGTACGTGCGCTGCAAGACTGGCGCACAGCTCAGCAGCAATGGCAACTACAACGAGAAGACTGCCATCAGCGGTGTACAGGAAGTATATGTCTATAATAAACTGCATGGAATAGACCTGAATGAAGACCCAGAAGTAACAATCAAGCCAACTGAGGATGATGCTACCATGTATGGTTACTTTATACCCGGTACCATCATGAAAGAGTCTGACGGCACCAGATGGCTGTGCTATTATTCATGGTTTGACGAGAATGCAACAGGTCAATTTGAAAAGAAAAAAGCCAAGTTCATCAGTTTTGACAACATACAGACCGCGACTGAGACGATCAGCAACGCCAGTGGCGACAATGCCAATGGAACATTCGTCGTCAATAACGATCTTATTCCAGAGACCGAAATTCCGTTCTTGGCATTCTTCTTGGCTAATTACTCTGCCAGTACTTCTACATTCGAAGCAAATTTTCGTGCAGCCGTGGGGGAGTATCTGAGTGTCAGTCTTAAGGATCTTTTTTCTGATCGCGACACCATTCATGTCTACCCAGAGGGCGAGAGCATAGGTCATTTACGCGCCGTCAATTTTGCCTATACCCCTACTGGCGGCCGCACAAAGGGCACGCAACCTTATATGCGTTATGTCAATGATGGTTCACATGTGGGTAGTTTGCGCACGGTAGATAAGGAAGCCTACTGGCGTAATATGAGCTACAAACGATATCATACAGAGAATGGCCGCATACTCGACTTAGTCGATTTGTTCAGCGCCTATAACAGGATTACTGAGCCAGTAAAGGGCGATAAGTGGAGCCAGGCCAAGCGTAATGGAACAAATTACCGTGACCGCGACTTTACAAAAGACGACCTCTACAGCGGCGCGTTCGACTGTCGCAAATTCTTCTATGACGTCACTGCAGGCAAATGGCCTGAGCTTGTCACCAAAAACGGCTATTCGCGTCCCAAATATGTTTCGCCTTATTGGGATCCGGTTATCTTTATCCGTTTCATGGAAGTCGACGATACCAGCACCGAATTTAAAGGGACGTACGGAGGGCGCAGGTTCACATTGTTGCGTGAGACCGCTGAAAATGAGCACTTGCCTGCAGTTGTGAATCTTACTAATAACTTATCCGTTATCGATGATTATTCCTGGATGGATGACGTGAAGATTTCCGTCAAACCTTGAACAATAAGATATTAACAAGAATTTGAAACAGTTTTCTATGAAGATTAATAAGTATTTCAATGCTGTGCTTTCAGCCGTTTTCGTAATGGGACTTGGCATGGGTGTCGCATCGTGTAGCGATGACGACAAGAGTGATGATAGTGGTGGCAGCGGTGAGAAGACCGAGAGTGAGTTGGAACAGGAGGCGCTGGGCTGGACGCTCATCACCCAGCTGACCGACGAGCGCAAAGCCCCTGAAGGTTGGGAGAATATGACCTTCGAGCCGACGATAGGCTCTGCCGTTGAGGGTGATCCCTACACCCGCGTGGTGGCAACCAACACCATGGAGTCGGCCGCAGCCCGTTTCGCCGAGCTGGCCGATAACCCCCCGGGCTTCAGCGAAGCCACTTCCGTCTATGACTTTTCCATCGAGGGCATCGGTAAACTGAGCTACCAGCGTGGCTCTGAGAGTGACCAGTACCTGGCGCAGGTGACGGTGGACCTGAAGCAGGTGCCCCACCTGAAGAAGATCCTCTACCAGACGCCTGAGCAGCGCGGCAACAACGGCAGTTTCTCCGGCACGGCCTACTACCGTTTCGGTGACGTGGTGATGGACGGCGACGGCTACTACTGGATCTGCGTGCGCCCGGCCTTCGGCAAGGAGGGCAAGCAGGACAGCCACTGGCTGTGCCTGAGTCGCACACTTCCCGAGAAGAATCTGGAACCCTATAAGACCAGCACAGGCAACCAGAACTATCTTCCCACCGGTCTTGGCTCAAGCACGAAGCACATGCAGAACGGTGCGGAGATGTTCTACGCCATGCTGCATCCCGACGATTGGCACAACAACCTAAGCGGCTCTCCGACACCCGCCATGTTCGATGACTTCAGCACCAAGAACTACCAGTATCACAACATTTACTTTTGGCAGCTTGTTTGCAAGGCCTGGCAGGACCAGGATCTCTTCAACAGGGTGCTTGGCGTCTCAAAGGCACAGCTTGACGGCGGTCTCTCCAATGGTCTGCATTTCCTCTATAGTGGCTACTCCTGGTGGTGGAAGACCTCTTGGTGGTGTACCCTTTATGAGGCCACCTACAAGAATGGAACCGGCAAGAAGTCGAACATGCATGACGCAGCCACTTCCAAGCCTAAGAAGGACATGCACGACATCATCGTCGATGCCAAGAGTGGCGATAAGGTAGGAACGGTCAACGGTAAGTTCTTCGACAACGACAATGCCGTGCGCTGGTACGTGCGCTGCAAGACTGGCGCACAGCTCAGCAGCAATGGCAACTACAATGAGAAGACTGCCATCAGCGGTGTTCAGGAAGTCTATGTCTATAATAGACTGCATGGGGTTGACCTGAACGATGAGCCCGAGGTGACTACCAAGGATATGTTGATGGGAGATGGTGAGACTTACTATGGCGACTCTTACTATCGTATAGGCGACGTGGTGAAGGATGAGGACGGTGCCCTCTGGTTCTGCGTTCAGCTTTCAGGCGTTCCAGAGCAGATGCGCGACGAATATCTGGAGTACGGTGTAGAAGGGGTTTACAACAATTTTAAGATGAGAGTGATGCCCAGCCAGTACTCTTGGTTCGTAAGTCTCACCCCCAAGGGCACCAGCGGTCAGTCGCTCTTCCAAGGCGACGGCCAGCAGTACTATACCAACCTGCCTACCATCAACCAGGCTAAGTATATTTCACATATCTTGGCCTACATACTTTGGGATGGCCTTTGGAGCAAGAATAGTACCGCATCGCTCAAAAAGACTTATAGTAACATTCTCCAGTACGCCAAGGTTGACCTGACCAAGTTGGTGGTTCGTCGCGACAGTTTGTTCGATGCAGGCACAAATGGTGCACAGACTAACCATTGCCAGAATTGTTTCGTAAATCTCGCCTATAGCGATGCCAGCAATGCCGCCCAGCAGAAACAATCCTATATGCGCTGTATCATTGACGGCTGCGGACTGGATTCTGATGATAATGGAAATTTAAAACCAGGCAGCCGCCAGAATTATGACAGGATGCAAGACAGCTATACTACAGGCAACTACACCACAAAGATGTACATACAAGACGTGGGCGACATCAATATGGTACGCCAGTATGCCTATGACCCGTGGGTTACACTGCCCTGGTACACTCTTGGTAATGGGGGACCAAACCAGATAGAAGGCAAAGCCACTGACATCTATCCTCATGAAAAGATATTGGAGGGACGATATTCGCAGGCTGTACCCGAAAGTTTCCTTTGGGACGAGCAGAAGGTTGACTATAGTAAGCCTGAGTTAACGTCGATGTACAAGGAGCCTATCACCATACTCCGCGTGATGCGGGTGAAGGATCGTGGTGTAAAACCCACCGAGAGTGTTGATGGCAAAAAACTTACCGAGGAATTCCTCTGCACGTATGATGGCCAGCGTGATTCATATGGCGATATGTCGAGTTTCTTGAGCAACTTAGGTGAGGTTGCCTTCTTCTTTAATGGCAATAAGTACAAACTGAAGGACATTCCATTCCTTGGACAATAATAGTATTAATTATTAATTATTTATTGATGTATGATGAATACAAGTAGATATTTCAACGCAGTGCTTTCAGCCGTCTTCGTGATGGGACTTGGCATTGGCATCACTTCATGTAAGAGTGATGAAGGCACCGATGCTCCAACTGTCAAGGAGAGCACATTGCAGCTCGACGAGAAGATCGAGCGCTTCGGCATAGAGACCGATATGCAGAGTGCCATCGTCGATGTGAAAGTGGATTGCAAGGGTCGTTGGAGCGCCGTTGTGCCAAGCGATTGCGAATGGTGCGAGATAGACCAGAATGCCCTGATCTACGACGGTCCGCAGACACTGAGCCTGAACTTCACCGAGAATCGCTCAGGCCTCGACCGCCAGACCACGCTCACCATCATGGACGATGCCAAGAAGCGCACGGACATCAAGGTGGTGCAGACCATGCTCTATAACGGCGAGGCACCAACCAATGCCGACGGCGACTACAAGTCGACGGCTGTTGGTTTCTCGGTTAACTATGACTACTTCCTGAACACTGCCATCGAACAGCAGGGTGAGTTTTCGGTGAACAACTGCTACCGTGGCGACAACGTGTTCAACATGGCGCGGGTTCGGCAGCTGGATACTGAGAGGATTCTCGCTGCCTACCACGAGGAACAGCTGGCTGTGGCCCGCTTCCACGAGGTGATGTTCGACAGTATCACCAGGAAGAGCGACTCCATTTCTGTCACCATGAATGTTGAGGTGTCGTTCGGCTTCATCAACTTCAATGCCCGCGGCGCCTACCACGCCGCCGACTCGGTATCGATGACCAACGTCAACTATTTTATCCAGCGTAAGGCACCCGCCTACCGTCTGTTTGTATCACCCGACGCATTGGGCGACCGCATACGGACGCAGGGCCAGCGGGAGACTTTGCGGCTGCGCCGTGAGAATGCCGACTTCATCAAGGATATCGACAACTACGAGGCTGAGCTGAAAGCGGAGAACGGCGGCGAGCTGAGCGAAGGCGACAAGGCGTATGTCGCAGAAATGCGGGCCGAAGCCCTGAAGCCTGCCTACGACAATCTTCTGTCGCCGGGCATGCGCACCCTCTACTATAACATCACCACCGCCCTGCGCCAGAAGAACTATACCCTGGCCGACCAGTACCTGAATGTGCTCGATGCCAAGTACGGACCCTTCTTCATCGGATCGGCCGAATATGGCGGCACGCTGGTGATGAACTGCGAGTTGAAGAATTCGTATGTAGCTACCAATGGCGGCATCGGAGCCGAGCTCGATGCCAACGGTGAGGGACTGTTCTCCATAGGCGGTAAGCTGAAATGGAGTGAAGACGGCCTGCGCAGCATCCATGACAGCAAAATGACGCTGGAGGTGTATGGCGGCGATGCTGCACCCACCGCCACGGCTCTGCGCGAGCAGCTGAAAGGTGACGACCCGACGAACCAGACCAAACTGGAGGATATCCTGAAGGCATGGGCCGAATCGTTGAAGCCCAAGGGCGAAGGCCGCAACACCGATGCTGCACTGCTGAACATCTCGTTCACACCCATCTGGACTATCTTCGATGCCAGTTCGACACAGTATGTCGAGGAGTTCTTCCGTAAGAAGTATAGTGACCGGGGCATCGACAAATACATCAATTCCATGCAGGGCGTGACCATTACCAGTACGAAGGATCTGCTGGGAGCTGTGAAGGACGGCAATGGCAATCCTGCTAAATAAGGAATAATGTTTGCGCGTGCGCCGATAACGATCACAGCCATGCTGGCAGCCATCCTGATGATGGCGGCCGGCATGGCATCGTGTTCGGAGGACGACTTCGGTCTGCAGCCTGGTCAGGAGGCAGACCAGCCTTTCTCATGGACCCGCGGCACAGTCGGCGAGACGCGCTATGCCTGGCTGCGCAACTTCGGGGTGGGCTATGGCTACGACGGTGTCAGCGGCGACTACTGCAGCTACGACGACATCCGCGCCCAGGTCATCAACCGCGAGGCACTGCGCGAGGCCGAGGATATCTACGGTCCGCTGTCCATGCAGAATGCATCGACCTACAGCCGTGTACACCAGAAGGTTTACTATAGTGAGCACGACTACATCGCCTCGTTCGACTTCACGTCGAAGAGAGAAGTGTCGTGCCTGCTCTACAACGGCGAGGTGCGTAAGCGCCAGTATATCCTGGAAGACGGCATACAGCAGAGTTTCTACTATGTGATAGAGGAACAGCACGTCAAGGGCGAACAGCGTCTGTCGCCCTACAGCATCCAGACGGTGATCAAGGATGGGCACGAACGTATCCTGACGCTCTCGTTCCGGCAGGCCATCCGCCACCTCGGGTCGGTAGGCTGCACGGCAGCGGCCGTCGACTCGTTTATCAAGGTCTATGGCACCCACGTGGTGACTCAGGCCGTGATGGGCGGCTCGCTGCGCCTGGAGCTCAAGAACACCATGAAGCGCTATCACGACCAAGTGGCCGAGACGGCATACAGCAGCGAGGATCTGCTCTTTGCCTTTAACAACCGCGATGAATCCCGCCGGAAGTGGGGCGACAGCTATGCCTGGGTGGAGGAGTCGGGGTTGAACATCATGGTGCGTGGCGGCGACCAGTCGCTGCTGTCGGATATCATCGGCGAGCGCCGCTACGACGGCCAGCGTCATAGCAGTGTGGCCGGACTGGGCCAGTGGGCAACCAGCATTGTCTTCGACACCGACAGCGACGACCGTACTAATGCCGAGATGCTGACGATGGAATGTGAGCCCATCTGGGACTTTATTCCCGACCGCACCGTGAGCAATGCCGTCCGCGCCCATATTATAGCCAATGCTGCACTGGCCCGTCAGTTGCTGGGCGACAAGAACTTTGCCTCGTGTGCCTTCCCGCTGCGCCACGCTGATGCCTCGTGCCTCGTGGCCCGCGCCGACGGAACGTGGCAGACCGTGAGCCACCATGCCGGCAACCGCAGTGAGCGCCATGTGGTCTATGTCGTCAGCCAGGGGCGCTATGTGGCCATGCAGTGCTATGAGTACCTGTCGGCTCCTGGCATCAAGTCGCAATATTACTGGACTGTCTATCCCATATCCGACACCAGCGTGAACCTCAATGGCGGCTATGCCGTCGGTGAGAACGACGGACGGGTGTATAGCCTCACCATGCGCAATGGCATTCTGCAGCCACAGCCACTGGCTGACAACGAACAGCCTGCCCAGACGAATACCGTCTATCTGAACGGCGGCCAGCTGGGCTTCAGAGCTCAGGACGGCTACATCTATGCTGATGCCAAGCCCATGCTCTACGTAGAACCCACACATGGGGTCAACACCGACGGCAGCGTCGATGTGACCTACGCCCTCGTTGACAAGTCTTCATCGACAGAACTGATGATCAGCATTCCAGCCGAGGGGCCGCAGGACATCGGAGAGCAATGGTATCTCGCCACTGCCGGTTACAACAGCAATAAGGTGTGGATGAACACTTATATGCGCAGTGCCGACTATGCCGATTACTATAATCCACGCGAAGTAAGATGCCCGAAATGAAGCAGCTGCCATTATATCTCATCCTTGGGTGGACACTTCTCTTATCCGCCTGCACTGGCCACGACGACACGCTGCCAGAGCCGCCACCCCTGCCTGCCGCTGACCCGACGGTGCTGACCGCTAAGGTGAACGACAGCCTCCTGACCCGCTTTGCATCCTACGAGAGCCTGACCGTCCGACTCACGGGCCGGCAGGCCGACGACGGTGCCATCACCGTCACGACCGGCACCGACTGGCTCAGCCTGCAGACTGACACCCTGCCTGCCGACGGCATCGTCAGTCTGACCACTACCGATAACAAGGGCATGACGCGCCGCGAGGCCCTGCTCACCTTCGCCACTGCCTCTGGGCGCAAGGCCACGCTGCGACTGCACCAGCTATCGATAGCCGACGACGACCAGAATGGTGATCCACAGGCCGATGGCTTCCTCGGTTATGGCTACGATATCTTCCAGAGTCTCGACGACCCCATGTCGGTGCGGAAGAAGCGCCCCGTCATCAGTATGACGCAACTGCGCCAGCGCGACTATGTCGACACCTATGAGACCATCCACAAGAGTCGTCTCTCGCGTACAGAGACCAAGATTTATGCCTCCCGATCGTTCTATGAGTTCAGCCACGAGCTGACCGCCTCGTCGAGCAACATCGTGGAGCCCCTGTTAGGATGTGCCCGCAACTGCCAGCGTGTGCGCCAGGCCACCACGACCAGCAACCTGGTTGAGAGTAATATCGGCTATGGCGCCATGGTCAAGACGGTATGGAGCATGGCTATCGACCGCGGTGCCATCCAGGAGATGCGGCATTCGGGCTATGTCTATCTCGACCCCGTTTTCGACCAGACACAGGCAGCCATCCGCCACAAGAGCGGTGCCGACCGCACGAATGCCTTGAACCAGTTGATCGACACCTACGGCACGCATATCGTGATGCAGGCCGATTTTGGCGGCAAACTGGAATATACCTTCACCATGCAAAAGATGGGTACCTGCAATTTGGAGCAGACCATGAGAGAGGAGGCTTGCTACACACTGGGACTGACCAGCAAAAGCGACCGCCATCAAACCACCTCCAAGCTGACGTCGAGTAAAAAGGCCGACGGCGCCATCCGCATTCTTGGCGGCTCTGCCGGTGCGAACAGCACACTTGAGAACGACATCAGGAGCCTGGGCAGTAATGACCAGATCGATCCGGCCCACCTGATGCAATGGCTGGGCAGCATCAACTTTAACGGCGACAGCGGCGACCCGGCCCTCGCTGTCATCCACTTCGACCTGCTGCCCATCTGGGAAGTGGTCAGCAGCGACATCCGAAACGAGGTGATGGCCGCCGTACTGGAACGGACCAGCCGAAGCGACGTGCAGATCAGCGACGAACAGTTGCAGACAGACCTTTACTGGATGAACCTCAGCAAGGCTTTACGTTTCGATGCGTCCGACGACAAGTCGCTCTCGCACATCGTCTATGTAAAAGGTACGCCCGTGCTGGATGTCTGTCAGGAGTATATACCGCAGATCCGCAGCGACCAGCGGGTGAATGTGGCCTATCCCATCTATAAGAACACGGTACGCATGAGCCAGGGGCTCTTCCTCGGCGACGGCTGCCACCAGCCGGCATACGTCATGTTTGGCGGTGGCGACTGCTATGTGGAACCCATCAATACGCTGGCGCCGGCCACCGTGCTGACGGAGGTGGCCTACGTGGGCGGGAACCTTTATCCCGACCGCCACGGCCTGCCGCTTCAGACGGTGAGCAGCGAGACCCATGACGACTATTTCATCTATCGTTACGATGGTGAGACACACGCCACGCCAGTGGTGAAAGTCGGATCCAACTTCTGGACGCGGCGCGACATCACCCACGGCATGGGATTTACGCCTGACCCTGACAGCGATGACGACGTGAGGGAGATCATGACCGACGGCACACTGTTCACCCGGTTCCAGTATGACGTG
>JAEEGI010028892.1_pt1 | contig 10523 bp, 10 predicted proteins | sample 8958751 | NCBI WGS metagenome assembly JAEEGI01 (sample SAMN16246545, study PRJNA631951) | gut metagenome | biome: gut microbiome; feature: rumen; material: KS-attached | host: Bos | place: Iran: Karaj | collected 2018-10 | reverse complement strand
CACCCTCGACCTCACAGGCATGGTCGCGGGCGCGAAGTACCGCGGCGACTTTGAGGAGAGAATCAAGGCGGCGATTGACGAGGTCAAGCAGAGCAAGAACACGATTCTCTTTATCGACGAGCTCCATACAATCATCGGCGCGGGCGCGGCAGAGGGCAGCGCGGACGCCGCGAATATTCTCAAGCCCTCGCTTGCGCGCGGCGATTTCCAGGTGATCGGCGCGACAACCCTCAATGAGTACCGCAAGTACATCGAGAAGGACGCGGCTCTCGAGAGACGTTTCCAGCCCGTCAAGGTCGGCGAGCCCACTCAGGAGCAGGCTATCGCGATTCTCAAGGGTCTGCGCGACAAGTACGAGGCTCACCACAAGGTCAAGATCACCGACGAGGCGATCGACGCTGCCGTCAAGCTCTCCTCGCGATACATTGCCGACCGCTACCTGCCCGACAAGGCGATCGACCTCATCGACGAGGGCGCTTCAAAGGTTCGCCTCAAGTCCATGACATCTCCCGACAACATCAAGGAGCTTGAGCAGACCCTCGAGCAGTACGAGCAGGAGAAGGCGAGCGCGGTCAACGAGCAGGATTTCGAGCGCGCGGCAAAGCTCCGCGACGAGCAGAAGGAGATTCAGAAGCGCCTCGACGACGCCCGCAAGAACTGGAAGGACACTCAGAAGGACAGCTGCGGAGAGGTCGACGCCGAGGTTATCGCGCGGATCGTCTCTGACTGGACGGGCGTGCCTGTAGTTCAGCTCACCAAGGAGGAGAGCGAGCGGCTGCTCAACATGGAGCAGGTTCTCCACGAGCGCGTAGTCGGTCAGGACGAGGCTGTCACATCTATCGCCAAGGCTATCCGCCGCGGCAGGGTAGGTCTTAAGGATCCCAAGCGTCCCGTCGGTTCGTTCATCTTCCTCGGCCCCACAGGCGTCGGCAAAACCGAGCTGTGCAAGGCTCTTGCTCAGGCTATGTTCGGCGACGAAAACGCCATGCTCCGCCTCGATATGTCCGAGTACATGGAGAAGCATACGGTCTCCAAGCTCATCGGTTCGCCGCCCGGATATGTTGGTTTTGACGAGGGCGGTCAGCTCACCGAGAAGGTCCGCAGAAAGCCCTATTCGGTAGTCCTCTTCGACGAAATCGAGAAGGCTCATCCCGACGTGTTCAACATGCTCCTGCAAATCCTCGAGGACGGCAGACTTACCGACTCCCAGGGCAGGACGGTCGATTTCAAGAACACCGTTATTATCATGACCTCCAACGTCGGCGCAAGGCTGATCACCGACCACCAGAAGGCGCTCGGCTTCGTTCAGAACGAGGACAGAGAGGAGAAGGACGTAAAGCAGCTTGTCCTCGGCGAGCTCAAGAAGGTATTCCGTCCCGAGTTCCTCAACCGTGTTGACGACATCATTGTGTTCAACAAGCTCACTCAGGACGAGATCAAGGAAATCGCGAAGAAGATGCTTGACACCCTTGCAAAGCGTCTGAAGGCGATGAATATCGAAATCAGCTTCACCGACGCGGCTATCACCGCCATCGCCGACAAGGGCTTTGACGATGCATACGGCGCGAGACCGCTCAGACGTGCGATTCAGAGCGAAATTGAGGATACTCTCTCCGAGTACATGCTCGACGGCAAGGTTGTGTCCGACTCCAAGGTCACCTGTGACTTTATCGACGGCAGGTTCGATTTCAAAACCGAATAATTCTAATATAGAAAAAAGCCTGACTTTTTACGAGTCGGGCTTTTTGTTGGAATCGGTTGACAGCGGCAATATACCGTGATAGAATAAAGTTACAGAATTGTAATCTCTGGAGGTGTATTATGGGTTTAAAAATCAGAAGGAAGCGCTGCTTGGTATTATCGCCGTAGTAGCGGTGATATTTGTGCTGAACCTTTTCCATGTGTTCAATATCTTTTCCTGCAACCCCTTCGCGAATCAGGCTCAGGTACGTTTTTACGACGAGATCGAGCCCGTGAACGAGGAGGATTCCGTGCGCCTGAGAGAGCTGCTTTACGGCAAGCCGCTTCACTATGATTCTCCGTCCTGCGGATTTGGCGAGGATGTCAGCGTTTCGTTCGGCGGCGATACGTTCATGCCAGCGCGCGACGGCGATGACATTGTAGAGAACAATGGAAAATACCTTACCCTAACTAAAGCCGAGAACGAGGAGTTTCACGAGATTTTAGAAAAATATGGGGTCACTTTCCCGTGCGTGTGAACGATAATTTTCAATTAAAAAACCCTGACCTTTTTGCGGTCAGGGTTTTGCTTTAGCAGTAGTAACGGATTTCCCCAAAAAAAGAGAGCCATTTTTCAATGATGATAAAGCTGTTTGCTTCGATTGCCTTGCTTAGATAGTTTATCGTTACGTTATTATAGCATGAATTGTTGTTTGCAAGCAGGCATCTGCCTGATTTTGTTATCCAGAACTTAGTAGTGTCCGCAGAGGGCTTTCCTTTGGCTACGTGAACGTGAACAGGTTCAAGCGGTTTGTTTTCATTCGCCCAGAAGTACACGATATAGGAGCCTATTCTAAAAACCTGAGGCATTGTCAAATCCTCCGTTTTGCGAAAGCTCCAGAATCAGGTGGGCGTTGTTTTCAATAATCTTCCGATATTTTTCTATCTCTTCTTCCGAGAAACCGAAAATGTCCTTCCATTCGTAATTCGGAAGATAGCAGGTCGCGTAGTGAAAGCCGTCGTTTTCGTCAGGCTTTTCGATATAAACTTTAACCGAGTTATTCTCACTCATTTCGGAATGAACGATTTCCGTTTCGTCGTCGAGCGTTAGATATGGATACATCATAAGCGGCACCTCCGTTACTGTTATTTTATCATAGTCCGCAGGTAATTTCAATAACCAAAATCCGGAACGGAGCGACCCTAAATTTTCCGGTTTTCGTTTTCAATTTTCAAATAAAAAACCCTGACCTTTTTGCGGTCAGGGTTTTTCTCATGCCGAATAGTGGTGCGCCTTGTCGAGGAGCATGTCTTTAACCTTCATCAGCCGTGTGCGGCTGGAGCGGTCGTTTTCCTCGAGCTTCATGGAGATGTACTTGATCGTCTCCTGATAGCGCGGAATCATTACGTGCTCGAGCGAGTTAACGCGCCTGCGGGTCTTTTCGATCTCCGCCGACATCAGCTCGCAGCTCTTTTCGTACTGAGCGAGCTTGATAAGGTCGGGAAGCACCGTATCGAGGCTCGTAACAGCGTCGTCGAGCTCAAAGGAAGTGAACGCGAAGCCGTAGGGGAAGATATCGCCCTTGTCGGCGGTGCGCGTCTCGGTCTCAAACTGCGGAATCTCTACGCTCATGACATTTTTGGAGCCGATCTGAACTCCGATCTGCTGCTTTGGCGAGAGGAGAGCCGCGTCGAGAGCCTCCTTGCTCATTACGGCGCTGGCGTTGACGAAGTGCGCGTTGCAGTGTTCAAGCTCCGCCTCAACCTTTTCGCGAAGGTCGCGGGTCTCGCGGATCAAGTCAAGAAACTGCCTCATCAGCTCGTCACGCTTGTCCTTGAGCATTTTATGTCCGCGCACAGCGGTTGTGAGCTGCTTTTTGAGCTTGCTCAGCTGCATGCGCGTCGGATTAACATTCATTACTGCCATTTTTTTACCTCCGTGAAGACAGGTTCGACTGAATTAACATGACGGTTGCCCGCGTCAGACGTTGCTCTGAATCGGGCTGCGCCAAGTTGTTGCCCGAGAATTTATCTTTTCTCGGGCGGCTGTTGTCGTCAAGCCTTCTTCGGGTAATATTTGTCAAGCATATCGTCCTTGATACGTTTCAGCTCGGAGCGCGGCAGGATCGCCAGCAGCTTCCAGCCGATGTCGAGGGTCTCCTCGATAGAGCGGTTCGCCTCGTAGCCCTGGGAGACGTATTCTCTCTCGAACGCCTCAGCGAACTCAGCGTACTTCTTATCCATGTCGGTGAGAGCCGCCTCGCCGAGAATAACCATCAGCTCGCGCGCGTCCTTGCCTCTCGCGTAAGCCGCAAAGAGCTGGTTCATGGTCGCCGCGTGGTCCTCTCTTGTTCTGCCGGGTCCGATACCCTTGTCCTTGAGTCGCGAAAGTGAGGGAAGAACGTCGATCGGCGGAGTAACGCCCTTGCGGTACAGCTCACGGGAGAGAATGATCTGACCCTCGGTGATGTAGCCCGTAAGGTCGGGGATCGGGTGGGTCTTGTCGTCCTCGGGCATGGTGAGGATCGGGATAAGCGTGATAGAGCCGTCCTTGCCTCTGAGTCTGCCCGCTCTCTCGTAGAGTGTCGCAAGGTCTGTGTACATGTAGCCGGGGTAGCCGCGTCTGCCGGGAACCTCCTTGCGCGCGGCGGAAACCTCACGCAGAGCGTCGGCGTAGTTTGTGATGTCGGTCATGATGACGAGAACGTGCATGCCGAGGTCAAACGCGAGGTACTCGGCTGCGGTCAGCGCCATCTTCGGGGTTGCGATTCTTTCGATTGCGGGGTCGTTCGCGAGGTTCACGAACATTACGGTACGGTCAATAGCGCCTGTTTCCTTGAAGGACTGGATAAAGTAGTCTGATTCCTCGAAGGTGATACCCATTGCGGCGAATACGACCGCGAACTGCTCGTCCTTGCCGCGGACGGCAGCCTGACGTGCGATCTGAGCAGCGAGCTGTGCGTGGGGCAGACCGGAAGCCGAGAAGATAGGCAGCTTCTGACCTCTTACGAGCGTGTTAAGACCGTCGATAGCGGAGATACCCGTCTGGATAAACTCCTGCGGATAGTTTCTCGCGGCGGGGTTCATGGGTGTGCCGTTAACGTCGAGGCGCTTTTCGGGGATGAGCGCGGGGCCGCCGTCGATCGGGTTGCCCAGACCGTCGAATACGCGCGAGAGCATATCAGATGAAACGGGAAGCTCCATTGAGCGACCCAGAAATCTTACCTTTGAATCGGCGAGGTTGATACCTGCCGCGGAATCGAAGAGCTGTACGAGAGCGTTGGTGCCGTCGACCTCAAGCACCTTGCAGCGGCGGGTCTCGCCGTTCGGAAGCTCGATTTCGCCGAGCTCGTCATACTTGACGCCGTCGACGTCGCTGATCATCATCAGAGGTCCCGCGACCTCGCGTATGGTGCGGTATTCCTTTGGCATCAGTCATCACTCCTTTTCAGTACGTCTGCAATTTCGCTGTCGAGCTGCGCCTGGATCGAGTCGAACTCAGCGGCAACCTTGTCCTCAGGCTCGTACTTGTAACGGCCGATTCTCTCTCTTACGGGCATATTTACGAGCAGCTCGATGTTCGCGCCGTTCTGCAGAGCCTCAAGAGCCTTGTCGTAGAAGCTGAGGATAGCGCGCATCATAAGCACCTGCTTGGGCAGCGAGGTGTAGGTGTCGGTGGGGTCGAAGGCGTTCTGGTGCAGGTAGTCCTCACGGATAGAGCGCGCGGACTCGAGCTTGAGTCTGTCGGGCGCTGAGAGCGCGTCCATACCGACGAGATTTACGATCTCCTGCAGCTCGCTCTCGTCCTGGAGCAGAGCCATCAGTCTGCCGCGAAGCTCCATGAAGTCGGGAGCGGCGTTTCCCGAGAACCACTTTGTGAGCTGGTCGGTGTAGAGCGAGTATGAGGTCAGCCAGTTTATAGCGGGGAAGTGGCGCTTGTAGGCAAGAGCCGCGTCAAGACCCCAGAATACCTTTACGATACGGAGAGTCGCCTGAGATACAGGCTCGGAGATATCACCGCCGGGAGGGGAAACCGCGCCGATAACGGAGAGCGCGCCTTCGGTGTCCTCTGTGCCGTTTACGAGCACGCGGCCTGCTCTCTCGTAGAACTGAGCGAGACGGCTGCCCAGATAAGCGGGATAGCCTTCCTCACCGGGCATTTCCTCGAGACGGCCGGACATCTCACGGAGAGCCTCAGCCCAGCGGGAGGTAGAGTCAGCCATCAGAGCTACGGTGTAGCCCATGTCGCGGAAGTACTCAGCGATAGTGATACCTGTGTAGATAGAAGCCTCACGCGCCGCAACGGGCATATCGGAGGTGTTCGCGATAAGCACGGTTCTCTCCATCAGGGAGTTGCCTGTGCGCGGATCCTTCAGCTCGGGGAACTCATTGAGAACGTCGGTCATCTCGTTGCCGCGCTCGCCGCAGCCGATGTAAACGATGATGTCGGCGGCAGCCCATTTAGCGAGCTGGTGCTGAACGACGGTCTTGCCTGAACCGAACGGGCCGGGAACAGCCGCAACGCCGCCCTTCGCGAGGGGGAAGAGGGTGTCGATCGGGCGCTGACCCGTGGTGAGCAGAATGTCGGGAGAGAGCTTCTTTTTGTAGGGTCTGCCAACGCGGACAGGCCATGTGGTGAACATTTTGATTTCCTTGTCGCCGTCGTCGGTTTTAATAACGGCAACAGCCTCGTCGATCGTGAATTCGCCCTCGTTGATTTTAACGAGCTCGCCTTCGATCTTGTTGGGAACGAGGATTTTGTGGAGAACGGCGGCTGTTTCCTGAACGGTGCCGAGAATGTCGCCGCTAACTACCTTGTCGCCGACCTTGGCGACAGGAGTGAATTTCCACTTCTTATTGTGGTCGAGCGCGGGAACGTCAACGCCTCTCTTGAGGTTGGTGCCCGCGACCTTCATGATTTCATCGAGAGGTCTCTGGATACCGTCGTAGATCGCGCCGATAAGACCGGGGCCGAGCTCAACGGAGAGCGGAGCGCCCGTGGACTCAACCTTTTCGCCGGGGCCGAGACCCGAGGTCTCCTCATAGACCTGGACAGATGCCCTGTCGCCGTGCATCTCGATGATTTCGCCGATCAGACGCTGCTCGCTGACGCGCACAACGTCGAACATATTCGCGTCGCGCATACCCTCTGCGATGACGAGAGGACCCGCGACCTTGGTTATAATTCCTGTTTTCAATTAATACACCTCAATCGTTGAAGATAATGTCGGAGCCGACCGCTCTTTCGACAAAGGACGAAAGCCGCGATCTGCCTGTATTCAGGCTGCCTCTGACACCGGGAATGGGGATAATGGCGGGTGTGAGCCTCTCCTCATACCGCGCCCTGTCCTTTTCAACCGAGTTGTAAACCTCCTCGGTGAGGTAGATAATCGCGTAGTTGTCGCCGTCCGCGATGTTGCGCAGCAGGTGAGCCGCCTGTTCGTTGTCGTCGCAGGGAAAGATGTCGAGTCCGATTGCCGAGAAGCCCTTGATGGTTTCGGCGTCGCCGATAACGGCAATATTCTTAGCCATAAATCTCACGCAGCCTTTCCCTTATAGTATCGGCGTCGGTTTTTGTACGTACGCCGCTCTGAATGATGTGGATAACCTTTTTTTCTATCTCGCTGCCGAGGTAATAGCCCAGCAGCGGCTCCGCGCCTTCGCCCGCGCGCTTGCAGCTTTCCTTCGCAAGGAGGATAAGGCGGTTGTCGACCCAGCGCTCAAATGCCGAGGGTGACTCCTTATACGCTTCCATAGCCTTTTTGCAGTCGTAGTCGGGGATTTTTGACAGCTCGGTGACGAGCGCGTCGATTCCTTTGACAGCCGCTGCGATCAGCGCGTCCTTGCGGAAGCCTTCATAGCGCACGAGAGCGCGCTTGAGGTATTCGCGGTTAGCGCCTGTTCTCGCGGCGCGGAGAACGGTTTTTATATTGCAGTAGAATACAAAGTTTTTGATATACGCTTCAAGGAAGCGAGACTCTCCGCTGTCGCCGATGCGCAGCATCTCGAGCATAGCCGCCTTGTCGACATAAGCGTCCGAGCGTCTCGCGTCGCCGGTGTGGGCTAGAGCCTCATACGCCTTGTCGGCGTTCACTCTGAGCCACTCGGGCAGCAGGTTCATGAGCCTGCTCTCGATCGCCTTCTTCATCACGGGGATATCGACGGTAGACGGAGTGACGAGCAGGTGCTCATAATCCCTGTCAGCCATCGTGCCCTTGAGGATCACCTTGAAGTTGTGAACGTCGTTCTGAATAAGGAACGGATCGAAAATCGAGAAATCGGGAGCCGTAGCCCTGAGATAGCTCCAGAGCTGAGCGGTGTGGGAGCTGAGGATCTCCTCAACGGTCTTGCCTTCGCCGTAGCCCTTGTCGCTGAGCATAGAAGCGATCTCTGCCTCGCTCTTGAGCGAAAGGAGCTGCTCGATGTCGGAGCGCGTCAGAAGATTTTTCTCTCTCGCGCGGACGGAGCCGATGGAATATTCATATGATAACGCCATAGCTCCCCCTTACTGCTCAAAAAGCTCGCGGTTGATCAAATCCTCGATTTCGTCGCGGCGGGCGTTAATGAGCGCACGGAAGTCCATATTTTCCTCGATGTCTCCGCTCTTGAGCACGAAGCCGCCGAGGATATCTGCGGGAGTATTTGAGACCGAGGCGTCAAGTCCCGCCTCGCGGATCTTGCCCTCAAAGTCTTGGGGCAGTCTCTGTAAATCCTTATTGTTTAGCAGGATCTCGCCGCTTTTGCCCTTTAACTGGGCGGCGAGCCTGTAGATAGCCTGAAAGTAATCGCCGTCGGGCAGCCCGAGGAAGTAGTCGAGCAGCGCGCCGACCGTCTTGTCGATCTCGCTTCTGCGCTGTCTGAGGAGCGCGTTGCGGATCTCAAGCTCGCAGCGGCTGAGTGACGCCGCCTTTGTCTGACGGAGCTTCTGCTCGTTTTTCTCGACGATGACCTTGACTCTCGACTGCGCTTCCCTGTCAGCCTCCGCCATAACGGCGTCGCGCGACTTGTCTGCCTCAAGGCGGATAGCCTTTACCGCCTCGTCGCAGTCGGTCTTAATTCGGTTGAGTATAATTTCTCCGCCGTTCATGCTTTCACCTCTTTTAATAGTTTGTCAGCGAATATTCAGCGGACAAATCAGATTGCCAGGTTGGGGATCTGGATTACAACGAGAAGTGAAACGATGAACGCGAGAAGAGCGTAAATCTCAACGAGGGTTACGGAAACCATGCCCTTTGAGAAGTTTTTGCTGTCCTTTGCGCTCATAGCGATACCCGAAACAGCCGCCTTGCCCTGAGCGATACCCGAGAAGAGACCGCCGAGACCGATAGCGAGTGACGCGCCGAGGAAGCAAAGACCCTGAGCGAGTGTGGGAGCGCTGCCGCCGAGAACGCCGCAGCTTACGAGAATAAGGAAGCCTACGATGAAGCCGTACAGACCCTGTGTGCCGGGGAGAAGGGTGAGAACGAGCATTTTACCGAACTGGGAGCTGTCCTCGGAGAGAACGCCCATAGCCGCCTGAGCAGCGCCGCCTACGCCCTTTGCAGAGCCGATACCTGCGAGAGCAGTTGCGATTGAAGCGCCTAAAAGCGCGAAAAACATACCATCCATTATTTGTTATCCTCCTGAATTTTAATGTATTTACTCTGAAGCGAGAACGGCTCGAACTCCTTGCCGCCGCCTTCGTAGAATTTGCTGAACATCTCAACGTACTGCAATCTCATCGTGTGAACGTAAGAGCCGAGGGCGTTGAGTCCTATGTTGATCAGGTGACCTGCGATGAAGATGATCACCATGAAGATGAATCCAACCACGCTTTTGCCCATCATGGTCGCGAGCATATTGAATACCTGCGCCATAACGCCGGTCGTCAGACCGAGAGCCAGCAGACGCGAGTAGCTGAGCAGGTCGCTGATGTAGCTTGTAACGTCGTAAAGTGACGCGAGACCGCCGATAGCCTTGCCGACGATGCCCTTCTTGCCGCGTCCCTGAGTGAGCACAAGACCGACAGCGCAGCCGATAGCGATTACCGCGCCGACCGTAACAAGTACAGGAGCGAGGAACATTCCCGCTGCGAGAACCGCTAAGCCGATAAGCAGCAGCATCCACAGTCCCGTGTCAAAGAATGCCGCGGCGTAGTCCTTCTCGCGGAAGCAGACCACGAACTTGCAGCCCATGCCGACGAGAATATGCACCAGACCGAAGGCGATAGAGATCACCATCAGCAGCAGCGCGTCCTTCTGCGGGTCGAGAGTCGGCCACGGCAGGAGCTTTGCCATCGTCATGTCGGTAGTGCCCGCGAAGTAGTTGTACAGAGAAGCGGGCGCGTCGCCGAAGATAGAGCCGAATACCAGACCCCAGACGGTGGTTGAAATGCCGCAGTACTGGAAGAGCTTGAGGTTGTTGCGCATCTTCTTGTCGGGCTTGAACACCTTGAGGGCGATGCCGATAACTATAACCATCAGCAGTCCGTAGCCCGCGTCTGAGAACATCATTCCGAAGAAGAAGTAGAAGAAGAACGCGAGCAGCGGCGTCGGGTCGAGGTCGCCCTTGCCGGGCGGCGAGTACATCGTCAGAATGCCCTGAGCGGGCTCGGCGAATTTGTTGTTTTTGAGCTTGACGGGAGCGTCGTCGCCGGCGTCCTCAAAGTCGACTGTGCAGGTCGCGACTCTCTCGCACAGCTCTTTTAGCTTTTCGCAGTCGTCCTCGGGGACAAAGCCCTCGATGATGAATACGTGCTTTGAGTGGTCGAGGTTGTTGATCACGTTGTATTTGTCCGCTCTTATGCGGAAGTAGTCCTGGGTGATTTTGATATCGCTGCGCCTGGGCACCAATGACTTGATCTC
>JAEEGI010028889.1_pt1 | contig 10524 bp, 4 predicted proteins | sample 8958751 | NCBI WGS metagenome assembly JAEEGI01 (sample SAMN16246545, study PRJNA631951) | gut metagenome | biome: gut microbiome; feature: rumen; material: KS-attached | host: Bos | place: Iran: Karaj | collected 2018-10 | reverse complement strand
TGTTGAAGTTCGCACCGTCGATGGTGACGTTGGTGCTACGTCCGTCGCTGCCGGCGAAGCTCATTCCGTTGGAATAAGGAGAGAGCTTGGTCAGAGCCGTAAGGCTGCGGCCGGAGTTAGGCAGGTTCATCATCTCGCGGTTGGAGATGTTGGTGGAAGCGCCGGTCTTCTCATTTGCGAACTTGGAAGACTGAGCCACGACCACAACCTCGTCGAGAAGCTCGGTAGCCGGCTCCAGGACGACGTTCTGTCCATAAACCTCGGAAAGTTGCAGAGTGATGTCCTCATACTTCACGGTCTTGTAGCCGAGGAGCTGATACGACACCTCATAAGGTCCGCCCGGACGCATACCCTGAATGGTATAGAGTCCTTCGTTGTTGGAGATTGCGTAATACTGGGTACCGGAAGGGGTGTGGGTAGCCACGACTGCAGCGCCGGGAACCGGGCCGGTAGCGTCAGTAACCTTACCGCTGATGGAGGAGGTCGTGAGCTGAGCGTTCAGGCTCAGGCTTGCGAACAGACCAAGAACGGTCAGGGCAAAAAGCTTGAAAGATTTTTTCATAAAAAGTTTATTAAGTTGAAAAATGATTTTCCGAATACAAAATTAAACAAAGCGCCCGTTTTTTCAACTTTTATCTCTCTTTTTTGAAAAAAAGAGGCGGCCCGGTGAGGCCGCCTCCCTGATAAGACGCAGACAGGGACTATTCTATATTTCCGTTGATGGAATAGACGTATGCCTTCTTGCTGGAGGTTTCTGCAACCTTATCCCTTGCGAAGTAGGTCACATTACCATAGATGACAACCTCATCGCCGACTGCCACGGTCTTGTCGCCCTCAACCCAGGACTGGTTCTTGAGATACCAGATGGAGTATGCCTCGAAATCCTGGAGAGGATCGTTCTTGAAAGTGCCGTCGTCGGAGATCCAGAAGATCGCGGTGCCGTAGCTCTGGCTGAACTGGCTCTGGACCTTGGAGACCTTGCCGACCACATAGACGGGATCGTCTATCTTGGTGCCGGCACCGAGGATGGGAGCGATGTCGGAGGGCTTGTAAGGGTTCGAGAAGGTGCCGGGAGCCCCTACGGTGTACTCCTTGACGGAAGTGACGATGACGTTGAGGAACTTGTCCTTACTCGAGAGACCGTTATAGTAACCGGTGATGACGATGTCCTTGCCGTTGAACGCGGTGAGGTCCATGACGGGAGCAACAATGCTGCCCTGCTTCACGTTGGAGTCGACGCCCTCGAGAATCACATTGTAGTAAGAGCCGGAAATGCTGAGTTTTCCGTAGAGGGTGATGAACTCGGCCTCGTCAGCCTTGTAGGTGAGAGCGTGGCCGTTGACAGCCTGTGCCCTGGGATAGGTCACGGGGTTGCCGCTGCTCTTAACCTCGACCGAAGATACCTTCTCGACCTCGTGGACGCCGTTGTAGACGGTCTTGCTTCCGGCAACTACCACCATATCGCCCACTGCTACGGCATTCGCGCCGTTGTCATAGACATAGACGGCCTTTACGCCGTCGGAAATGACGAAGCCCTTGGAGGTGCGTGCCGTAACGAGCGAAGGTTTGCTCTTCACGAGGTCTCCCTTGTTGGCTTCAAGGATTTCAGAAACGGAAGCATCGGAGCCCGACTGGCTGACGGTAACGGTCATATCGGTGGTGCCGCTGGAGAGGACGACCTCACAATTGCGGGCCGACTCGGTGTTGGGCATAACCGCAAAGGTTATGAATGCGGTATCGGCGGGATTGGGTTCGAGCTTTGTAGCCACTCCCTCGGAGTAACTCATACCCTTGAGGACCACCCAGTCTGCGGAAGGATTGACGAATACGCCATTGCCCTTGTACGCTGCAGTAACAGTGAACTGGCCGCCCTCGGGTGTCATAGTCACGGATTCGGTGTCTATCTTGAGGAGCGACTTGACCAGTTCGGTGATGACCACGTTGACCATCTGGGGCGAGCCCTGATAGTTGCCGCGGGGACCCTCGATGGTGACGACGTCACCCAGTTCGAGACCCCAGCTTGCCACGGGGAAGTTCTGGAACTTGCCGTCCTTGTCGGCGGTACCGTAAATAAGGATCCTGCCGGTCTCGTCCTCGATGTAGTAGTTGCCGTACTTTTCAGCGTTCTGATACCACTCGACGATGGTACCGGTCAGGCGGAAGCTCTTTCCGTCGGGAGCTGCGAGAGCATCTTCGATCTTGGCCTCAGCCACGTCGAAGGAGCCCTGGCGGACGATCAGATACTGGATCTGGGTTCCGCAGGCAATCTGGATTTCCTGCTCGCGTCCGGCTTCGGAGGCGTCTGCGTGGAAAGTAACCTTGGTCTCACCTGCACCTCCTGAAACTACGGATGCGGTGAGCCAGGCGGGAAGCTGGTCATAGATATTCTGGGTCTTGCCGTTCTCGTCCTTGTAGGTACCGGTTACGACACTTTTGTTCAAGACCCAGCTGTCGGTTGCGGTAACGGTCACGACAGCGTCGCCGCCTGCGGCGGGAATGGAGAGATAAGTCTTGTCAAGACTGATGTTCTCAAGAGAAGAAGGCTCCTCTATCTGGCATCCTGTAAAAAGAAGGAGACCGGAAACGATTGCGAAGAAAATATTTCTGAGTTTCATAGTGCCTTTCTTTTTATTAGTTGAACATATATTTGAGACCAACCGAAGCATACCAGCACTGGCCGATAGAATAGACGGGAGCCCAGATGCTGATGTCGCCGTTTACAGCCTTCGGAGCGGAGAATGTAGCGTAACCTTCAGCGTCGGCGCCCTCGAACTTGAGGATACGGCCGGAGTTGAGGTCGGAGTTCATGGCCTTGGAAACGCCCCAGCTGCTGTTGAACAGGTTAGCGAGGTTCTTGATGTCGAAGGTAAGCTGCAGGGTGTTGACGCTCTGGCCGACATTGACCTTGAAGTCGTGCTTGTAGCCGAAATCGAAGCGGTGTACCCAGGGAGAATAGACCGAATAAGCCTCGGCATACTGTCCCTTGTGCTTGCTCAGGTAAGAATCCTTGTTGACATAAGCCATGAAGCGGTCGCGGTCGGAGTCGCTCACGAAGCGGAACTCACGGTTTTTGACCTGCTCGTCGGTAGGGATATAGAGGGCGTCGTACTGGTAACCGTCGCCGTTCATATCGTTGTCAATCATATAGGAGTAGTTGTAACCGCCCCTCCAGGTCTCATAGATGAAGCTGAAGTGGTTGCCGCTGTGGTCGTTGGCCGTAACGGATGCGATTACGCGGTCGGGAGTGACATACTGCGAAGCGTGCAGGGGAATGTTGTTCGGACCGTTGACGGTAGGCACATAGGTGAATGCCGACTCGGCGTCGGAACCGGGAAGTCCGGTGACCTCGAACCTCTCCACGTGGCTGTAGGCCGCATAGAGGTTGAGTTCGGGGATCGGCTGCATGCTTACGGAGAAGTTTGCTGACCAGCCATAGCCGTAAGGGGTGTTCTGGAGGACGAACGCCTTGGTGTTGGTCCTGAAGTTCGAAGGGAAGATCGGACGGTTGTCAACACCGTTGAACCTTGCGAAGCCCTCGACGGGACGCATACTCCAGTCGGAGATGGTCACCTGGTTGATGGTCTTGGTGTAGATACCCTCAGCGCTGACGGTGAAGGGGAAGTCGGTCGGGAAGGAGTAGTCGATACCGATGGTGGACTTCCACTCCTGAGGCATCCTGAACTTGGGATCGACCGCTGCGATGGTCGAAGGAACGGTGCCCGCCTCGGGAGAGACGGTAGCGGGGAGACCCATCGAGATGAGCTTCGCATAGAGTTCCTCACGCTTGAGGATTCCGCCTGCGAACTGGCTCATATCCACGAGTTCGCCATTAATCTTGCTGTTCTTGTTGAGAGCGGCGCGATACTGCACCATACCGCCGTTGGTAGGCATATTGGTGAAGAAGACCAGAGGAATGCGGCCGGTGAACAGACCGGTACCTCCGCGGACCTTGAGGCTCTTGTTGCCGAACACGTCCCAGGTAAAGCCCAAGCGGGGCGAGACGGTCAGCTTGGCGGTGGGCCAAACGCCGGTATCGATGTGCTGCTCGGTATAGCCGTAGCTCTTCGGATAATAGGTGAGATTCTTGATGGCCTGGTTGGTCATAAGGTCGCCGTTATCGAAGAAGAGGCCGTCCAGACGCACGCCGTAGGTGAGTTTGAAGCGGTCGTTCACGCTCCACTCGTCCTGGCCGTAGATGCCGGCCTTGTGGAACTGCACGCGGGCTGCGGGAGCGAACTCGGGCTCGGTGGTGCCATCCTTGATGTATCCGTAGGTAAGGGCGACGACTTCAGGGGTAGCGCCTTTGATGAAGTCATCTACGCTGCCGTAGCGGTAGTAACCCGTACCGTTGCGCATATACTGGTTGTCGGCCATCTGGTACTCGTAGCTGACGCCGCCGGTGACCTTGTGGTTGCCGGCATACCAGGTAACGTCGTCCTTGATGTTGGCGATGGTGTTGTGAACGGCGTTGTTCCAGGTGAAGAGCTCATAACCGAGCGACATATACTGGACATTGTTGCCGGTGCCGTCCTGGATGTCGATGAAGGGGAAGTCGGAGGAGTTGGATCCGCGGACGTCATCGAGCTTGGAATAGGTTGCGAGGAACTGGTTGGAAACGTAGTCGGTAAGACGGCTGTTGAGGTCGAGGGACCACGAATTGACCTTGTTGTTCATCGAATACATCGAGTTCGCGAAGGACATCGAATAGAGCGACATACGGGAATAGGGCGAACGGGTGCCGCCATCCATCGACGATGCGTTGGGAGAGTTCCAGATGAGGTTGTTGGTGAAGTTGTACCTCAGTGCCAGATGGTTGCGGTCGTTGATGTTCCAGTCGAGGCGGGCGAGGGCCTTCATATTGCTCTCGTCTGCGGGGAACTCGCTGTACGAACCGGTGTCGTATTCGTACTTCTTGACGTACTCCCTGACCCTTTCGAGGTCAGCCACGGTGCAGTAGGAGATGTTCTTGGCCTCGTCGCCGACTCCGTCGAGGGAAGCCCTCCAGCGGTTGGCGACCGTAGGGATCTTGGCATACTCGAAGTTGACGAAGAAGAAGAGCTTGTTCTTCACGATGGGGCCGCCGAGGGTCATACCGTAAGTGGTGTTGCGGTCGGTGTCGCGGGCGCCGGAGATCTCCTGGCCGTTGACGAGGTTGCCGCGCATGTTCTCATTGCGGTGATAGACGTATGCGGAACCCCTGAACTTGTTGGTACCGCTCTTGGTGATGGCGTTGACGCCGCCGCCGATGAAGTTGGTCTGGCGCACGTCGTAGGGCGAGATGACCACCTGCATCTCCTCGATGGCGTCGATGGAGATAGGGTTGCCGCCGCCCGGGAGTGCGGAGCTCAGACCGAAGTTGTTGTTGAAGTTCGCACCGTCCACGGTAAAGTTGGTGGTACGGCCGTCGGTGCCGTTGAAGCTCATTCCGTTACCGCCGTAGGGAGAGAGACGGGTAACGTCGGAGATGCTGCGGCTGACGGTCGGAATCGAAGCGATCTGGTCGCTGTTGATGTTGGTGGCCGAACCGGTCTTCTCCTGGTTGAACTTGGATTTGGCTTCCGCCACGACGAGGACCTCGTCGAGGGTCTCGGAGTTCTTCAGCACCGCATTCTGGGCGTAGGTTTCGCCCAGTACGAGGGTGATGTCACGGTAAACGTTGGTCTGGCAGCCTACGAACGAGATCTGTACGTCGTAAGGTCCGCCAGGACGCATACCCTGGATGTTGTAACGGCCATCGGTGTTGACGATGGCGTAGTACTGCGTACCCGAAGGGGTGTGAGTCGCTACCACAGCCGCGCCGGTGAGGGGCTCACCGTCCTGTCCATAGACGTAGCCGCCCATGCTCGACGTGGTAATCTGGGCAAAGGCGGCTGTAGCCACGAACAGTACGGCTGCAAAAGCGAGCAGACGTCTGAACGTTTGTTTCATTTTGATGATATTGATTAAGTTGGTGATAATAATTCGCATCAGTCTCAACATTAACAAGCAAAGGTAGCCATTTTGATTCGGATTCTTATTAACATCGGGGTATTGTTTTTTAACAAATACTGCCTATCTTTGCAGCCGCAAAGTGGACGGATTTGAATTGCTTGCTACCACTCTAAAAAAAGGCTAAAATATAACCTCTTTTTAAGGCGTATGCCCCTGCGTTTCAAATCCCTGCATTCACGGGATTTGTTTTTTTATTACACAGACACTTATGTATTTGTTTACTTCAGAATCAGTTTCGGAGGGGCATCCCGACAAGGTCGCGGATCAGATTTCCGACGCCATCCTCGATGACTTCCTCCGCCAGGACCCCGACTCCCGCGTTGCCTGCGAGACCTTCGTCAGCACCGGACTCGTAGTGATCGGAGGCGAGGTCTCTTCCAACGCCGCCTATGTCGATATCCAGGATGTCGCCCGCAGGACCATCCGCCGCATAGGCTACACCAAGAGCGAATACCGTTTCGACGCCGGCTCCTGCGCCGTCATCTCGGCCATCCACGAACAGAGCGCCGACATCGCGATGGGAGTAGACAAGGAGGACCAGGGCGCCGGTGACCAGGGCATCATGTTCGGCTACGCCTGCACCGAGACTCCGGAGCTTATGCCGCTCCCCATTTCGCTGGCCCACAAGCTTGCATTCCAGCTCGCGAAAGTGCGCAAGGACGGCACCATTCCCTACCTGCGTCCGGACGGAAAGACCCAGGTAACAGTAGAGTACGACGAGGCTTGGAACCCACTGCGTGTGGATACCGTGCTCATCTCCACCCAGCATGATCCGAATGCTACGCTGGAACAGATCAGGGCAGACCTCATGGAATACGTGATAAAGCCCATAGTTCCGGCAGAGCTGCTGGATGCTGATACAAAGTACCTCGTGAATCCTACCGGCCGCTTCGTAATAGGCGGGCCGCACGGAGACACCGGTCTTACAGGCCGCAAGATAATTGTCGATACCTACGGAGGCAAGGGAGCCCACGGCGGCGGCGCATTCAGCGGCAAGGACCCCAGCAAGGTGGACCGCAGTGCCGCTTACGCAACCCGTCACATAGCCAAGAACCTGGTTGCCGCAGGTGTGGCCGATGAGGTGCTGGTGCAGGTATCGTATGCAATCGGTGTGGCCAAGCCCATCAACATCTTTGTAAACACCTACGGCACCAGCCACGTAAAACTGACCGATGCACAAATTGCCGATAAGGTGAATGAGATATTCGATATGCGCCCCAAGGCCATTGAGAACCGTCTGAAACTGCGCAACCCGATATACAGCGAGACCGCGGCCTACGGACACATGGGTCGTGAGCCGCAGACCGTAACCAAAGTCTTCACGTCACACTACATGCCGGCCAAGACCATAGAGGTGGAACTCTTCACCTGGGAAAAGCTGGACTATGTTGACAAGATCAAGCAAGCATTCAATCTTTAAAATGATACAAAAGGGGTCTGTCCCCTTTTGTACTATTTGACCCAGGCGGGGTTATGGACTTTGGTCCTGGAGGGGGTGTAGTACTGGGCCTTTACATCGGGGATGTCGATGTAGTAGGTGCGGTGGGATTTGTTGTTTAGTTTGGTCTCACGCAGCCACAGGTTGGCCCGCTTAAGGTCAGCATATGTGATGCCGTGGTCCTCGGCAAACTTGACCAGATCCTCGATGGGATCGGTTATTTTTATCTGCTCCTTGATGGGAATATAGGGATAGAGGTCCTCACGCTTGAATGAGAAACCAAACATAGCCGGGTTCTCAAACATCATCTTGGCCGCAATGACACGGAACATATAACGGGAAGTCTCATCGACCAGCCACATATCCATTGCGTCGGTCTGATGCTGCTGCTCTATGCGGCGGTCCATACCCTGCTGGCCACCGTTGTAGCTGGCGGCCACCGTCATCCAGTTCTGGTATTTGCCGTATGCCTTGAGCAGGAACTTGCAGGCGGCCTCGGTTGCCTTGACCGTGTTATAGCGCTCATCGATATTGGAATTCACCTCCAGCCCGTACTCGCGGCCGGTAGACTGGGTGAACTGCCATAAACCCGCAGCACCCGCTCCCGATACAGCCTGAGGGTCAAGATTGCTCTCAATCACCATCAGGTACTTGAAATCATCGGGCACACCCATGCGCTTGAGTATGGGTTCAATCTCCGGGAACAGACGGTTGGCACGCTTTATCATGAGCGTGGACATATTGTGCGAGTAGGTGAACGCAATGAGTTCGCGGTCCATACGCTCGCGCAGATCGGCCCTGTCAAATACGATCTTCTGACCCGCAAACACCACAGACTCGGGAACCTGAGGCGGTACAGTCTGGGCATGAACGGAAAATATGAAACATGATATGACCGAAGTCAGGAACAGTAGTAATTGCCTTCTCATAAAACTTGACTTAAGTGGCGCAAAATTAGGCTCTTTTCCTGAAATAACATTATCTTTGTTGCACTAACCAAAAATAAACCCTGACAACTATTATGAAAAAAGTCTGCTATCTGCTTCTTTCGGCAGTTTTGTCCTTATCCGCTTGCCAGAAGGCAACAGTCAAGATTCAAGATTACAAGGTTTCAATCGGCATGTCCGACGGAACCCTTTACGTAACACCTATGGCCGATGACGCCATCCGCGTACAGTACATTCCCGATGGAATAGAACTGCCGCAGCTTGAAAACCTTATTTATACAGAAAACCCTGCTCATCAATCAATAAGTTGCTCACAGAATCTGAGAGGCCTGGTATATGTCAGCAGCACTGAAGGCAATCTCCGGGCGGTTGTCAACACCCGTAACGGAAAGATAAAATTCAAGGATTCACAGGGTAACGTCATACTGTCCGAATCAGCCCGTTCACGCTCTGTCGTAGTAGGCAAAACCGGTGATTTTAACTCTCTTGCCGTGAGCCAGTCATTTGTTACCGCCCCCGATGAGTTTCTCTTTGGAACCGGCCAGTTCCAGGACGGCTATCTGAACATACGCGGACTGACCCGCCGCCTTACCCAGGTCAACACCCAGATATCCATCCCCATGATAATATCCAACAAGGGATACGGAATCCTGTGGAACAACTACGGACTGACTGATTACAACCCCTCGGACTTTACGGTTGAGTTGCAGCAGGGCGGATCGGACGGTACGGCTGTGACAGTAAATGCCACCGGTACTGCCGGTAACGTCAGGGAGCGCCGCGTTTTCAACGATTTCAGCGGTGAAATCGAGGTAAAGGAAAGCGGCGACTACTCAATACTGCTGGACGTAGGCCAGTCGATGGCCCGCAAGCATCTGCTCTCAATTGACGGCGACACCATAATCAACGCCAACAACACCTGGCTGCCGCCCACATCATCGGCCATAACCCATCTGGACAAGGGTACACATAAGGTGTTTGTAAGCGGATCACGCGGTGACAAACCGTCGGTTGGCGTACGCAAGGTTACTGATGTCACCACATTCAGCTCGCCCGTAGCCGTGGCACTTGACTACACCGTATTTGCCGGCACTGCCGATGAGATTGTAAGTTCATACCGCAACCTGACCGGTAAGGTTCCCGCTATGCCGGACTGGGCATTCGGTTACATTCACTGCCGCGAGCGCTATGACAGCCAGAGAGAGTTGCTGGAGAACGCCCACCGTCTCAAGGATGAGGGCTACCACACCAGCGTTATTGTACAGGACTGGCAGTGGTGGGGCAAGTACGGCTGGAACGCCATGCAGTTTGACGAGGGCAAGTACCCCGATCCCAAGGCTATGACCGACGAGCTGCACGGCATGGACATGAAACTGATGCTCTCCGTATGGTCCAAGATAGACAAGAACAGTGAGGTGGGCCGTCAGATGAACGCCGCCGGCTATTACATCAAGGGTACTGACTGGATAGACTTCTTCAATCCCGATGCAGCCGCAGCCTACTGGAAGAACTTCAGCGAGCGTTTACTCCCCACAGGTATAGACGCCTGGTGGCAGGATGCTACCGAGCCTGAGAACGATGACCTGAAGGGCCGTATGGTAGCCGGCGGTAAGATTCCCGGTGAGTTCTACCGTAACGCCTACCCCAACATGGTTAACCACACTGTTTACAACGGACTTATCAAAGATCAGCCCGACCGTGACCCGATGATTCTGACCCGCAGCGGATTTACCGGAATTCAGCGCTACGGTGCCATCAACTGGTCAGGCGATGTAGGCAATGACTGGGAAACATTGCGTCGTCAGATAGCAGGCGGACTCAGCCTGATGGCCACAGGACAGCCCTGGTGGACATACGATGCAGGCGGATTCTTCCGTCCCGGTAACCAATATACCGATGCCGATTATCAGGAGCGTATGCTGCGCTGGATACAGACTGCCGTATATCTGCCGTTCATGCGTGTACACGGTTATATGAGCCGCACCGAGCCCTGGAACTACTCAGAGGAGACACAGTCCAATTTCCACAAGCAGATAGAACTGCGTGACCGCCTGCAGCCCTATATTCTGGATTGCGCCAAAAAGGTTAGTGAGGATAACTACACCATGATGCGTTCGCTGGTATTTGACTTCCCGGGTGACAACGAAG
>JAEEGI010028888.1_pt1 | contig 10524 bp, 6 predicted proteins | sample 8958751 | NCBI WGS metagenome assembly JAEEGI01 (sample SAMN16246545, study PRJNA631951) | gut metagenome | biome: gut microbiome; feature: rumen; material: KS-attached | host: Bos | place: Iran: Karaj | collected 2018-10 | reverse complement strand
GGAGGCGTTCTCATGATAAAAAGCTATAAGTTCAGAAGACGCATTGCTAACTTCTTCATCTATCTTCTCCTTGCGATCCTCGGTATTATCTGGGTATCACCGTTTGTATACCTGGTTATGCACTCCTTCCGTGCTGAGTCAATGACTACGGTTCCGTACCTCATTCCTCACGAGTGGACGTTTGACAACTACATCAAGCTCTTCACAAGCGCGGGTTCTTCATCGATCAACTTCCCCAGATGGTTCATTAACACCTTCGTAGTAGCTATCTTCAGCTGCATTATCTCCACGATCTCCGTTCTGGCTGTTTCCTACACCTTCAGCCGTCTGAGATTCGGCGCTCGTAAAAAGCTGATGAACGTTGCCATGATCCTCGGTATGTTCCCCGGCTTCATGACCATGATCGCTATCTACTACCTCCTCAAGGCTATGGGTCTTAACCAGAACCTTATCGCTCTCGTAATCTGCTACAGCTCCGGCGCAGGCCTCGGCTTCCAGATTTCAAAGGGCTTCTTCGACACCATTCCGCGTGCTCTCGACGAAGCCGCTACAATCGACGGCGCAACAAGAAACCAGATCTTCTGGAAGATCATTCTCCCGATGTCAAAGCCTATCGTAGTTTACACCGTACTGACCTCCTTCATCGGTCCGTGGTGCGACTTCATCTTGGCTAAGATCATCATGGGCGATAAGCGTGAGCTGTACACCGTAGCTATCGGTCTGCAGTCCATGGTAAGCGCCGAGTTTATCAACGAGTATTACAAGCAGTTCCTCGCGGGCTCCGTAATGGTTGCTATTCCGATTACAACGCTCTTCCTCATCATGCAGCGCTATTATGTAGAAGGCGTAACCGCGGGCGGCGTAAAGGGTTAATTCTCTTTATCAAACTCATATGCTCTTACGGGCGGCAGTCTTCGGCTGCCGCCTCTTTTTTACTTCGCGTTTTTTATTTCGCGTTTTTTATTTCGCGTTTTTTATTTCGCGTTTTTTATTTCGCGGACTATGGGTTCGATGAAATCAAGCTGCCCGTTTACGCGGGAAATGTTCATCAGACTCATACCAATCCCATTTCTTTGACAAAGGAACGATAAAACTCAACTCTGATATACGGGGTGTTTCTATGAAAAAAATTATTTCCCTTCTATTGTGCGCGCTGCTGCTCGCGTCAGCCGTTCTTTCGGGCTGCAGCGGCGACGTTATGGACAGCCGCAAGGCGGAAGCGTCCAAGGACAAGTACCGCAACTTCTATGAAATCTTCACCCAGTCCTACTGCGACTCCGACGGCGACGCTATAGGCGATCTGCAGGGAATCATCTCACAGCTCGACTACCTCAACGACGGTGATCCAAATACGGGCGAGGATCTGGGGATCGACGGCATCTGGCTCACCCCGATCATGCCGTCGCATTCCTACCACAAGTACGACGTTGAGAATTACTACGACATCGACCCCGCCTTCGGTACGCTCGAGACCTTCGACACCCTTGTCGAGGAGTGCCACAAGCGCGGAATCAAGCTGATAATTGACCTCGTGCTCAACCACATCTCCTCGCAGAACCCGCTCTTCACACAGGCGGCGATGGAGGTCGTCGACGGCAACCTCGACGGCAACGCGAAGTATTTTGAGATCCACAAGAAGGACTATTTCAGCCCCGACACACAGGTCGTTGCCCTCGGCGACTACGCCTGCGAGGCGAATTTCTCCCAGTCCATGCCCGAGTGGAACCTCAACTCCGAGGCGACCCGCGAGGAGTTCACCAAGATAGCCAAGTTCTGGCTCGACCGCGGCGTTGACGGCTTCCGTCTCGACGCCTGCAAGTTCTACACCAACAAGGAAACAAACGGCGAGGAGTTCCTCGAGTGGTTCGTAAAGACCTGCCGCGGAATCAATCCCGACGTTTACATCGTCGGCGAGACTTGGTCGGGCGATGCGGACATCGAGGAGCTGTACAAGAGCGGCATCGACAGCCAGTTCGCGTTCAAGTACGCCACCACCTCAGGCACGATCGTCGAGTTCATGAACACCCAGAAGGGCAAGGCTCTCGTTTCCAAGGTCAGCGGCTACGATGAGAAGATGCGCAAGGCTAATCCCGACGAGATCAACGCGATGTTCCTCTCGAATCACGACCAGGTGCGCATCGCAAACGCCCTCGAGTCGAAGGGTCTTGACTACGAAAAATTCGCCGCCTCGGTCTATATGCTCTTCCCGGGCAACTCTTTCACCTACTACGGCGAAGAGATCGGCATGACCGCGCCGAACCCCTCGGGCGACGCGAATTACCGCACGCCGATGGTTTTTGACAGCGACGATATGCCGAAAATCTACGTACAGGGCGCCGGCGACACCTTTGAACCTCCGACAAACGGCGGCGTTAAGCAGCAGCTCAAGGACAAGGATTCGCTGCTCAATTTCTACCGCAAAATAATCAAGGCGAAGCTCCAGAATCCCGAAATCCAGCGCGGCAGGGTGGTATCGACTCCCGATATGGGCGTCGATACCGTCGGTGCGTTCATCACCGAGTACGACGGAAAGCAGGTCATGGTGCTCCACAACTTTGACGCGGAGAACTCAAAGCAGCTCACGATCACAGACGAAATGCTCAAGTCTCCCGAGCTCGTCGCAGACTTGTCAACAGGCAAGGAAAAGGCGAGCCTGAGCGGTACGGAGCTCAAGCTCCCGGCGCACTGCTCGGTTATCCTGAGAGTCAAGGAAGCGTAAATATTTTATTATTCCGAGGTCTGATGAAAACTCAGACCTCGGTTTTTTGTGTTGTCGGAAAATGTACAATTTAGTATAAAAATGTATAAAATCCAAAATTTGACCGTTGTTCCTTTTTGTCAATGATGATATAATCATTAATATAGGCGCATAATTCGAAAACAGAATTATAAAACGGCGAAAAAGAATTATAATAAATTGATTATGGATTATTTTAGGGTTTTTTATCGCTTCTTGTCGAATTATGTCGGGAGCTTTCTCGGCGAAGAAACCCGCGCATAAAATTATCAAGGCAATACCGCGATGAGGTTTAGGAGGCGGACTTTTGAGATTAGGACTTGATATCGGCTCGACCACAATAAAGTGCGTCGTGCTTGATGAGGACAACAAGCTGATTTACAGCACATATGAGCGCCATTATTCCCAGATCACCGACAAAATCGCCGAGCTGCTCGACCGCGTCCGCCGCGAGATCGACGGAGCGGATAAGGCTCTTGTCGCGCTTTCGGGTTCCGCGGGAATGGGCGTCGCCCAGGACTGCGGCATCGACTTTGTTCAGGAAGTTTACGCCACCAGAGTCGCGGCGAATACCTTTATTCCGGGCACGGACGTTGTGATTGAGCTCGGCGGCGAGGACGCGAAGATTCTCTTTCTCACAAACGGTCTCGAGGTGCGGATGAACGGCACCTGCGCCGGCGGTACGGGCGCGTTTATCGACCAGATGGCGACCCTGCTCAACGTCCCTCTCGAGGAGATGGACGACCTCGCGAAGCAGTACGAAAAGACATACACCATCGCCTCGCGCTGCGGCGTGTTCGCGAAAACGGATATTCAGCCGCTGCTCAACCAGGGCGCGCGCAAGAGCGACATCGCGGAGAGCATCTTCAACGCAGTTGTCAGCCAGACCGTCGCGGGACTCGCGCAGGGCAGAGAGATCGAGGGACAGATCGTCTACCTCGGCGGCCCGCTTACCTTCATGAGCGAGCTTCGCAACTGCTTTGACCGCACCCTCGGCACCAAGGGCATCTGCCCCGAAAATTCACTCTACTACGTCGCCTGCGGCGCGGCTCTCTGCGCGGAGCAGCCGATCGACTTCGACGCTGTCATCGAGGCGGTCAAAAACTACCACGGCTCGGGCAACTTCGCCTTCAATCAGCCGCTCTTTATCAGCAAGGGCGAGTACGAGAGCTTTTGCCTGCGCCACTCAAAGGCGGACGTAAAGCAGAAGGAGCTCAAGGGCTACAAGGGCAGGGCATATATCGGAATGGACGCCGGCTCAACCACCGTCAAGGGCGTAGTGCTCAACTCCGACGGTGAGATGCTCTACTCAAAATATCTGCCCTCAAAGGGCAACCCCGTCGAGATCATCAAGGCGTTCCTCGAGGAGGTCTACGCGATCAACCCCGACCTCGACGTCGCATCGTCCGCGGTCACGGGCTACGGCGAGGACATTATCCGCAACGCCTTCGACGTCGACTACGGCATTGTAGAAACAATAGCCCACTTCACGGCGGCGAAATATTTCATGCCCGACGTCGAGTTCATCATCGATATCGGCGGACAGGACATCAAGTGCTTCAAGATCCACAACGGCGCGATCGACAACATCTTCCTCAACGAGGCATGCTCCTCAGGCTGCGGCAGCTTCCTGCAGACCTTCGCGAACGCCCTCGGCTACGGCATCGAGGAGTTCTCAAAGCTCGGTCTGTTCGCAAAGCGTCCCGTAGATCTCGGCTCGCGCTGCACTGTATTCATGAATTCCAGCGTCAAGCAGGCTCAGAAGGACGGCGCGACCATCGAGGACATCTCGGCAGGTCTGTCGCTGAGCGTTGTCAAGAACGCATTATATAAGGTTATCCGCGCCTCAAGCCCCGACGAGCTCGGAAAGAAAATCGTTGTTCAGGGCGGAACCTTCCTCAACGACGCGGTGCTCCGCGCGTTCGAGATGGAGATGGGCGTAGAGGTTGTCAGACCGAACATCGCGGGTCTGATGGGCGCTTACGGCGCGGCTCTCTACTCCATGAAAAAGTCAAAGGGCACGGGCAGGAGCAGCCTTGCCGACGCTCAGGCGCTGCGTGACTTCGTCCACGAGATAAAGGTGACGAACTGCGGCCTGTGCAACAACAACTGCCGCCTGACGGTCAACTCCTTTGGCGGCGGAAGAAAGTTCATCGCGGGCAACCGCTGTGAGCGTCCGATCACAAAGAAAGCGCCCGCTACGGGCATGAATATGTACGAATACAAGCTCCGTCTGCTCGAGACCTACCGCCCCGTCGAGGGACTCCGCGGCAAGCTCGGTATTCCGATGGGACTGAATATGTTTGAGCTGTACCCGTTCTGGTACCGCTTCTTCACGGAGCTGAAATTCGAGGTCGTGCACTCGCCGTTCTCTAACCGCAAGCTATACCAGCGCGGTCAGCAGACGATTCCGAGCGACACGGTCTGCTTCCCGGCAAAGCTGATGCACGGCCATGTGCAGACGCTGATCGACGAGGGAATAGAGACGATTTTCTATCCCTGTCTGTCCTACAACTTCGACGAGCACCTCGGCGACAACCACTACAACTGTCCCGTCGTTGCCTACTATCCCGAGGTTATCCGCAACAACATGAAGGACGTCAAGAAGGTCAACTTCATCAAGGAGTACTTCGGAATCCACCGTCCCAAGGACTTCCCCAAGAAGGCTTACGAGAGGCTGAGCTTCTATTTCCCGGACATCACTCTCAACGAGGTGAGAGTCGCGGCAAAGAAGGCGTACGAGGAGCAGGAGCTTTACCGCGCGAAGGTTCAGGCGAAGGGTGAGGAGATCATCCGCAAGGCTGAGCACGAGGGCAAGAAAATCTTTGTGCTTGCGGGCAGACCCTACCACATCGACCCCGAGATCAACCACGGTATCGACAAGCTCATAGCGGGCTTTGACGTTGCAATCGTCAGCGAGGACGTTGTTTCCTCACGCGTCGACCGCTTCCACACGGGCGTTCTCAACCAGTGGACGTACCACTCGCGCCTGTACGCGGCGGCTAAGTACGTCACCACGCGCAAGGATATGGAGCTTATTCAGCTCGTGTCCTTCGGCTGCGGCGTAGACGCGATCACCACCGACGAGGTAAGAGAGATCCTCGAGGAAAAGAACAAGATCTACACACAGATCAAAATTGACGAAATCACAAATCTCGGCGCGGTCAAGATCCGTATCAGGAGCCTGCTCGCCGCGATCGATAACGATTAGTTGTTAAATACATCACGACCAACCGATACAGAAGGAAATCTTATGGCAGATTTGAAGTATGACAAAAAAACAGGGCGGCTGCTCTTTACCAAGCAGATGAAGCGTGAGTACACAATCCTCATGCCGAACATGGCGCCCATACATTTTAAAATGCTCAAAAACGTCTTTGTCCACTACGGCTACAAGGCGGAGCTGCTCGAGACCACAGGCCCCGAAATCGCGCAGACAGGTCTGAAATATGTCCACAACGACACCTGTTACCCTGCGCTGCTCGTAATCGGTCAGTTCATTCACGCGCTCCAGAGCGGAAAATACGACGTTCACAAGATCGCGCTGATGATCACCCAGACAGGCGGCGGCTGCCGCGCGTCCAACTACATCTTCCTGCTGCGAAAGGCGCTCAAGAAGGCGGGCTTTGAATTCGTGCCAGTCATCTCGCTCTCGTTCGGCATGGAGAAGAACCCGGGCTTCTCGCTCTCGATACCGCTCATCAGGCGCTTCGTCGGCGGACTTGTCTACGGCGACCAACTCATGCTCCTCGCAAACCAGATCAAGCCGTACGAGGTCAACAAGGGCGAAACGATGGCTCTTGTCAACACGTGGAGCGACCGCCTCGCGGATATGCTGATCGAGGGCAAGGGCTACACCCTTGAGGAGATCGACGAGACGCTTCACAAGCTGACCAAGGATTTCTCAAAGATTCCCGTGAACCGCGTGCCCAAGGTAAAGGTGGGCATCGTCGGCGAGATCTACGTAAAATACTCCAAGATGGCGAACAACGGCCTTGAGGATTTCCTCGCCGAGCAGGACTGCGAGGTCTGTGTGCCCGGTCTTATGGGCTTTGCGTCGTTCAAGGTCGACAACCGCATCGAGGACTACAAGATGTTCGGCGGCAACCGCCTCAAGTACGAGTTCTGCAAGGCGCTGCTCGACTACGTCACCAAGCTCGAGACCCTGATGGTAGAGGCGGCAAAACGGTTCAACTTCGTTCCGCCGCATCAGTACGCCCACACCAAGGAGCTTGTCAAGGGCGTTATCGGCTACGGCAGCAAGATGGGCGAGGGCTGGCTGCTCACAGCGGAGATGATCGAGCTCGCCGACACGGGCTACGAGAACATCGTCTGCACACAGCCGTTCGGCTGCCTGCCAAACCACATCAACGGCAAGGGCGCTATCCGCAAGATCAAGGAGATACGCCCGAACGCTAACATCGTGACCATCGACTACGACCCCGGCGCGCCGAAGGTCAACCAGGAGAACAGAATAAAGCTTATGCTTGCTGTCGGCAGGGAAGAGCTTCAGAAGAAGCTCGCCGCCGAGGGTGAGAAGAAAGAGGATAAAGCGGACGCGTAAGGCGTTCGCTTTTTGGGTTACAGGAAACTTCTCTATCCCGCCGTTAATGAATACTTGGGAAAACGGACGTTTCCAAAGGCGGGCGAGGGTGCCCACCGGCACTTTATGGTTTAAAAAGCCGCCTTTCGGGGAATAATTGCCATTGATAGGTGCAATGCGCCGAAAATGGCACAAAACTCAGCAAAACCCGAAAAAAACCTTGACAAAAAGGCACTTCGTAGTTTATAATAGTAAATCGTGGAGCATTCTATAACTGCGCCCTTTTATAGGTGAGGGCAAAGAGGAGTGCGAAGCGAAGTTTATCAATTCCACTAAATTTGAAAGGAGGAAAAACATGCCTACATTTAACCAGTTGGTACGTAAGGGCAGAGAGGTTTCTGAAAAGAAGGCAAAGGCTCCTGCACTTCTGAAGGGCTGGAACTCCAAGAAGAGAGTTGCTATCAACCAGAACTCCCCCCAGAAGAGAGGCGTTTGCACCGCTGTCAAGACAGCTACCCCCAAAAAGCCTAACTCCGCGCTCAGAAAGATCGCCAGAGTAAGACTTTCTAACGGTATTGAAGTCAGTTCCTATATCCCCGGCGTTGGCCACAACCTTCAGGAGCACAGCGTTGTTCTTATCCGTGGCGGCCGTGTAAAGGATCTCCCCGGTGTGCGTTACCACATCGTCAGAGGTACCCTCGACGCGCAGGGTGTCAACGGACGTATGCAGAGCCGTTCCAAGTACGGCGCTAAGCGTCCCAAGAAAAAGTAAGAGTCTGACGAGCTCTTAACAGGAATTGACAAAACTCTTTTGACTTAATAATTTAAGTTCTGCTATGCGGCAGGCGTTCTATATATAAGGGCGTCTTGTTGGCATACGGGAGTTTGTCGCTTTCGAGTACCTATGATATCTCAATTATTGTGAAGGAGGGAAGCAAAGTGCCAAGAAGAGGTTCTATTGCTAAGCGTGACGTATTACCCGATCCGCTTTATAATTCAAAATTAGTAACCCGTCTTATCAACAACATCATGTACGACGGCAAGAAGGGCGTTGCCCAGAAGATTGTTTACGGTGCATTCGATATCATCGCCGATAAGACAGGCAACAACCCGCTTGAGGTTTTTGAGCAGGCAATGGAGAATGTAATGCCTGTTCTCGAGGTTAAGGCCCGCCGTGTCGGTGGTGCCACCTACCAGGTTCCTATGGAGGTAAGACCCGAAAGACGTCAGACACTCGGTCTGCGTTGGATCTCTACCTACTCAAGAGCCAGAAGTGAGAAGACCATGAAGGAAAGACTTGCCGGTGAGATCATGGACGCTGTTAACGGCGCCGGCGGCGCGTTCAAGAAGCGCGAGGATACTCACAAGATGGCAGAAGCCAACAAGGCTTTCGCTCACTACAGATGGTAATCCGGTATTTCGGATTGTTTGGAGTAACGATTATAGGAGGATTTTATGCCAAGACAGGTATCACTTGAACAGACAAGAAACATCGGCATCATGGCTCACATCGACGCCGGTAAAACTACCACAACTGAGCGTATCCTGTACTACACCGGCGTAAACCATAAGATTGGCGAGACCCACGACGGCGCTTCCACAATGGACTGGATGGCGCAGGAAAAAGAGCGCGGTATCACCATCACCTCTGCTGCGACCACCGCTTTCTGGGAAGGCAGTAAGCACCAGTACAAGAAGCACAGAATCAACATCATCGACACCCCCGGACACGTTGACTTCACCGTTGAGGTTGAGCGTTCCCTGAGAGTTCTTGACGGTTCTGTTACGGTTCTCTGCGCAAAGGGCGGCGTTGAGCCTCAGTCCGAGACTGTATGGCGTCAGGCCGATAACTACGGCGTTCCGAGAATGGTTTACGTTAACAAAATGGACATCATGGGTGCAGACTTCTACCATGTTGTTCAGATGATGAAGGACAGATTAAAATGTAACGCTGTTCCCATTCAGCTGCCCATCGGCGCTGAGAGCGATTTCACCGGTATCATTGACCTTGTTACAATGAAGGCTGAGATCTATCACAACGAGGACGGCACAGATTACTCGGAGGAGGAAATCCCCGAGAACATGAAGGAGCTTGCCGACGAGTACCACGAGAAGCTCATCGAATCCGTTGCGGAGCTCGACGAGGAACTCATGGAGAAGTACTTCGGCGGCGAGGAGATCACCATTGACGAGATCAAGACCGTGATCCGTAAGGCTACCATCGATAACACAATGGTTCCCGTAACCTGCGGTTCTTCCTACCGCAACAAGGGCGTTCAGATGATGCTCGACGCCGTTATCGACTACATGCCCGCTCCTACCGACATTCCCGCTATTAAGGGTACCAACCCCGAAACCGACGCTGAGGAAGAGAGACCCGCTTCCGACGACGAGCCCTTCGCGGCGCTCGCGTTCAAGATCGCTACCGACCCCTTCGTTGGTAAGCTCTGCTTCTTCCGCGTATATTCAGGTAAGGTTGACGCAGGTACGACCGTATTCAACTCTGTCAAGGGCAACAGAGAGCGTCTGGGCAGAATCCTCCAGATGCACGCCAACGACAGAAAGGATATCGAATGCTGCTACAGCGGCGATATCGCGGCTGCTGTCGGCCTGAAGAACACCACCACAGGCGACACACTCTGCGACGAGAAGCACCCGATCATCCTCGAGTCCATGGAATTCCCCGAGCCTGTAATCCGCGTTGCCATCGAGCCCAAGACCAAAGCAGGTCAGGAGAAGATGGGTATCGCTCTTGCGAAGCTCGCTGAGGAAGACCCGACCTTCAAGGCTTACACCGACGAAGAGACAGGTCAGACCATCATCGCAGGTATGGGTGAGCTCCACCTTGAGATCATCGTAGACAGACTTCTCCGCGAGTTCAAGGTAGAGGCTAACATCGGCGCACCCCAGGTTGCTTACAAGGAGACTATCCGCAAGGAAGCTTCCGTTGACGAGACGTACGCCCGTCAGTCAGGCGGTAAGGGTCAGTACGGTCACGTTAAGATCAACGTGTTCCCGAACAAGGACCACGGCTACGAGTTCGTCAACTCTGTTGTCGGCGGCGCTATTCCCAAGGAATACATTCCCGCTGTCGATCAGGGTATCCAGGGCGCTATGCTCAGCGGCGTTGTAGCAGGCTACAATGTTGTTGACGTTAAGGTTGAGCTGTACGATGGTTCTTACCATGAAGTCGACTCCTCCGAAATGGCGTTTAAGATCGCCGGCTCCATGGCGTTTAAGAGCG
>JAEEGI010028881.1_pt1 | contig 10527 bp, 13 predicted proteins | sample 8958751 | NCBI WGS metagenome assembly JAEEGI01 (sample SAMN16246545, study PRJNA631951) | gut metagenome | biome: gut microbiome; feature: rumen; material: KS-attached | host: Bos | place: Iran: Karaj | collected 2018-10 | reverse complement strand
CAATTCAACATCGGGTTGCAACGCCTTCATTTTCCGCAAGTTCCGACTTTTCATCGGATCCCGCCTGACTTGAAAGGCTTTAAAGATGGGAATCAAACCAAAAATAATATATACGATTAAACCAGCCATAGAAGATTAAATCAATGCAACATACCAAAAATAGGCCGCAACAGCCAGCAAAGATACAGAGAGCAACAGCACGATGACTAAACTGATCCTGTACCTCTCATTCTGGCTCAGCACCATTTTCCAAAACAGCAGCAGCATCACGACGGTCATCACCATGATAATCGAAAAGAGGATTTCCTTCTGGTAAACTTGCCATTGTGGAATGCTTAACACCACTGCCAACAAGAGCAACATAATGCCAAAGAGTAAAAACACAACAAATCCCCAACGTTGTTTTTCAGGAATCGTAAGTTCCCTGTTGCCAATCTTATACGCCATCCCTTTATAGACGATGTCGGGGCGGAACTTTCCGAAAATCGCCATAGCAATGGAGGCAATGCCCGCGATGATTATTACTATTGATTCGGTGTCCATTTTATTACTGTCTTTGTTGTTTGTTCATTTTTCTTTTGCTTCGCTTTGCGTCATTGCGAGGAGGAACGACGAAGCAATCTATGAAACTGATGTCTGGATTGCTTCGCTTCGCTCGCAATGACGCGAAGCGGCAGCCGTTTTAGTATAAACTACCAGTATTAACCACTGGCTGTGCCGACTCATCAGCGCAAAGCACCACCATCAGGTTGCTCACCATAGAGGCCTTGCGCTCCTCGTCAAGCTCAACGACGCCTTCGTCCTTCAGTTTGTCCAAGGCCATCTTGACCATCGAAACGGCACCTTCCACAATCTTTTCACGAGCCGAGATGATGGCAGCAGCCTGCTGACGACGCAACATAACCGCAGCAATCTCAGGCGAATAAGCAAGGTAGTTGATACGAGCCTCAAGCACTTCCAGACCCGACATGGTAAGGCGCTCATTCAATTTGGCCAAAAGCACGTCGTTGATTTCCTTACCGCCAGCACGAAGCGTTAGCTCGTCTTTTTCGGCTTCATTCTCATCGTAAGCGTACATCCCTGCCACCTCACGTAAAGCGGCATCGCTCTGCACCTGAATGAAGCTCTCGAAAGCCCTCATGCGGTTGGAGACCGTCACAGGAGCCGTGCCCGAGCCGCCACCCGCCATAGTCTGCGAGTCGATTTCGAACATGGCCTTGTAGGTATCCTTCAGTTTCCACACCAGAATCTGGCCAATCATAATCGGGTTGCCGGTCTTGTCGTTCACCTTGATGTTGTCGGGGTTGAGGTTGCGGGCGCGCAGCGAGACCTTCTTCGAGGTCATCAGGAAGTTGACCCAATAGAAGCCAGTCTTGGTGAAGGTTCCTTTGTACTTGCCGAAGAACAGCATCACCATAGCCTCGTTGGGCTCTAATTTGCGGAAGCCAATAGGAAGGATGCAGGCCAGCAGAATCCCGATGATGGAGATAATCGGCGAGCCAATCTGTCCATTGCCGAAGGACACTATGCCCCAAATACTTAATGCCACGATGGCGATTTCAATGAATAATGCGACGAATCCGTTCATCGCGAGACCTTTAAATTCAAACTCTTTTGTTTCCATAATGATATTATTTTGATATTATTTTGATGCTGCAAAAATACATTAATTCCGAAACATGCAAGAAAAAAATGTACTTTTTTTGAAAAAAATTTGCTCGAATGCACTATTTTTGCGGAGACATTCAACCGAATCATTCAAAACTCAATCAATATGAAGAAGTTAGCATTAATTTGTGCAGTGGTCATTTCCATGGCGAGCTGCACCTCTTTAAAAGTAGTCGACCAAAATGCAGCCGCCAATGCAGGTGCCGCGGCCTTGCAAGCCTTGACGATTAGCGACGCGCAAGTCAAGCAGTTGTGCAGTCAATACATGGTTGAGACCGACGGACAAAACACCATCCTTCCGGCGAGTAACGAGTACACGCAACGCCTCGACCGCATTATGGCCAAGTTCCACAACATCAGCGACCTGAACCTCAATTACAAGGTCTATCAATCCAGCACAGTGAACGCTTTCGCCAGCGGTGACGGCAGTGTGCGTGTTTACACCGGCCTAATGGATGCCATGAACGACGACCAGGTATTTGCCGTCATCGGGCACGAGTTGGGACACCTTATTAATAAAGATGTGCGCGACGCCTACCGTGCCGCATATCTCGTGGTGGCCGCCCGCTATGGCATTGCCGCAGTCAACACCACTGCTGGAGCACTCTCGACAGGCTTCCTCGGTGACCTTGGTCAGGAGTTAGCCAGCAATGCCTACTCGCGCCGTCAGGAGACCCAAGCCGACGAGACCGCTTTCCAGTTCTGCGTCCAAAACGGTGTAGACCCTTACGCCATGTATCACGCCCTCAACGTGTTGATTCAACTGAGTGGCCAGACCAGCCAACAAAGCAGGTTGCAGGAACTGCTCTCCACCCACCCCGACACCTATAAACGTGCTGCCCATATCAAAGAGTTATGCGAGGCGGCGGGTTACAAGATGAACACGAGCGGAACGACAGGAGGCACGGCAAAACCGACTCCGACCAAACCTAAGACCGTCAAACCTGTCACCACCAACAACAACAATGGTTCAACAGGTAATGGTGGAACCAAGACCATCAACGTTGGAGGAAAGAACTAAATCTTTGGAAATCAACAAAAAAAGCTCCGATTACTCGAAGCTTTTTTTATTGTCATTCTTTCTTATCTCGTTTGAAAATCTTCGTCCGTAGCATAAACACAGTCAAGGCAGCCCAGAAGACAATCAAGATGCCCAAAGTAATCCAAGTGGCTTTCAAGCTTTGCGGGGCATAACCCACCAAGAGCAACACAGGGAAGCCTAACACGATAGCCGAAAGGGTCTGCAAAACGAGGTTGTTGGCGGCAGGTGTCTCAAACTTCGGGTCAATCTCACGGAGCAGAATCATGCCATTGGAAGCCGTGCCTGTCAACATGCCGAACATGGAGAAGAAGCCTTCATATTTGTAATTGGGATACAGGTGTTTGGAGATAATCAATACATAGATAAAGGTGACGATGGCACCCAAGGTGACAATGATGATGAAGGGCAACACAAACTTGCCGAACTCATTGAAATTGATGGCCGCCGTGCCCGCCACAATCATAATGTCGAAGCAGAAGCCGCTGATACGGTTCAGCATATAGTTGTTGATGTACTCGCGGCTCATCAATTTGGCCTTCTTGAAACGACCCAACAACCACTTGAAGAGGATGCCGAACAGCGTGCCTATCAGAAAGTTGAAGCCCCAAAGCATAGGTTTCAGTGTATTGGTGCCGAAATTGCCTAATTCCATGTTTTGAATCCAGTTCGTGAACAGATAGACGAGGAAATAGACGAACAGCACCATGCAAATCTGCACCGAAAGCTTGTCGATAGACTCAGCATCGGGGATTTCGCCTTTGCTCTCATAGTCCTCCAAGGTATTCATCTGAGCCTGAGTGATTTTCTTTCTTGAAAGGATGCCTTTCCGGCGCAGGATGTTCATATAAATCACACCCACCACGCTACCTACGATGAAGCCTGTGGCAGCGATGGAGAGGCCGAAGTCTGCACCAGGGAAGTCAATGCCCTGCTGTGTGGCCCAGCCTGTGAAAATCTTGCCGAAGTTCAAGGCCTGTCCCGGTCCTTGACCGTAGCCCATGGGCAACAACAAACCCGCTGCATAAAACAGTTTCTTGCCGAAATAAAAGAACAAAATGGAAACAATCAAACCCACAATACCTTGGATAACATAAGTGGAGGCCGTCAAGGCACCTGTCTCAATCACCTTCATCGGTGTGGACTTCGATTCTATCTTGTTGTTTTTCAACGCTAAGGCCACAAAACCCAAACCCAAAGCGTGATAGGTCACGATTTCCATCATCGGCTTGTTGATAATATGGCCGCAGATAGGGAATGCCTTGAAGATAAGCAGCAGCAAGCCGCCCAACAAAGCCGAGGGCAACAGGCTCTTGTTCAAAAACGGAATCTTGGTTCTCAGCACGTTACCCAAAAGCAGAGCCGTCGCTAAGATGCAGAATTGCACCAACCATTGCCAAGCCTCGGGCCGGTCAAAGGTCATTACTGTAGTATCTAATAATAACATAGACTATTGATTTTTAGAATTATCTTTCGTGACAATAGCGTTATTTTCTTTATGATTCCTATGCCAATTTTACTGCTGTACCCGAAGCAGAGACCATTAACATCGAACCGTTTTGGCCTAACACTTCGTAATCCATATCAATGCCTACCACGGCATCGGCGTTCATTTGTCGAGCTCGTTCTTCCAATTCTCTCAAGGCTTGGGTACGAGCATTGATCAGCTCTCCCTCGTATGAGCCGGAACGTCCGCCGACAATATCGCGGAGACTGGCCTTAAAATCCTTAATGAAATTCACCCCAGAAATCACTTCTCCGAATACAACGCCTTTGTATTCTGTAATGGTGTGACCTTCAACGGTCGGTGTGGTTGTAAGTATCATAATATTTTATCTTTAATTAACTCCGTTTTAACCGCAGTACCAGTAGCATTTACTAATACACAAGGACCTACATCTGCCATCTCAAAATCAACGCTTACACCAATCACGGCATCAGCTCCGATACTATGGGCATGTTCTTCCAACTGGTTAAGCGCTTGGTTACGAGTCCTGGAGAGAACAGGCTCATAGAACCTCTCTCCTCTAAATACTTTATTCTCAAATGCTTCACCCGATACAATCCCGAGGTATTCTTTGATGGTGTAACCTTCAATGTTTTGTGTAGTGGTAAGAATCATAAAGCAACTAGTTTAGACATATTACCTTATTGTTTACAGCGGCAAAGATAATGTTTTTTTGAAATATCAAGCGAAAACCCTTAATTTTGCGCCATGAAAAAACCTCTGCAACTATTCCTGACCTTCTTCAAAATCGGGGCCTTCACCCTTGGCGGGGGCTATGCCATGCTGTCGATGGTAGAGAAGGCCGTCGTCGACCAGAAGAAGTGGATTCCCAATGACGAGTTTTGGGACATGATTGCTGTGGTTCAGTCACTTCCGGGTGTTTTTGCGGTCAATACAGCCTTGTATGTCGGGCATCGTGTGGCGGGCACAAGAGGCGCTTTTGCTGCCATGTTGGGAGCCATCATCCCCTCCATCACCATCATTTTATTGTTGGCTACAGTCTTCCGCGAGTTCCGCGACCAGCCTGTGGTGGAGCGCATCTTCAAAGGCATCCGTCCCTGCGTGGTAGCACTCATCCTCGCCCCTTCCCTACGTATGATCAAGTCGGCCAAGGTGACTTGGAAGACGGCCATCATCCCCATCACCACGGTGTTTCTGATTTGGTGGTGCAAGATTTCTCCCGCCTACGTCATCCTTGCAGCCATTGCGGGTAGTCTCATATACGCATTTATCATCCAAAGACGCGAGACTAAAGGACGCGAGACGGAAGACAGAGGACAAAAGACGGAAGATGGAGGGCGAAAGGCGGAGGGAGGAAAACGGAGGACGGTCATAAGTCCTAAGTCCCCTGTCCTACGTCAAGAAAGGAAGGAGGCCGAGCTATGATATACTTGCAACTATTTTGGGTTTTCATCAAAATCGGTGTCTTAGGCTTCGGCGGCGGCTATGCCATGCTCTCGCTCATCCAGCATGAGGTGGTGGAGCATTACGCCTGGATGACGACTACCGAGTTTGCTGACATGGTGGCCATCTCGCAGATGACTCCTGGCCCCATTTCCATCAACTTGGCGACCTACGTGGGTTACACCACGGCAGGCTTTGGCGGCTCATTGTTAGCCTCGTTTGCCCTATGTCTGCCTTCCGTCGTCATGGTGTATCTCATCCTGAAGCTATTTATGAGTAAGAAAAACAACGCCCTGATGGATAACACCTTAAAAGGCTTAAAGTCTGCCATCGCCGGACTCATTTTCGCCGCTGGTCTCTCCATGATGAACCTCCAGAACTTCCCCGACTTCGGTCGCGGACAATACAACATCAGCGTCATCATCTGCGTATTGGCTTTTGTAGCTTCGTATTTCTTTAAAGCCAACCCGATTCTACTCATAGTGCTGTCTGGTGTAGTGGGGTTCTTCGCATATTAGTTAAGGTACCTGAGCTTGTCGAAGGGCCGATTTAAGATTTAAGATTTAAAAATTCAAAATTTAAAGATTTAAAATTCAACAAGATATGAAACGGTCTCTTATTTACTTAGTCTTTTTGCTGTGGGCGGGAACGGCATATAGCCAACACATCCTTACCTATCAAAGTTATGCCAAAGGCGTCGCGGAACAAGACACAACCACCATTCAAGTCATTGAAAACGCGAAATGCCTGAAAATCCGCACCGAAGAGAAAAAACTCTCCGACCCTATCCCTGGCTATGCCCAAAGCAACACCTACGTCGACTATGTCCATGACTCCGTCTACTTCATTTTGGATTATAGCGACGGTAAGTTCTACAGTTCCTATTCATTGACCGATAACGAGGTGGTTTTCAACAAGGAAGGCAAGGAAAAACTGTTGGGCTACGACTGCACAAAATACACGACCAGCATCAACTCCAACACCATCGAAGTATGGATGACGGAAAGCCTTGGCTTCGAGGCCACACCCATGCCTGGCTTAGGCCGGCTGAAAGGCGTGATGGTGCGTTGCATGAGAAACGGCTCCTACATCACCGATTTAGAGAAAGTGAAAGACCAGAAATACGCGCTTCTCGACCTGATTCCCGACAACAAAGGCCAACACAAATCCTCTCGTGAGCTGAGTCAACTGCGCAAGGATAAACTTGTGTTGCGCATCCCTGTTTTCGAAGACGAGCAGATTCACTTTGCAAATTATGAGCCTGTTTCGGGCGCCATTCCTTTCGACACGACCCTCCATTTCAGTCACGGTACCCTGATTGTCAAGCGGATGAAACTACCTGAACTTCCGGCCCATTACCAAATCTTTGCTGAAATCCGTCAACGTAGCAACGGCGATGCTTACGACCGCACGGCTTCTGTCTTCGTCATCCCGACCGAGAAGGCCATGAGTTTCCACGACGGTTTGACGCAAGGCCTGGAGATCTTGCCTTTGTTTGTGGGCAAAGACGGCAAGGAATACCAAGGCATCAAAGCGGAAAAAAACTATCTGCCGCCTGTGGAATTAGTGCGTTTCTTCACCTCATTTGGTGCGGGTCATTTCAACGACCGCGTGCAGATTGACGGTCTGGAATGGGCGGATGAGAACTATTACAAGTTGGAAATCAGTGAGTTGCGTGACCGTCTGCGCGGCGATGTGCTCATTGGGGCTTTCATCGGCAACTATGACAAGGGCGGCCACAAGATTTCCTTAGACCTTCTCGCCTATCCCGGAGGGAACAAATGGAGCAACAAGCCATTGAAAGAGCATTCCGTGCCGCTGTTCAACACTTGCAATGTCATGGAGATGAGTGGGCAGAATTATGGTCGACTCTTTGCCACCGATAGCCTTGAAGTGGAGTTTGAAATCCCCGACAGCACCAAAAACGTAAGGCTCCGTTATATCAGCACAGGCCACGGCGGCTGGGACAACGGTGACGAATTCAACCCTAAGGAAAACACCATTTTCATCGATGGTGTGAAAATGTTCACCCATACACCCTGGCGTTGCGATTGCGCTACCTTCCGCGACCAAAATCCCGTTTCGGGCAACTTCTGGAACGGCCTCTCCTCTTCCGATTACTCACGTTCGGGCTGGTGTCCAGGCACGGCCACCAATCCTGTCTATTTCGACCTCAGCGGCTTGAAGCCAGGCAAGCACACGCTACGTGTCGCCATCCCGCAAGGCAAAGACGAAGGCGAAAGCTTCAGCCATTGGATGGTGTCGGGGGTGTTGTTGTATGAACAATGATGATTTCGAGACGCGATAAATCGGCGTCTCTACAGGCGCAAACGTTGATGATAAACGACATTGTTTCCGAAACCGTCCAACACCTGTAGAGACGCGATTCATCGCGTCTCCCTTATCGCATCTCATTCCATCCTTATCTTGTTTTCGGTATGATTATGCAAACGCTTGATGTTTTCCTGATGCCGATATATGATATATGCTGAAGCGACAATGCCATACAAGACATAAGCCAAAGGAACATCACACAGCCATAGCACAAAAGGTGCTATCATAAACGCAAGAATTGAAGCCTTTGAAACATATTCCGAAGCCTGTACCATCATCGTCCAAACCAAGAACACGATAAGACCTGCCACCCAATGCAGCGCGAACAAGATTCCCATACCCGTTGCAACCGATTTGCCGCCTTTGCCTTTTAAGATAAATGACCTGCTATGTCCAACGACCAAACCTAAAGCCATGCAGACAACGCTGGTATCATTCCCAACAAACAATTTCATCGCTAAAACAGGCAAAAAACCTTTCAGCATGTCGAGGAACATCACGATGAAAAACCATTTCTTGCCCAAAACTCTACTGACATTGGTCGCCCCAGTCGAGCCAGAACCTTTCAATCTGATGTCTATTCCTGTCTTATGCTTTACAATCCAATAGCCTGTTGGGATGGAACCTACAAGATAGCCTAACAGCAATACACCTACACAGATCAAGTAAAACATGGTGGTTTAGTTTATATCAAATAATTCCATTGCACAAATTTAATGCATTAACACAGAGACTCATCCAATACCTCATAGATTTCTTGCGGGCTGACACCTTCGTTTGTCATTAGAGTAGAATCGAAGTCACATAGAATCATTGAAACAATTTTATTATTGATTTTGCAAATTGTTTGATAACTGGAAATATTCCTGTAAACAAAGACATTTCATTAATTTGACGATCTGACAGTTTTTTCCTCGCTTTCTTTTCAAAAGTAATCTTTCCGTCTTTAAGAATTATCTTTTTAGCTTGCTCGAAGTTTTGATTAAACCTCTTTTCAAATATTTCCAACAACAAACTGCCATCTGTTTTCGCTTCATACAGAAATCCTTTTCGAACTTTATTCTCTTGTAGTTTTGACGTGGAAAGAAGCAACTTTTTTCCACTCAATGAGATTCTCAATAATTGTTCGTCTTCTTTTGTATCCAAATACTTAACAATAACACCTTGACAATTAAGAAGATTCTCAATATATTTAGTTTCAATTCCTTTTTCCCTCCACTGTGTTGGATCAGAATAAAGCAAGATTGACATGTCTATTTTTTCGGTTTTATCAGAATTTTGTTCTGCTTCATTTTTAATAATAGCTCTTGCTTTTTCTTGCGTCTCCTGTTCTGTTTTGTCATCAAACTCGTATGTAAACCATCGTAATTGATAGGAAGAAATACAAGTAGGTTGGGAACTCTTAGCTTCAACAAAGAATCTACAACCTTCTACATTTATTGCGTCATTATTATCCAAAATCGACCAGCATGATTCTTCAATAGGGTCTTCCTTTTGCGATAGATTGTCACTGCATTTATCCTGATTATTTTTCTCTGTCGTTTCCATTGTCGCATGTGTTTTTGTCATTTGAAAAAGGGCAGCTTCCACACTGCCCTTCCTTGGTTTTGTTAGTTCTTTCTTTTAATTGGACGGACACGACAAGTGTTATTATTCCCATTCCAATTTTGTACTTCGCCATCGAACATATCCAAAACATAATAATATCCATTTGACGACCCAGATGTTGAAGACCAATACCATGCATAGGCACTGGTGCTAAATCCTCCAATAGAACTATGTTCAGCATACATTTGCACCAATTCATCCCTTGAAGGCATCTTCCAACCTGACAGTCCTTCTAAAGTTAAACTATTACAATATGAATTCGCTGCACTCCAATTCATTTTGTTACCTGGATCAGGCGCCACATAATAAGTATGTCCTCCATATTGGAAAGTCGGGAATGCATCGGTGGTAAAAGACTTTTCCTCGCCGTAGGCCACACCGTATGAGTTTTTGGCGTAGGCTTTTACATAATACTTGGTATTCTTGGTCAAATTCGTCAATTCACAAGTGAATGAGCCTGTACCCGAGCCACTCGTCACCGTTGTATTGTTGATAGTAGGATTGGGAGCCAAACTATAACAAATGCCTCTTTGAGTAACAGCAGAGCCACCTTCCGAAGAAACATTTCCACTACATGTGGCACTGTTTTCGGTCACATTGATCACATCCAATGTAGCGACTGTTGGAGCGCTTTTGGTCGTGAAACTTTTTTGCAAGCCGTATGCCGTGCCAACGCTGTTGATGGCGTATGCTCGCGCGTAATAGGTTTTATTCTGACTCAAGCCCGTCAAGGTACTGGTGAATTCGCCCACGCCAGGGCCAGCACTGACACGTTGGTCATCAATGGTAGGATTTTCCGTTAGGGCAAAACAAATGCCCTTTTCAATCACGGTCTCTCCACCACTATTAGTAACATCGCCACTACATTTTGCGCTGTTGTTGGTCACTTCTGTCACTTCGCCTGTCACCACCGTAGGTGTGAATGGGACTGTGGCTTTCACAATAACCTCAACACCACCGGCACTCG
>JAEEGI010028876.1_pt1 | contig 10528 bp, 7 predicted proteins | sample 8958751 | NCBI WGS metagenome assembly JAEEGI01 (sample SAMN16246545, study PRJNA631951) | gut metagenome | biome: gut microbiome; feature: rumen; material: KS-attached | host: Bos | place: Iran: Karaj | collected 2018-10 | reverse complement strand
CCGTTCATACCATTATGGTGACCACTGAGGGTGTTGTCCATAATGTGGAGTGGGGCGAAATTCAAGCCGAAGTGAATTTAGATAATTTGTTTGAACTGTAAATACAATGCCAGCCGAGCTATTAAAAGTTCGGCGGGCAGTTTGTAAATGATCGAGTGTTCTTACTTTTTCTTTTCTGCAGGCAGTTCCACGATGAGGCTGTGCAGACTCTCTGGAAGACGCTTCTTGTAATAGTCGGCCTTCTTAGCAGGAACGTTGATGGTCTTCAGGGCGGTGCATCCCTTGAAAGCATCCTTGCCAATCTTCTTAATACCAGCGGGGAATTCTATTGTTTTCAAAGCAGCACAGTCACGGAATGCGTTATCATCTATTTGGGCAACAGGTCCTTTGATGACTACAGACTTCAGATTGTTGCAAGCTTCAAAGGCAAATCTTCGAATCTCAGTCACACCAGACGGGATTGTTATCTTTTCTATTCCAGAATGGTCAAAATTGCAGATGCTTGTCAACGATTCTGGCAAGGTAATTGTTTTAAGGCTTGTGCACCTACTGAAACTGCATTTACTTAAATCTGTAATAGAATTAGGTAGCTCGACTGTATGTAAGTTGGTGCAACTGGAAATTGGCGACTTTCCTATTTCAGTTACGGACTCAGGAATACGAATTGAGAGCAAATCGTTACAATTGCAAAATGCATAATTAACTATCTTGGTTGTTCCTTCGGGAATGATTCCGGATCCATCCTTAACTTCATATTTGGGGAATTGGCCATCTTGCCAGAAACCTGGGAATGTTTCTAATTCTTCAAACCACAGGAACATGTACTCATTCAACTCGACATTAACCTGGAAAATGGAAAAGTCTTCAAAGCGGTTGCGGTTCTTTAATGACTTCGCGATACACCAGGGAATCAACAGGATGAAAGTGGCATCCCATCCATGAAAACGCTCAAGGAACGATTTCCCTTCTTTCTGAGCTGAAGTGTATTTCTCAACATAAGCGTTAATCTCCTCCTGAGAGAAATCCATCTGAAGTGTCTTCTCCATTTCTTCCTTATTGGGATGATTTTCGACGTATTTATTCAGGCTCTCTACATACAGCTTGCCCAATTCGTTTTCTTCATCATCCGCAAAAGGTTCATAATTGTATGTCTGCCGGTTAATATCTTCGTATTCATCACGCTCTTCAGGACTTGCCGCCCTTTGATCCTTTTCGTTGTAGTCGAACATAACGTTCAAAGAAAAAGCATACTCAGTTAGTTTCATATTAATACTGACGATTGCCTGTACATCGCGAGGTTCTATATATTGTTTTCAGTTTTGTCTTTCTCAAGGCGCAAATATAGCAACTTTTCTGCTAAAATTCGTTGCCCCCCCTTAAATGATGTTAAACGATTGTTTTTTGACGGGAACTCTCGCTGAGACATTCGATGCCAAGTGTTGTCTCTACAAAACAGAATATAGCAATATTTGTTCTTTGAAAAACACAAAATTAACACAAGAATCTCATTATTTGTGTTAAATGTTCAATATGCAGAACAAATTATTTGATATAATGTTTTGCAGACTGAACATTTTTGATTATATTTGCGCCCGAATTGTAATTCAAAGAAAATGGAAGCACTAATTAAAAGGCATCTGAACAGGATGCAGACAGTAAGACTCGATTTCGTCAGGAGCATGATGGATGAAATCGACTGGGATGACCGCCTGCTGATGATTAAGGGGCAAAAGGGTGTTGGCAAGACAACGCTGATGACACAGCGCATCCTGCAGGAGTTCGGGCCTACGAACACTACAGATGTGCTGTATGCCAGTCTGGATAATATCTATTTCAGCACGCATAGTCTTTTGGACTTCATCGAGCGATTCCATGCACAAGGCGGGAAATACCTGTTCCTGGACGAGGTGCATAAATACAGAGGCTGGAGCCTGGAAGTCAAGAATGCATACGACGAGTTTGAAGATATGCATATCGTGCTGAGCGGCTCGTCGCTAATCAATCTTATTGAAGGAGAGGCCGACTTGTCGCGCCGCTGCATTACATACACCATGCAGGGGCTTTCGTTCAGGGAGTACCTGCGGATGTTCCATCAGAAAGACTTCCGAAAGAGAACGCTCCAGGAGATTCTGACTGACGGCAATAGTCTGTGTGCAGAGGTCAATGCACAGCTGCGCCCTCTGCCACTATTTTCAGAGTATCTGCGCTACGGCTACTATCCTTTCCTGAAAGAAGGCCAGAACAGTTACTATCTGCGTATAGAGAATATCGTCAACACGATCATCGAAGTGGAATTACCCCAGTTGAGGAAACTGGATGTGGGCAATATCCGCAAGATGAAGTCACTATTGGGCATCCTTTCGTCAGGTGTTCCTTATACGGTGGATACCGTAAAACTGTCGTCAATGGCGGAGATGTCGCGTAACACGCTGCTGCAGTATCTGCAGAATCTCAGTGAGGCACGGCTGATACAATTGCTCTATTCTGACGTCACCAACGTAAAACGTATGCAGAAACCGGACAAGATCTATCTGGAGAACACCAACATGCTGCATGCCCTCGCGACCACACAAGTGAATGAAGGCACTGAGCGCGAGGTGTTTTTCATTAACCAGCTGTCAGCAGCCCATGTGGTGGAATACAGCAAAACATCTGCCGACTTTACCATCGATCATCAGTACACGATTGAGGTAGGTGGGCGTTCCAAGGACGGCAAGCAGATTGCCGGCGTAGCTGATAGTTTCATTGCCTCTGCCGACGAGGAGTATGTGCTGGGGAACAAGATTCCCCTCTGGCTTTTCGGTTTTTTGTATTAGCATAGCAATAGCGCTCATAAATCCAATTGCAACAACGAAGAATCCCGCCGCACGGTGTATCGATGGCACTATGCGGCGGGAGTGGTTATTGCCTCCTTCCGGGCAGATTGTATGGGACTATTTCTTCTTCGCCTTCTTCTCTTCAGGCAATTCCGTGATGAAACTGTGCAGTTCCGCTGGCAGACGCTTCTTGTAGTAATCAGCCTTCTTGGCGGGAACGTTGATGCGCTCAATAGCCGTGCAGTCTTCGAATGCTTTCTTGCTGATTTTCTTGATGCCGGCAGCCAGTGTTAATGTCTTCAGCGAGGTGCAACGATCAAAGGCGCATTCTTCAATCTTCTCGACAGGACCTTCGATAGTGATGGATTTCAGTGAGATGCATTTGTTGAACCCTCCCCATTCGATGGTCTTTATCGATGAGGGTATGACGATGCTCGTCAGGCCCGTGCAACCCGAGAAGGCGCACCTTCTTATGCTCGTCACTGAATTGGGGATGACGATGCTGGTCAGGCCCGTGCAACCCATGAAGGCATTGTCTCCGATCTTCGTCACCGAGTCGGGGATGACGACGTTCGTCAGGCCCGTGCAATCATAGAAGGCACAGTCTCCTATCTCCGTCACCGAGTCGGGGATGACTGTGCTGGTTAGGCCCGTGCAACCTCTGAAGGCATAATTTCCGATTTTCGTCACCGAGTCGGGGATGACGGTGCTCTTGCATCCTGCAATTAAGGTGTTTTCTTCGGTCTCAATGATGGCGTTGCAGTTGTCGCGTGAATCATATTTCCCGTTGCCCTCTGACACGATGATGCTCGTCAGGCCCGTGCAACCCATGAAGGCATTGTCTCCGATTTCCGTCACGGAGTTGCCAATGACGATGCTCGTCAAGCCAGTGCAACCCGAGAAGGCAGAACTTCCGATTTCCGTCACCGAGTCGGGGATGACGATGCTCGTCATGCCCGTGCAACCCTTGAAGGCTTGCTTTCCGATTTCCGTCACAGAGTCGGGTATAACAATGCTTTTCAAATCCGTGTAGTCAGCGAAAGACTTATCTTTTATAGTTGTTGTCCCTTCCGGAATGCTTATTGCTTCGCATTTGTACTCCCAAAGTTCGCAGAATTCATCTTTAGTCAATTCATCTTGAAATGCATTATCTTCCATGAGGAAATACACAGGGTCGTCGTTAAAGTCTAATTCTACAACGATTATTCCTTCAATATTCGCTCCTGTTTTATTTTCTGGATTTGCATAGGCCTCTACAGCTACATGAAGCAACTTTCCGATGGCACCATTGTAGTTCTTCGCTTCGAATTTGTCTGCAAAAAAAAGTGCATCGATTTTGTATCCCCGATCTTTGGTCTCTGATTTAATAGCTCGAATGGAATCTTCCAACCAATAATTCCATACGACCCATGAGTCTTCTTCTTTCCAATAAACAACTCCTACTGTATTGTCTGGCAAGTTTAAATCAGCATATGCCGCCTTGCTTGTATTGGCAAGTTTCTTAAAGTGGGCTTTCAAAATAGGTAGTCCTTTTAATCTTTCTATATCCATTTACTTATACGATTACCTGTACATCGCGAGGTTCTAAAGATTGTTTTCGGTTTCGTGCTTTCAAGGCACAAATATAGCAACTTTACTGCTAAAATTCGTTACCCCCCCTTAAATGATGTTAAATGGCGTAAAATGTACCTTTACTATACCGTAGAATATCGGACTTTACTGTAATATTGCAGAAAAATCCGGCCAAAAGCTTGGTTCTATTCGGAATTTATTGTATTTTTGCAGCAAAATCCGAACAAGTATGGAGCGTTACATTCAAAGAGAGACATATCTCCGTCAACTGACGGACAGGATGGGAAACGGCGAGGTAAAAATCATCACTGGTCCCAGACGATCGGGCAAGTCATGGTTGCTCAACAGAATCTTCAAGGATTATTTGCTCGAACAGGGCGTGGCCGAAGACAACATTATTATCGTCTCCTTCGACATGGACGACGATGAGGAGACTGGCGACCTGACTGACCGTCAGGCGCTGAAGTCTTATCTATATAGCCGCATCACTGACGACACGACACCTTATTACATTATTCTTGACGAGGTGCAGGAAGTGGAGGGGTTCGAGAAGTTAGTCAATGGCCTGAACGCCAGGGACAATGTGGACGTTTACATTACCGGCAGCAACTCTCATTTCCTTTCTTCCGACATCAAGACCATTTTTCGCGGACGGGGCGATGAGGTGAAGGTATGGCCCTTCTCCTTCCGTGAGTTCTGCACCGACAGGACTGAGCCCATCAATGAATTGTGGAAGGAGTATTACACCTACGGCGGCATGCCAGGACTGCTTCGCCAACGCACGTCAGAACAGAAGGTGGCCTATCTGCAACGGTTGTGGAACAAGACCTACCTCGATGACGTAGTAGAACGTCACAAGGTAAAGAATCGCGAGGCTCTTTCTGCTCTTGCCGACGCACTATGCTCATCTGTAGGCTCGCTGACCAATCCCAACCGCATCAGCAATGTGATGAGAAACGTGCAAAACACCAAGATTGATTCTGAGACCGTTTCCAATTACATCGGCTATTTGGAAGAAGAGTTCCTGTTTGAAGGCGCCAAGCGCTACAACATAAAAGGCAACAAGTATTTCGAGAGCATCAAGAAATACTATTCAGTGGATGTGGGATTGCGCAATGCCAAACTTAATTTCCGGCAACAGGAGATCACTCACATCATGGAGAACGTTATCTACAACGAGCTCCGGATGCGAGGTTTTGCTGTGGATGTCGGTGTGGTGGAGGCTCGCGAGATGCGAAATGGCAAGTCTGAATATATCCAGTATGAGATAGACTTTATTGCCAGCAATGGGAGAGACAAATACTACATTCAGTCGGCTTTCTCTTTAGACAGCGAAGAGAAGCGGCAGCAAGAACTAAGGTCGCTCCTCAAAGTCGACGACAGTTTCCAGAAGATTGTCATCACAGGCAGCGATATTGCCGCATATACCGACGACAAGGGCATCCGTTTCATGGGACTCTTCCAATTCCTGCTCTCTGGCATTTAACAAGAATCCCGCCGCACAGTGCATCAGTGGCACTATGCGGCGGGAGTGGTTATTGCCTCCTTCCGGGCAGATTGTATGGGACTATTTCTTCTTCGCCTTCTTCTCTGCTGGCATCTCCACGATGAGGCTGCGCAGAGACTCCGGCAGGCGCTGTTTGTAGAAATCGGCCTTCTTGGCGGGCACGTTGATGACCTTCAAATTGACACCTTCGAAATTACTTGCATCTATCTTCTTGATGCCAGTTCCCAAAGTAAGGGTTTCCAATGCGGTGCAATTACTAAAGATTTCAATTGACATCTTCACCGATTTTGGAATGACGATGCTGGTCAGACCTGTGCAACCCTTGAAAGCACCTTCTTCGATTTCCGTCACCGAGTCGGGGATGACGATGCTTGTCAAGCTTGTACAATCCTGGAAAGCAAATTCACTTATCTTAGTCACCGAGTTACTAATAACTACGCTCGTTAAACCCGTGCAGCCAGCGAAGGCATCCCTCCCAATCTCCGTCACTGAGTCGGGGATAACAATACTCGTCAGGCCCGTACAGCGAGCGAAGGCTCCATCACCAATCTTCGTCACTGAGTCGGGGATGACGATGCTCTTCAGACCCGTGCAGCCTATGAAGGCATCCTTCCCAATCTTAGTCACCGAGTTGGGGATGACTGTTGCCGCACAACCTATTATCAAATTGTTTGCCTCAGTCTCAATGGCCTTTGTCTCAGTCTCAATGATGGCATTGCAGTTGTCGCGTGAATCGTATGTCTTATTTCCCTCGGATACTTCGATGCTCGTCAGGCCCATGCAACCTTCAAAGGAACCTCTTCCAATCTTCGTCACCGACTTGGGGATGACAATGCTCGTCAGGCTCACTAAATTCACAAAGGCATTATTACCAATCTCTGTCACCGAGTCGGGGATAATAGTGTTAGCACAACCTGCAATCAATTTGTTTGTCTCAGTCTCAATGATGGCATTGCAGTTGTTGCGTGAATCGTATGTCTTATTTCCCTCGGATACTATAATCCTCGTCAGACTAGAGCAACCTGTGAAAGCGCAAGAGCCAATCTTTGTCACCAGGTCGGGGATGACGATGCTCTTCAGGTCCGTGCAACCATTGAAGGCATCCATCCCAATCTTGGTCACCGAGTCGGGGATGACGATGCTTGTCAGACTCTTGCGACCATTGAAGGCATCGCCCCCAATCTCCGTTACTGAGTCGGGGATGACTGTTGTAGCACAACCCACTACCAACTTGTTTGCCTCAGTATCAATTATAGCATTGCAGTTGTCACGTGAATCGTATTTCTTATTTCCCTCGGATACTTTGATGCTTGTCAAGGAGCAACCTTTGAAAGTGCTAGAGGAAACCTTTGTCACTGAGTCGGGAATGACGATGTTTGTCAAATTCTTGCAACCATTGAAAGCATTCACTCCAATCTCCGTCACTGAGTCGGGAATGACGATACTAGTCAGGCCCGTGCAACCATAGAAGGCTGAAGTTCCAATCTTCGTCACCGAGTTGGGGATGACAATACTCGTCAGCCCCGTACAACCATTGAAGGCTTCCCATCCAATTTCCGTCACCGAGTCTGGAATGACGATGCTCGTCAAGCCCGTGCAACCATTGAAGGCGCCAAACCTAAACAACGTTACCGAGTTGGGGATGAAGATACTCTTTAGGCCCGTGCAACCATTGAAGGCATACTTCCCAATCTCCCTTACCGAGTTGGGAATGATGGCGCTGGTAATTTCCACACAATCTTCGAAGGCATTCTCTTCAATCTTTATTGTCCCTTCAGGAATAATTCCCACACCGTCTTTAATTTCATATTTTGCCATAAAACAGTAATAACGATTGCCTGTTCATCGTGAGGTTTTTGTTATTGTTTCTCCACGATAATACTATGCAAGAATTGGGGGAGACGCTGTTTGTAGTAATCCGTCTTCTTGGCTGGCACATATATCGCTTTAAGTGTTGGAGGAAAATCATATTTAGATCCTATACACACATTGTCCGAATTTTTATTATAGACTTTCAAGAATCCAGGATCAATCTTTTTGATGCCTGTTCCAAATGTAATTGTTTCCAATTTCATGCAGTTGGCAAAGACATTATATTGCAAGAAATTGACAGGTCCCATTACTGATATGGAAACGCAATTATTACATTCCATGAACGCATCAAGACCGATATTCTTTACAGATTTAGGGATAACGATGTTGATTAATCCACTTCCATTGAAGGCAGAATCACCGATTTTCGTCACCGAGTCGGGGATGACAATACTCGTCAATCCTGTGCAGCCATAGAAGGCTAATTTTCCAATCTCCGTCACCGAGTCGGGGATGACGACACTAGTCAGTTCTGTACAGTCATCGAAAGCGTATTTTTCAATTACGGTTGTTCCTTCTGGAATGATTCCTACTCCATCCTTAATTTCATATTCAGCCATATATCAGTAAGCGATTGCCTGTACATCGCGAGGTTCTATAGATTGTTTTCAGTTTCGTGCTTTCAAAGCTTTCAAAACGCAAATATAGCAACTTTTCTGCTAAAATTCGTTGCCCCCCCTTAAATGATGTTAAATGTCTGTTTTTTCGGTAAGAAATGACTACCGTTGCATTTTATTTACCGCAAAGTTACCGAGTGAAACACCACAAAGTTACCAAATAATTTGGCGATTTTGGAAATATGTATTATCTTCACACTGCAAAAACGGTCGAATAGTGCGATCAAATTTGCAGTAAAAATTCTTTGAATACCTTGGAACAAACAGACAATTTTCGTTAATAAACTAGCGGAATTATTAAAAAAGACACAGATTCCGCTGATTTACGCCCGAAAATCCCTATATTTGCAGTCGACCTGCAAAGGTTAGATTTATGTTAATAGGTAGGACGAAAGAAAAACAAATGTTAGTTGATGCTCTTCATGAAGAGTATTCGCAGTTTATTGCAGTGTATGGTCGCCGTCGTGTAGGCAAAACATTCCTTATCAGGGAGGCTTATGATTACACATTCGTTTTTCAGTTCACAGGCGCTGCGAAACTGACAGCAAGGAAGCAACTTGTCAGGTTCCGACGAGCTTTAAAGGAGCATGGACAGAAGGACACGCCCGAATTAACCAATTGGGGTGATGCTTTTAGCGAGTTGAAACGATTGATAAATGGTCTGAAAACAGGTAAGAAAGTTATTTTCCTTGACGAACTCCCTTGGATGGATGCCCCGCGTTCTGGTTTCCTCTCCGAGTTGGAATCGTTCTGGAACGGATGGGCTTCAGCACGTAAAGACATTGTTTTTGTGGTCTGTGGAAGCAGTACGTCATGGATGGTAAAAAAGATTATCAAGAACAAAGGCGGACTTCACAACCGTCTTAGCCATCGGATTTCCCTAAAACCTTTCCCCTTGGGATTGTGTGAACAGTTGGCTCAGTCACGTGGTCTTGTATTCAGCCGCAAACAACTGTTGGAGGCCTATATGGTGTTTGGCGGAGTTCCATATTATTGGAGCCTATTGCAGAAAGGTGCCAGTGTTACGCAGGAGATTGACCGTCTGATCTTTTCTCCTGACGGGGAACTGAACGATGAATTCGAGATGCTATATGCTTCGTTGTTCAGGAAGCCGGAACCCTACATACGAGTGATAGAACTTCTTGCAAGAAAAAAGATGTGTATGACACGCATGGAGCTATTGGCCGCAGGGGGCTTCGAGGACAATGGTTCGTTCTCTGACATCCTGAAAGATTTGGAATGGTGTGGATTCATTCGCAGTTATTCGATGATGGGGTATAAGAAGAAGTCGGATCTTTTCCAACTCATAGACCATTACACCTTATTTTATTATGAGTATATCGACGGTCAAAGGCAGGGTGCCAATTATTGGAAATCGATGTTGGGAACACCCAAATACAATACATGGTGTGGCCTTGCTTTCGAGCGGACATGTCTATGGCATATTGATCAAATCAAGAAACAACTTGGCATCAGCGGCATCCTGACCAACGAATATGCATGGCGCTGTTCTGGCGATGAAAGCAAGAACCGCCGAGGCGTTCAGATAGATTTGCTTATCGACCGCAGCGATGGTATCATCGACATCTGTGAGATGAAGTATAGCAAGGAACCATACGTCATATCAGCTGACTATGGCAGGGAATTGCAGCGTAAGCGAGATGTGCTTACTGAAGTGACAGGAACAGATAGTGCCGTTCATACCATTATGGTGACCACTGAGGGTGTTGTCCATAATGTGGAGTGGGGCGAAATTCAAGCCGAAGTGAATTTAGATAATTTGTTTGAACTGTAAATACAATGCCCGCCGAGCAATTATAAGTTCGGCGGGCATTTGGTATATCATCGAGGATATTTACTTCTTATCTGCGGGCAGTTCTACGATGAGGCTATGCAGATTCTCGGGCAGACGCTTCTTGTAGTAGTCAGCCTTCTTAGCTGGCACATTGATTGTCTTCAGGGCGGTGCAACCTTTGAAAGCATCCTTGCCAATCTTCTTAATACCAACAGGTAAATCTATCGTTTTCAAAGCAGTACAGTCACGGAATGCGTTATCTTCTATCTTGGCAACAGGCACAAATATAGTAACTTTCCTGCAAAAATTCGTTGCACCCCTTAAATGATGTTAAACAAGTCGCTTTTTA
>JAEEGI010028871.1_pt1 | contig 10529 bp, 5 predicted proteins | sample 8958751 | NCBI WGS metagenome assembly JAEEGI01 (sample SAMN16246545, study PRJNA631951) | gut metagenome | biome: gut microbiome; feature: rumen; material: KS-attached | host: Bos | place: Iran: Karaj | collected 2018-10 | reverse complement strand
TATTTTGATTAGAATAACCATCATCAATCATTCCTTTTCTATTTCTAGTATCTCCATAATAATCATAATCACATTGCATTCCAATTTCATAATCATTATTATTATTATTTTCATAATTATTATTATTATAATTATTAATATCATTATAATTATTATTATCATCTTCTTGAAAGTTATTTTTTATTTTTTTTATTTTTTTTGATTTGAAAGTATCATCTGTTTGTTTCATTGATGATCTTTTTCTTAAAGATAATTTTCTTTGTTGACTCATTTGTTCATCACTTCTTACATAAATCTCTATTTCATTTATATTTTGTTCTGATGCATATTCAAGAAAATTTACATAATCTGTATCGTTTTTTATTTCAGTTTCTCCTAAGTCATTATCATAAAAAATATATGCGTAATGTAAATCATATTTTTCACATATTACTTCTGATAATAATGTAAAGTTTGAAGGAGGTTTTATTGTTACTACTTCCATTTTGTAATTTAAACTTAAATTAAATGGGAATGATTCCATTTTTTTTCCAAATAAAAATATATTATTTAATTGTTTGTTTTATTTTATTTTTATTTTTAGTTATATTTTTATTATTTAATTTTTGAATAATTTAGTATTTTAAATTTTAAAAAAACAAAAAAAATATTTTTATAATCCTTAAAATAAACTTTTTTATTATTCTAATAATATTTATTTTAATATATGATTTATTTTATTTATATTCATTAGGAGGAGTTCTTAAAATTCTATCATGTTTTTCAAAAGCTTCTTCAATTTTCATATCTTTTTGATATAAAGCCAAAGGATCATCTTGATTAAATTTATTATCATTTTTATTTTCTTCTCTACTTTTTTCATTTAATCCAAGAACAAATTTTCCATCTTCTTTTTCAACATTTTCAAAATATTCAAGATTATTATTATTTTCATTATTTTCATTACTATTATTTTTTAAATCCCAATTAAGCATATTTGGATTTTTTTGGCTAAAATTTTCAATTTTTTGTTCTTCTTCCATATTTTGATTATCATTTCTAATTAAAAACTCTCCAATATTTTTATAATGTTTTTTAACTAATTCTTCATCAATTGAATCTAATTCAGCATATTCTTCATCTAAATTTTGATTTTCATTTTCATCATCAACTGCATTTGGATCTTCTTCAAAATTTTCATCAATATTATCATCTTGATTATTATTATTATTTTCATTTTTTAATTCTTCTAAAATATAAGTCATTTGTTTTTGAGTTTGTGGATTTGAATTTTGACAATTTTTAATAATATTTTCAACTCCAAATTTTTTTGCAGCTTCTCTTAATTTTGGTCTTTTTATTAAAGAATATAAAGTTCCATTTACACAAGTTTGAGTTTGAATATTATTTACATTAATATAATTAATTAATATTTGAATTATTCTTTCTGCATCTTCTTCAAATTTTTCTCTTCCATTTTTTTTTAATGCTAAATTTAATATTAAAGCTAATCCATATTCAATTGAATAATCACTTAAAGTTTTTGATTCATATGTAAATGTATCAATTAACCATTTTATTATTCCTAATTCTATTAATTTATTTTGTGGTTCTATTCTTAATGTAAATTTTTGAATTGTTCCTAAACAATTTTGTCTTAAATCAGTATCATCTTTTTCATTCATCATACAATTTACAATATCTTCTATCATTTGATTTGAATTTTGTCTCATTAATAAATAATTTCTCCCTTTTCTTAATGATGATATTTGATTTAGTAATTTCATTATTTCTAAACTTGAATTTTGATAAATTGTTGGATTTGATATTATTTCTTTAAGTAAATTAAATTTGAAATATAAATCATAATAAAAAATTGAATATAATGTTAATTTTTTTAAACCTGGATCATTTCTTCTAAAAGATCTTAATCTTATTTCTCTAAATACAAAAGCATATTTAAAATCATCATCATTTGTTATATTTTTATTTTTAATATTATTATAAATTGTATTTTGGAATAAATTAATATCAATTAAATGAGTATGATCATATTCAATATGAAAACTTCTATTTGCAATATTTCCAATATTTGAATTATTAATCATTGAATTATTATTTATATTACTTAAATCATCATAATTTGAATTTGCTATATTTTCCATTTCATCATTTCTTTCTCTTATTCCTGATAAAAATGTATTATTAACATTAACTTTTGCTTTTTCTAAATCTTCTAAATTTTTATTTAAAAATGATTGAAATTTCATTAATTTTTTATTTATTTTATCAGATTTTAATAATACTTCATTATAATTTTTATTACTTTTACATAACATAACTAAATCAAATGAATAAGATAAAATATTTAAAGCTAAATTAGTCCAAGATTTTTGACTACTAATAAAATGACTTTTATTTTTTTCTTCTTTTTTTTTTAATCTTTCATTTTCTTCTCTTAATTGAATTAATTCGTCACTTTCAAAACTTTTATCATAATTAAAATTATTACCACTATTAATATTAAAAGTACTAATATTATTATTATTATTAAAATTTCCTGCATCATCACTATTAATAATATTATTATTATTTCCTTGAGATAAGCTTTCCAAATAAGTTTTCATCATATCAATTTTCCCTTGACTAATATTACTTACATTAACATTATTGTTATTTCCGATTAAAGCAGCATCATTAGTAACTAAATCATAAATAACAGGATATTTAATTGAAGGAAGATAAGTTTTTACACTTTGTCTAATTTTATCTTTTAATTCATTTGACCATTCTGGACTAAATAATTTCATATATGATGGATGAGTTTGTGGATTATTAATATATGGTAATGCATAATAAGATAAAAATTCAGATGTTTTATTTAATTCATATTCTTTTTTTTCTAAAAAGATTTTAAATTCATTCATTGTTTCTTGCATTGTTTTATTACAATTTATTCTACTATCTTTATATAATGAAGGATAAATAGCAAAATATATTTGAATATAAAATTCTATTTTTTGAATTGGTGGTTCTCTTAATCTTATATGATTTGGAATTATTCTATTCCAAATTTTAAAAAAATCATTTTTTCTTCCTAATGAAAATGTTTTTAATAAATTTGATTCTGTTATATCTAAAAATGCTGCTTTATAATATGTTTTTTGCTTTATTTTTTGACTTATTTCTTCTTGATATAAGTCTAATGTTTTATAATATTCTCTTTTTAATAAATATTCATGTATTAATGATGTTATCATATCTGTGCTTTTATTCATTTCTTTTATAAATGGTTGAGATGGAGATGGTTTTAAAAAATTTTTACTTTCATTTTTTTTCATTTATAACTGTTTTATAATTTTTAAAAGATTATTTTAATTTCGTTTATTTATTTAATTTATATTCTTTTATATTATATTTTTTTAAAATTAAATTTATTATTAATCTTCATCTTCGTCCCAATTATTCTTTTTTGTTTGTTTTTGATTTTTTGAAATTGTATTTTCTTCTTCATCCGACAATAAATCATTAAATAAATTTTCATCTATTTTTTTTTTCTTAGGAATTGTTTGTTTCATTTTTTTAACAAAATCATTTTCTTTTTCTATTTTATTTATTGGACTTGTGCTTTTTATTGGTGAAAAACCTTTTAATTTATTAGTTTCTTTTTCTATAAAATTATTGATATTATTTATGTCATTATTATTATTATTCGAAATTATATAATTTAATGTTGTTCTTTTATTTTTTTCATTTAAATTAATATTTATGTTCGATAAATTATTAATTTTATTGTCTTTTAATGGTTTATCTAATATTTTATTTAGTTCATTAGAAATTAATAAATTTTTAAATAATTCATTATAATTTCTTTCAATGATTTTTTGCTTAAAAATAAATATATCTTTTCCTTCCCAATCTTCATTTTGATTTATTTTTACTTGATTTAAAAAATTAATGTCGTCATCTTCAATTCCTCCATAAAATAAACATTGAGAATATAAAAAATTTTTAAATCTATTTAAATAAATATTATCTGAGGTTTTATCATTTTCATTAGTTAAAAAAGTAGTTTTAATTTCATTAAAAAATTTATTAAATTTAGATGAATCATCTTCATTATTTAAAATAGCATTTTTTAATATTTTATTTTCATTAATTTTATTATCTAAATTACTTTTTAATGCTTTATTTTCAAAATTGAAATTACTTGCAATAGAAACTAATTCTTCTTTACTTATTTCTTCATATTCTTTATTATTAATTGGTTGATTTGTAGAAAAAATTCCATTTATTTTGTCAAAAAAACTCATATTTAGTTTTAAATTAATATATAAATACTTAATTGTTAAATTATATATTAAATAAGAACTCAAAATTTCCTTAAAAAAAATATTAAAAAATTAATGAAACAAATTCAAGTCCATTGATTTATGAACAGGTCTTAATGATTTTTTATTTAAAGAAATCATTTTTTTTGTTATAAATCTATAAGTAGAATTTGATAAGGTATTAACATTAATATCTAAAAAAATAAAATAAACAAATCTTACTTTTATTATTATAAATATAAAATTGATTTCCAAGATTATCAATATTATTCCATGTTTTAATGATATATCTATTATTTAATTTTCTTTTAGAATTGGAGATTTTAATATTATTTAATCCATGATATAAATCTCTTAAATATTTAGTTTTTTCTAAAGAAGGTTCATATAAATGTTGTACAATTCTTTTATTAGTTGTTAATTTTGTAGTTTTTGGTCTAATCACTTTATGATAATTATAACCATCAATATCATCCGTGGCTTTTTCATAATTATATTCATTATTTATTATATCTTCTATTGTTTGCTTTTTTTTTTTATTATTAACCGAATCATTTGAATTTATTAACACTGATATATTAGATTTTTTTTTTAAATTAACTATACTTGAATATTCACTTTGATTTGATAAATTACTTCCATTTTTTTTTATTGGAATTTTATTAAATAATTGACCTGCTATTGAAAATTTTCCTATATTTGATGAAATTGTTTTTCCATGATAATATTTTATAATTTTATTTAATAATATATTTGTTAAATTTATATCATTGTAATTTCTAAAAAAATAAAACATAAAATTATCTTCAGTTAATTTATCTTTTAGAAATTGTTTCATATTTTCTATTTTTCTTTGAGAATTAAATAAAATATTATATATAAATTCTGCATATGGAATTTTTTTTTCTGTGGCATATTTTAATAAGTCTTCTATATATTTTTCTTTTTTAGTTTCTTTACTTTTTTCAGTAAAATTTACAGTATAATTCATAATTTCTTTATAAGTATTTTGTTTTTTATTAAAACTATCATATTCTTTTAAATTATTTAAATGTTTCATTCCAATATTAATACTTTCAAAATAAACTTTAATTTTAGCACAAGCATCATTACATTTATTAATAAAAGCATTATGTTTTTTAATTATATTTGAATCTGGATTAACAATATCTTCAAAATGAATATCAGTTATTCTTTGAGTTGCTTTTATATTTCTAATTTTTTCAGCATTCTTTAAATTATTTTTATTATTTTCTATAAAGTTTTGAAATCTAATAATTTGTTCTTTTCTTATTTCATCATATTTAATTGCATTATTAAGAATATCAGTTAAATTTTTATAATCTTTTAAAATTATATCATCAACTTTTTGAGAATATTTATTTTTTAATGTTTCAAGAGTAATTAATCTTTCATTTAAACTTGTCATTTTTTTTCTACTAAAATTAGCTTTTGAAATGATTTTAGTGAAAAAATCATAAAATTCATCATATTTTAAATCTAATTCATCGAATCTTTCTTTAATTTCTTCAAAAGAAATTTTATGAATTTTTTTTTTATCTTTAATCTTTATTTTTTTTATTCTTTTATCACTTTTAATATTTTCTTCTTCATTTTCTTCACTTTCACTTTGTAAACAATATTGTTCTCCTTTCATAAAATTATTAAATTCAATATCTTTTTTACATTCTGTCATATCAATTGAATCATCAACTTCTTTATCCTTATTTTCTCTATTTTTGTTTATAAAATATTTTTGGAAAAAATAAAATCCAATAATGAAATTTACTATTTTTTTTTCTTTATCTATTTTTTCATTTTTTCTATATTTATATGCATTTATTTTATCTAAAACTTCTTCTTTATGTTTTTTAAATTTTATTTTATTTATTTTTTGATTATCTTCAAATCTTTCTTTTAATTGTTCTAATTTTTCTTCTTTAATTTTATTTGTTTTTTCAATACTTATTTTCTTATCTTTTTGGTCATTTAAAACTTCTTGAATTTTGTCGATTTGTTCTTCTAAAATATTATTCATTTTATTTGATTCAATATTTTCATTATTTCTATTAGTAATATTTTCATTTAAATTTTTTCTTATTAATTTAATATAATGAATTTTTTGTTCTGTATTAAGAATATCTTCATTTATTTTCATTAATAAACATTTAGAATCTTCCATTAAATATTTTAAAGTACTTGAATATTCTTCTTCATTTTTAACATTAAATTTAGTATCTTCTGTTTTTTCTTTTAATTCATTTATTTTATTTATTATTAAATCAATATTATTTGCTTCATCAAAACCAGAAATTTTTTCTCTTCCTGATTCTACTTCTTTTGCTCTTTCATAATCAAATATTTTTTTTTCTATTTTATTATTTTTTTCTCTGATATATTCAATATTATTATCTTGTTTTTGATTTTGACCTAATATATCATCATAATAAAATTTTAATTTATAATATAAATTATTTAATTCTCCTTCATTCATCATTTTAAAATCTTCATTTAGTTTTTTTATTTTGTAATTTCTTGATAAGAAATTTTCCTTTTTTTTTCCTATTGATTTATTTTTTTTCTTTTTTGGAATTTCTTCTTCTATTATAGTATTATATTTTGAAAAAGGATTTGATTCACTTTTAGAAGGATAATCTAAATAATTTTCTCTTTTATTTAATCTGTCAATTGAAATACTCATTTTATTAAATTAAAATAAATTTATTAGTTATAATATTTAAAAGCTTAAAAAAAAATTTGAAAAATTCAATTCCAAATGGATTATTTTGTCGTAATTTAAGTATCATGTTTATCTTTATTTTTTTCTTTCATAAATTATTTCATTTTTATATTTTGAAGATTTCAAATTCCTTTATTCTATATTTTTCTGTCTTTACTTCTTGTAAATCTTTTAAAAATGATTTTTATTGTACTGTTTTAATACAATTAAATATATGATATCAAAAAAAAAATAATGAAATAAATAAGAAATAAAAAAAAATTTTTAATCTTAAAAAAAAATGTCATATCCATACACACCAATGAACTCCCAACCAGAATACAATCCAAACCCTGAAATACCTCAAACAATAAATCAACCAATAATCCAAAATCAACCAATGATACAGAATCAACCAATTATACCAAATCAACCAATTATACAGAATCAACCATTTATCCCAAATCAACCAATGATACAGAATCAACCATTTATCCCAAATCAACCAATGATACAAAATCAACCATTTATCCCAAATCAACCAATGATACAGAATCCACAAATGGAATATAATCAACCAATGTTATCTAATCAACCTATAATATCTGATCAACCAATATTATCTAATCAACCAATAGTATCTGATCAACCAATATTATCTAATCAACCAATAGTATCTAATCAAATATTACCTTCAAATAATCCAATTCCAATTTCCTCATCTCCACCAAATTTAAAATCTAATCCTCAAATTATTACTTGTCCACATTGCGGTCATGCAGGTTTAACACGTACTGTTAATAGTTTTAATATTCCTAATTTTATTTGTTGTTGGCTTACTGGTCCTATTGCTTGGCTTTTGTTTCAAGTTTGCAGAGAAAAAGATATTTCTTGTATAGATGCTGTTCATTATTGTGAAAGATGTAATGTTGCTATTGGAACTTATACTGCTTGTTAAAAAAATAAATATGTTATATTCTTTTAGACAATATAATTTTGTTTTTTATTTTTCTTTTATTTTTTTTTTAAGTTTTATTTTCAGTTGATTTATAATATTAAATTGTTTCTTTTTTCATTCTTTATTTTTAGTTCGATTTCTTAGTTTTTTCTTGAAAATTTAAATATATTTAATTAATATATATCTTTATATATAATAGTTTTTTGAAGTAAATGTAGGAAAGGAACATTCAATAAAATTTATTCATAAATAAATATCATTTTACCATTAAATTTTAATGTAAAAAATATCTTAATAAAACACAGATTTAAATATGAAAAATAAGTCAACTTAAAAAATGTATTAAAAAGCATTATCTTTATCCAATTGAAAATAATCGTTAGCATATTTCAAGAGTAAATAATGAAAATCCCGTAAAGCCGAAATTCCATTTTCAGTACGTCTATCATTTAATAAATGACCAGCATATCTAGAATAAACCAAATCATATTTAACATTAAATTTATTTAAAAATTTCTTAATAGAAGCATAAATTCCAATCCCAACAACATTATCATTCCCTCCAAATTCCATTAAAACAGGAATTGAATTTTCATTAATAAAATTAACTGGAGAAAGATCTTTAGCAATATAGTTAATTAAAAATTTAATTCTTTCATCATTTAATTTTGCACTTCCATTATTAAATAACATATCATCTAATTCATTATTATTATATTTATGTCCACACATCATATTTAAAAAATTAATTGTATATCTATTATAATCATATAATTGAATTATTTTTCCTTCTTTTAAAGCTTCATTTAGACATTCTTCTTCAATACATTCTAAAGTTTCATTATAATTTTTTAATTTTTTAAAAACTTCTTTTTGTAAATTTAAAGGACCAACAAAATTAAAAGCAAATTTAATTTTAATAGGAGAATCATTTACCCTTCTCATTGAATATAATAAACTTAAATGAGCTCCTGCTGAAAGGCCAGATAAAGAAATATATAATTTATTTACATCAAAGCCTAATAAATGTAATTTAGTTTTAATACTAAAAATACAAGCATCAATTTCATCTAAAATTCTATATATACTAGATTTCTTATTATTTTCAGATAATAAAGTATAATCCATTGTTGCAGTTATAAAACCAAATTTAGCATATTTTGCACAATCTTCAATAAAAAAATTTTTACTTCCACTTGTCCAATAACCACCATGAATATATAAAAAAATTCCATTTTTTTTATTTTTCCTTTTTAAGGCAATATAAGGAACAAACATATCATAGTAATTATCACTTGTTATTTCATAATTTTCATCATTATTTATATTAACTAAATTATTATAATTTCTTCCATTTTTACCATATGTATTTATTATTATATTATTTCCATTTGAATATAAAATATTTGGATAAAATGTTCCATATAAATCATCCCATATTTCTGAATTTGAAATTGATTTTGGTAAAGGAAGATTAATTGGTTTAGGTTGCTCATTTTTTTCTGTTTTTTTATAATTCGAAATTATTTTTATTAATTTGATTAAAATAATTAAGTTTATTATCAGAAGAATTCCAAATAATATTAAAAGAAATTCATTTTTCAATTCTTTCATTTGTTTATTATTTATTTTATGAAATATTCTAATATTTTTTATTGATTTTATAATAAACCAGAATTTTTTTTTGTTTTTCTTATTTTTACCTATAATTTAATTTGTTTTAATTTTATTTATTCTCTTTTCATTAAAATGATGAGTTTCAAAAAACAAAAAATTCAAATAGAAAATTAATGATTTTTATTGTTTAAATGTTTTATTGATTAAAAAATTTAATAAAAATTCAATTAGATTTATTGTGTTATTTTTGAGATATTTTTTTTCAGAAATGATAATGTTTGATTGTTTTTTAATCATTCATTCAAAGAATGAAATTTAATGTTAATTATTTCTTAAAAATTTTTAATGTTTTGAAGTATTATTTCTTTTGATAAAAAATAATTTAATGAAATAGTTTATCTTTTGAAAATTTTAAAAAATACAAATTTTATGTTCTGTGATTATTCTTCTTTAACTTATTTAAATTTATATAATTGTAATACTAATAATGTAGAAGATATGAGTTATATCTTCTATAATTGTTCTTCTTTAACTTCTTTAAATTTATATAATTTGAATACTAATAATGTTGAAGATATGAGTTGGATGTTTAGAAAATGTTCTTCTTTAACTTCTTTAAATTTATCTAATTTTAATACTAATAATGTAAAAGATATGAGTGTTATGTTTAATCAATGTTCTTCTTTAATTTCTTTAAATTTATCTAATTTTAATACTAATAATGTTCAAGATATGAGAGGAATGTTTTTTGGATGTTCTTCTTTAATTTCTTTAAATTTATCTAATTTTAATACTAATAATGTTCAAAATATGAGTTATATGTTTGGTGGATGTTCTTCTTTAACTTCTTTAAATTTATTTAATTTTAATACTAATAATGTTCAAGATATGAGTTATATGTTTAATAAATGTTCTTCTTTAATTT
>JAEEGI010028869.1_pt1 | contig 10530 bp, 8 predicted proteins | sample 8958751 | NCBI WGS metagenome assembly JAEEGI01 (sample SAMN16246545, study PRJNA631951) | gut metagenome | biome: gut microbiome; feature: rumen; material: KS-attached | host: Bos | place: Iran: Karaj | collected 2018-10 | reverse complement strand
AACAAGTACCAAAGATATAAATCTATGCTTACGTTTCATCATACCTTTAAATACTTCCTTACTGCCCTACCACTACCAAACATACCTACAACTATTCCTATTGCTACTATAATAATAGAAACAACATAGATAAATGGATGTGGATCAATAAACTCTAACCAAAATGTCATAAAATGACCATCATCTAATCTATTATAGAAAGCTCGATAACCAAATATTGTTATTAAAACCGGTACTATAGATCCAAGTAATCCAATAACAAATCCTTCTATAATAAACGGATGCTTAATAGTCATATTACTTGCACCAACAACTCTCATAATTGATATTTCTGTCTTTCTTGAGAATATTGTTAGTTTAATAGTATTAACGATTAAGAATACCGTTACTATTACTAAAACAAATGCAACAACAAATGCTACTTTCCCAGCGATATCAAACATGTGAATCATTCTTGTTACAGTCTCATCACCATAATCAGCTGAATCAACATATTTAGTTAGTGCTTTCAAATCATCTCTTGTTTGTTTAATTTCACTAATATTATTAACATTAATATCAAAACGATAATGGAATACCTCTTCCTCATTATCAATTAATTCTCCAACAGAGCTTAAGAAATCATTTTCTTCAACCAAACTAGCCTTTCTTTCTTGAGGAGTTTGTTTTGTCCATCCCTTAGCAACATTATCCATATCATCCAATGTAGCTTCAAACTCTGCAACTTCCTCTTCAGTAAGACCTAATTTCAAATAAGTAACTATTGTTACATTATTTCCTGCATTGTTGGAAAAGTTTTCAACGTTAAATGCTACTAACAAAGCAAGTGCTACAACAATTAAAGTAATACTTATACATGATATAGAAGCAATTGATAAAGAAAAATTTCTATATACACTTTTAAAGGCATCACGGATACCATTTTTAATCATTCTAAATGGCTTCATTATCATACTTCCCTTCTTCATAATCTTTTGCTATTCTACCTTCTTTAAGAACAATAACACGCTTTTTAAATTTATTAACTATTTCTTTATCATGTGTAGCCATTATTATTGTAGAACCTAGTTCTTGATTGATTTTCTCAATAAAGTCCATAACTTCTCTTGAAAGTTTTGGATCTAGATCTCCTGTAGGTTCATCACAAATAATAAGCTTTGGTTCATTAACTATTGCTCTTGCTAAACCAACTCTTTGTTGTTCACCACCAGAAAGTTCATTAGGAAATGAATGCATTCTTTCTTTTAAACCAACTCTATCTAAGGCAGCTAATACTTTTTCTCTTATTTCTCCCCTAGACATTCCGTATGTTTCAAGTGGATATGCAACATTTTCATAAACAGTAAGTTTTGGTAAAAGTTTGAAATCTTGGAATACTACACCAATCTTTCTTCTTAATTTATAAACATTACCATTTCTTAATTTTGAAACGTTAACACCACCTACAAGAACTTCTCCTCTATTAGGACGTTCTTCTCTATAAAGAAGTTTTGTTAATGTTGATTTACCAGAACCTGATTCACCAATTATAAAAACAAATTCTCCTTTTTTTATTGTTAGGTTAACATCTGCTAAGGCAGACACACCATTTTTATATACTTTATATACATGTCTTAATTCTATAAATTCCATTATTTTATCACCTTACTTATGTAAGTATAACATAAAGACGGTAAAACCTCTATAAAAGATAAAAAGAAGATTAATATTAATCTCCTTTTTTACATAGATTTATCCTCTAAAGCCTTTACATCTGCATCACTAATAAGCTCAAATCTCTTAGTGATTTTTTCAGTTGTAGTATTAATATTTTTAACTTCATTAGATACAGAATCTATATCCTTGGATAGTTTATCCCAACGTTCTTTATATCTTCTAAACTCTATTCCAAGTTTATTTAATTCTTGATGAATTACTTCAGTATATTTATTTCTTTCAATATTTTTAACAATCATAGCAATCGTAGAAAGAGTTGCCATTAATGTTGTAGGACCACAAATCCAAACATTCTTAGAATATGCATATTTAAGTAAATCTTCATGGTATGCATTTAATTCTGCAAATACAGCTTCAGCTGGTAAGAACATTATTGCTTGTTTAGCTGTTTCTCCATTAATAATATATTTTGAACTTATATCATCAACATGTTTCTTAACATCCATTTTAAATTTCTTGAATGCATCGTCTCTTACTGATTTATCAAGACTTCTATTAGTCATCTTTTCATAATTTTCAAGTGGGAACTTAGAGTCAATCGCAATTGTACCTAATGGTTCTGGTGCATACAGAATTGAGTCTGCAATATAACCGTTGCTCATCTTATGTTGAAGATCATAGATTTCTTTCTTTTCTCCAAAGATTGATGTAAGGATATAATTTAAGTTAATTTCACCAAATGTACCTCTAGTTTTCTTATCAGTTAATACACTTTGAAGACTAATAATATCTTTAGATAATAAATCAATATTCTTTTGAGCTTCATCTATCTTAGTTAATCTTTCTAAGATATTTGCAAATGTCTTATTTGTCTTATCAAGAGATTCATCAAGTCTACGATTAACTTTATCATTAATATCCATTAGTCTATTTTCAATCTTAGTATTAATCTTATCAAAGTCATTAGATAAACTCTTTGAAAAGTCATACTTAAAATCTCCGATTTCTTTAGTGATATCTCTTCTTAGTTCCATGATATCTTTTAAGATATCACTATTGTTATTCTTTCTTGTTAGAAGAATAACATTAAGAATAATAATTATTGATGTTAAAACAATTAATATAATTAATAAAATATTCATACTACTACTCCTTTATATATATTTTTTAGTTATCTTATTTGCAATTATACTTAATATATATGCAAAAAGAAATGCTATTAATATTTTTATTATAGCTATCGGATTATGGAATACCTCTACGATATTAGTTCCAATAAAAACTATAAAATAAATCATACAGAACTTACCTATTAACATACTAAATATGTATTTTAAGAAACTCATATTAGAAAGTCCTCCGCCAACATTAATTACAAATGATGGTGTAAATGGACTAGCTATAATAAGTGATAATCCAGATAAACTAATTTTATCAAGTCCATTCTTAAGCGATTTGATTATTTTTAATTTAGGATGTTTATCCACATAATTAATAACTTTTTCTTTCAAGAAAGTACGTGATAACATAAATACAACTGAACCACCTACGATTGTAGCTATAGAACTTAATACAAATCCTAAGGCAGTTCCAAATATTACTATGTTAACAGTAACAAAAGCTATTAGTGGAAGCATAGGAATAAATGCTTCAACAAAAATAAGGAAGACACTAATGATTCCTCCAGTTAAGCCTAAAGAATAAATAAATGTAATTACATTATTAACAAATTCTTCCATATTTTCTCCACTTAATAATTATAACATAAAAAAGACGAAGAATTCTTATTCTTCGTCAAAGAAATCGTCAAAGAATTGATCATCAGAAATGTAGTTATAAGGATTTTCCTTAGGTGCTACTTTTTTTTCTTCTTTTCTTTCACCATTTACTGGATTTACACTAATTGGTTCAACTTTTTTCATTGAATCAGCTGTAATTTGTTTTGTTGGATCCACAATTCCTGTAAGTGGCTTATTAATAACAGGCTCACTTGGGAACTTAGGTATTTCAGTTGTTTCATCAATTTTGTTAGTAACCATTGGACTAGTGTCTCTATTTTTATTAATTAATTCACTAAATGAAGATACATTTGATTCAGTAAGATTTCTTACTTCATCCTCTTTAGGTTTTGAAGGTAAATCTTTAGCTTCATTTATAAGTGGATTTAATTTATTATTTTCAGCTTTTTCTGCTTTTTCTGCTTCTTCTTCAGCCTCTAATTCTGCGATTTTAGCATCAATCTTTTTCATTAATTCTTCAATGTTTATTCCTTGAGGTCTAGGTTGACTTGAAGGACCTCCCATTGGAGAACCCATAGGACTTCCACCCATTCTATTATTTTGACTATTCATTAAGTCTCCGAATGAAGCTGGTGCTTGTGGTCTTTCTCTAGGAGGTTGCATTCCTCCACCTGCCATAAGGTTAGCAAATGGATTTCCTCCACCACCCATAGATGCGAATGGATTTCCTCCCATTCCACCCATTTGTCCAAGTGGCATTCCTCCACCCATTCCACCATTCATCTTATTGTTCATTTTAGATTTCATTCTTAAATTAACAAATTCTTTAATTTGGAATATTTGAATAGGTCTTTTTTCTCTAGTGAAGTAGTCAGCTTCATCATATTTTTCTGAACCCCAATCGATATTGTAGGCTCCAGTGAATTTAGTTTTAAATGGATGCATTCTTGTTCTTAATACAATAACTTCATTCATTTTTAATTTTTGAAGATCTGCAACTGTAATTAATGGATGTGATTCACTCTTTTCATCTTTTTTACTCTTAACTTCTCCACATAATTTAGAAATTTCTTCTAAGGCTGCAAGTTCTGTAGTTAATAGATAAATTAAGTTACCACAGTTTGAACGAATAGTTTCTGCATCATCTTTACCATATACATCATTTAATTGTGCAAAGTTTTGGATGATAAATGTAAATCTTATTTGTCTTGAACGAGCTGCTGTAACCATTGTTGTTACGTCTTTAAGTGCTGGCATGTTAGCAAACTCATCTAGTAAGAAGTTAGTTCTTACTGGAAGTGGTCCACCATTAGCTTGAGCAACACCAATTAATGTTTCATAAGCTTGTTTAATAAAGATTGTAGCAAGTGCATGATATGTAGTTTTTTCATCGTGAATTATAATGAAAACTGCTGTTGGTTTTTTACCAATGTCGGCCATATCAAAATCACTATATGAAAGCATTTCGGATAAGTTTTCACGAGATGCAAATATACGAATTTTTTGACGGAATGTAGAAAGAATTCCACCTTTAGTTTCAGTTGGTGAATTAATAGTATTTGATGCAAATACATATGCAGATGAATCTTCACCTTTCATTCTGAAGTATTCTTTAATATATGTAGAATTAGCTCCGAATTTATCTTCACCTACGGTAGTCATAATGTTAATTGAATTTATATTACATTCTTCTTCAGTTGCGTCTTGCATTAAAGCAAGTGCACAACCTGAGAAGTAGTCACTCGCACTATCTTGCCAGAATGGATCTTGTTGATCTTTATCTTTTAAGATATTTTTACCGATATCATCTACTAACTCAATAGCTTTATCAGTTTCTCCTTCTTTATAGAATCTATAAGGAAGTGTTAATGGATTCCATGAATTACCTTGTGAAGGTTCACGGAAGTTTAATACAATAATATCATATCCACGAGCTTTTAAATGATTAGAATGTCTCTTATATAACTCACCTTTAGGGTCAGTCATAATCATAGACTCTTTATGTTTCATTAAACTATAAATAAGAGGGTCAATAACGGCAGATGTTTTACCAGAACCAGTAATACCAATTACTAATGTATGGTTTTCACTATCATCTACCCACATTTTTTTACCATCATTGATTAAAACAGTACCAGCAGCTGGAGCATCAGGATCTTGTACTCCTACTTCTACTATTTTAAATCCTTTTTTCATTTCTTTTTCTTTTAGCCATCTTGAGTATCCTTTTGATTCTTTTTCTCCAAAAGAAAGACCAAATCCTGAATCTCCTTCGAATCTTTCAGAATCTACTGATCTAAATATTACGACTTCAAGAATTAAAAATACAAATAAAGTAAATAAAACATCATCAAAGTATAGTCCTCTAAAAATATTAAATGTAAATTCTCCTTCTTCTCTTAATAATATTAAAGCATTTCCAACAACAAAGGAAACTAAGAATAATAAGATAATACTAAAGACTATAAATATAACAAAATCTTTTGGTTGTACTCTAAATTTTAGTTTCATGATATTTTCTCCTTTTCTTCAGTTTTAATTATAACCCTCTAGTTAACTCGATAGTCAACTATTATTTTTTATTATAACAATTAATATAAGTTTGAAGCATGTAATGCTTTAATTCCAAATATGGCTAAAGCTATTAACAATACTACAACAACGATTGCTATTATACCATATGTTATAATCATATTTTTATTTTGTTTTTTCTTTTCATTATTTTCTTCATTTTCATTAGTATTAGTAACTTGTGTAGTTGTTACAACAGTTGAATCAGTTACTTTTAATGTTAATTCATAAGTACCTTCTTTTTCAGTCAAGTTCATTAATTCAACATTATATCTTCCTAGACTATCAACTGTATTATTAACTACTAAAGTTCCATATGAAAACTTTACAGGATCTTGATCCGAAAAATCATTAATAACGGCTTTGAATCCATCAGAAGAAAGTAAACTATAATCTACTATTCCATCTTCTCCTGTAGATGATTCAAATGATACTATGATTTCATTAATATTTTCTTTCACACTAGGATCAACATATGCATTTATTTTAACAACTTTTGCATTAGTTATCATTGGAAATATAAATAATAAAATTGTAAATACTAATATTCTTTTCATGCTATCCCCTTTTTATGCACCTTTAAATGCGTAGAATCTTCCAAAACTATTATTAGAACTAACCTTTATTCCAGTTTTTCTTGAACTTGCATGAACCCATTTATTATTTCCTAAGTAAATAGCAGTATGTCCTTCACCGCCACTTCTTCTAACACCTATATCTCCTGGTAACATCGTATTGTAAGTTACTTGAGATAATTTATTACTAGAATTACTATAAATACCAGAAGTTCCTCCAAGATTTGGATTACTTCCAGTTGCAGTCCAATAAGCCCAGTTTACAAATCCTGAACAATCTATACCAGTTGATGGAATACCACTTAATCCAGGACCGGTTGCTTTTCCACCCATCAAATAACTCATACCAACTGCTGATAAAGCTGATCTAATAACTGTTTTTCTTATTTCAGATAATCCATTCCATCCCGGAATTTCACTTATAATTTTTTGGATTTCAGCATCAGTTAATCTATGGCCTTGATAAATAGTATGACTACTACCACCTCCACCAGCAGCTTCATCTCCGGATCCAGAACCTCCACTACCAGAGCCTCCAACTTCTTCATTTACTTCCCATTCATATTCATAGGTATTATTGTATACTTGTTCTGTTGAAGAATCGTTTTCATCTGAAATACTAGCGGCAGCCATTATAATTATAAATAATCCCATAATTATTGGGAAAGCTCCAATTAATGTAGATATTAAAACTCTTTTAATTACTATCTTTTTTATCTTCTTTGAACCAGTTTTTATTTTTTTAGCATTTTCTTTAACACCTTTGACGTCCAAGTTTTTTGCTGCGATTGCACCATTCATAACACCTTCAGCTGTATCTAATGCACCTGATTCTTCAGCTTCTTCAGCAACTTTATTAACTACTTTATTTTTTTCTAGTTGATCAGCAATTCTTTTACCTGTTCTTGAATCACTTACACTTTTAGCAGCTTGCATCGCTTCAGTGTTTCCACCAGAAAAGTATGCTGCTGCACCTTGAGCAACTCCGGTTTGTAATCTAGAAACTGCAGATTGTTTTACTTTTCCATCTTCTCCAATTTCCATACCTGGAGCAATTTTATCCCCTGGTTTATATTCAGGTTCAGTTTTATTTCCTGCTTCATCAACTTGTGGTTCTTTAGGATCAATAACTTGATCTCCAGGTTTAACATTTGGAGTTGTTTCATCACCTACTACTTTATCAGTTATACTATCTAATGCATTAGTAGCCATTCCTAATCCATTATTTAAAGCTGCACTTTTTGGATTAGTTCCACCATTTGTTCCTTGAGGTAATGGATTATTACCTGGAACTTTTGGAGCTTCATTCATAATCATTACCTCCTTTCTCTTATACGAAACCTAAATATGCAATTTCGTAATCATTAATTCCTTTAGTAATTAATTTAAATTGTCTTTTATCATTTGTTTGAATAATTACAATACTTTTATCTACTTTATAGTATTCAACAGTACTACTCATTATATTCGAATTTTTCATTTTATTTAATTCATTTATACAGTCTTCCCTAGATGAATATGATTTTTTTGCTTTATCTGTCATTAAATCATATAACTTACCAGGATCTTTATTCCACATAGTTACTAATTCATGTAAGTAGAATTCTGCTAAATCTTGATCTGACTTTGTAATAATTTTATATTCATTAACATCATATTTTCTGATTTCACTTGGTGCTTCTTCAAGAATTCCAGCTTCATAATTTATTTTAGAATCTCTAAGATTATTAATTCCTCTATAAAGATGGAATCCTACGAAACCTAAGATAACAATAATGAATATAATAAATAATATCATATTATCTTTAAAAAACTTTTTCCACTCTTTATCCATTAGCCACCTCTTTAAATGTTTCTTCACTTATTGGTGTTATACTAAAATGAAATGTTTCTCCATCTAAACATACTTTTAAATACTCAGTAATATATTCTTCGCCAGTGTTAGAACTTACTACTCTTCCACTTACATAATATAATACTTTACCTTTTGTATCTCTTGTATACATTTTATCAGGTTTATAAGATAAGAACTTATCATTTATAAATATGAAAGAAGAAATATTGTTTTTATTAACATTTTTTTCTTTAACATATTCCTCATCTAATATTTTAATTGCAGAATCATAATCTTTCATATTTATGAATGAATAGAATTTTTCGATTGCACCTGATACTGTAGAGTATCTAGTATAATCATCTACTAATCTATATTTAGTATTCTTATTACCTTCATGATTTGAAAGTTGATATATAAGGTTCTTAATTGGGAAAAAGTAATTAATTATCATTATAATTACTATAAAAACAATTAATCCTATTCCCCAAAATGAAAGAACTTTCTTTTCTTGATTACTTAATCTATTTGCCATAATATCACCTATAGACCCCAAATATTATATCTCCATTTAGACATTGAACTTATATTATACAAACCAAATGCTTCTTGGTCTTCATCATTGGTTGGCATACAACTTGAACCCGAACAAGTTCTACTTGGAGAACAAGCACCTTCAACAGTGCTTACTCTACTTTGATTAGTATAGTATTGTTTAATATGTTGGAAATAATAACATCCACCATTTCCTGGACCACCAGGATTAAACCAATTAGAACCTATATAAGCATAATGTCCTTTAGTAAATACTTCTAGTGCTGTATCATAACGTTTAACAATTGATAATTGTGATAAACCTTTAATACCCGAAGATAAATCAGAGTATTTAGTACATGATGTGATTGATTTACCATTTCCACAACCAATACCCCAGTAGTTATTGTAACTAGAGATTTGAGCACTTGGTGAGAAACCTTCTACTAAAGCTCTTGCTACAGTAAATTCCGGATTCATATTATTTGAACTTGATAAATCATATATTAATCCAGCATTATTAGCAAAGAATCCTAGTCTAGTCGGACTACAACTATTTCTATTACAATAATTAACTAAACCAGATATAAATTCTTCTCTTGTTAATGATGATTTTCTCATTGAGAAGTCTCCATTAGCAAATCCAGCTGGTCTTGGATTTTTAGCATTAATTAAAGTTGTTGGATCAACAGCATTTTCAACACTATTTTCACCTTTTCTTATTTCAAAATGTAATGCCGAAACATCAGTGCTTCCTGTTTTACCAACTTTACCAATTAATTGCCCTTTTTGAACAGTTGCTCCCATTGTTACTGCTGAATCTATAGAATTTAATAAACCATATACAGTGTAATCTCCATTAGAATGAGAAATAATGATAACATTTCCATATCCTTCATTACACTCATAATCACCAACACTACAATTATTCATTGCTGCAATTACTTCACCTTTTTCAACAGCTACAACATTAGTTTTACCGTCTTCTCCAACGATATCTATACCATTGTGGAATTCTTTTTTACCTGTAACAGGATTTTTTCTTTCACCATAATAACTTTGAACTGTAGTACTTGCTGGTTCACCATCAGCATAAGTGATACCATCTCTTACTTCAGTTTCATCGCTACCGATTGGCCAGTAGTAAGCTCTTCTATCTTCTAATCTATTTCCTGGAATAAGTTCACTTTCAGGGGTAAAGTCAGCATATTGAATACCTATTCCTAATTCATCTAATATTTCTAATATATCTTTAATAATATTTAATCTATCCGCTTCAAGTTCACTTTTATGTGATAAATATACTTCATCACCTTTTGCTTCAAGTGAGTTTTCACAAACTTGTGTTTTAAGACAATCTACATTTTCTTTAACTAAAACATCATTAAAGTAATATTGTAGATTTGCTTTTCCATCAAAATATGGATTTTCTTTTAAGAAGTCAAAATATAATTCATAATCTACGTCTTTGTCATCTTCGTATTTATAATGAACTTCTTCATATCTTTCATCATTCTTTAGTTCCATACAAGATTCATAATATTCATCTTCATTATAGAAACCTAAGAATTTTACTGGTATAAATTTTGATAGAATTTCATCATGTGCCATTCTACTTGCA
>JAEEGI010028867.1_pt1 | contig 10530 bp, 4 predicted proteins | sample 8958751 | NCBI WGS metagenome assembly JAEEGI01 (sample SAMN16246545, study PRJNA631951) | gut metagenome | biome: gut microbiome; feature: rumen; material: KS-attached | host: Bos | place: Iran: Karaj | collected 2018-10 | reverse complement strand
ATCAGGCGCACCGCGCGGTCAATGACCGTCTTCTCGATCGGCTGCAGGCCGTCGCGCCCGCCGACCACCAGCTCGCACAGGGACAGGATGAAGTCGGATTTCAGGGAAAGCGGGTTTTCATCATCGGAGTAGTTCAGGTTCAGGTCCATGGGGTTGATGTAATCGCCGGACGTCGGAGAAATGCGGATCACCTGGCCGTGGAACATCTGGCACAGCGGGTAATACTCGCCCTCGGGGTCGCAGACGATGATGTCGTCGTCCGTCAGCAGGAATGCATTGGAGATCTCCCGCTTTGCCGCGAAGGACTTGCCGCTGCCGGGTGTGCCGAGGATCAGGCCGTTGGGGTTCTTGGTCTTCTTGCGGTCCACCATGATCAGGTTGTTGGACAGGGCGTTGATGCCGTAATACAGGCTCTCGCCGCCGGACTGGAACAGCTCCTGCGTGGTGAAGGGGACGAAGATCGCCGTGCTGGAAGTGGTCAGCGCCCGCTGAATCTCAATCTTGTTGAGCCCCAGCGGCAGCGAGGACACCATGGCGTCCTCCTGCTGGAAATCCAGCGTGACCAGCTGGCAGTTGTACTTCTGCGCGATGCCCTTGGCCTGGAGGAAGATGTTCTTCAGCTGGCGCTTGCTGTCCGCCGTGTTCATCAGCAGGAAGGTCAGCAGGAACATGCGCTCGTTCCGGCTCTGCAGATCCTCCAGCAGCTTCTTGGCCTCGCTGCCGTATGTGGCCAGGTCGCTGGGGATGATGTCGATGTCATACCCGGCCCGGACGGCCTTCTTCTGCTCGTCGATCTTGCTCTTGTCCAGATCGGTGATCTTCCGCTTGACCGTCTTGATGGCTTCCGTCTGATCGATGGACTGGACGTGCATGGTGGCCACCAGGCTGGTGTCCATGGCCAGGAAGTCGGCCAGCATCCGGTCGTTCAGCTCCGGGGCCATGATCTGCAGAAACGAGGTCGTGGCGAACTTCTCTCCCATGCGGAAGGAACGGCTGTCGGAGAAATCGAAGCTCGAGGGGGCGATGAAGTCCTTGGTGGAAAGGCCCGAAGCCGGCAGCCACGGCCACTCGAACAGGAACTTGTCCTGGCCGTCCATGTGGAAGATGCCGTGCATCAGCTGCAGGCGGGCTTTGCCGTCCATGGGCTCCGCCGCCACGCCCAGCCGCTTGAAGTTGTTCAGCAGATCGATCTCGATCCGCTCCAGCCGGGGCTTGGCCGTCCGGATGCTGTCGGCGTCAATGCCGAAGGTGATGAACTTGGTCTTTGTCAGGCCGTTGTTGCCCTTGGCCAGCTGGTTCTGCAGCATCTCGATGTATTCCAGCCGGATGTCGTCGAAGCCGTCGTCCCGCAGGGGAATCATGACGGACTGCTCGAAGGTCTCCGGGTTGGCCGCCAGGTTCAGGAAGGAAAACTGGAAGCGGATGCTGGCATCGAAATAGTTCAGGAAGTCGCACCAGCCCTCGAAGATCGCGGTCTTGTCCTCGTTCTGGGCCAGCTGGTAGTTGATATCCTGGAACTGGATGGTCTTGGTGTAATGGGTGTCGGTGACCTGACACACGCCGTCCGGCCACATCCGCTTGTAGGGAATGGTCTCCTGGGCGGTATAAGGGCCCTTGTTCTGCCGGGTCTTCGCGATGATCGCGTTCAGCTGCTTCCTTTCCGCCCGGCTGAGTTTACGCTTGGGGTTGGGATTTCCGGGGTTTGCCATGGAGGAGTAGTCTCACCTCTTTGTCGATTTTTGCCTGCCGTTCCACGGCGGCGTAGAAGTTGTCGGTCCGGTACACGCGCTTCTTCGGACGCACGAACCGGGCCTGGATGATGTTGTGCAGCACCTTTTCCAGCGGCTGCCCGTTCCGCTCAAACATGGCGAACATGAAGGCAGGCAGCATCACCACGATCATGATCATTTCTTTTTTTATTTCATTCTTTTTACTCTTTAATTTTATTTCTTCATTTTTATCTTTTGAATCATCATCATTTTTGCTAATATTATTATCTAATTTATTTTTTTTTTTGTTTTTATCATTTTCACTTTTATTTTCTTTATTTTCTCCAGAAATTAATTCTTGAATGGTTAAATTATTATTTTTAATTTCATTTAGATTTTCAATTTCTAACTCTTTCTCTTTCTTATTATTATCTTCTATATCATTAAAACCATTAAAACTATTTTTTTTATCACTAATTTCACTTATTTCTTCATCTTTAATTCCATTACTAAATTGTTTATCATTTTCTTTAAGATCCTTTTCTAATTTAATTTCATTATTTTTATTATTCATTGAATTAAAATCTTCTTTATCATTTTTATTATTATTTAAAGCATCTTCTAATTGTTTTATTCTTTCTTCATCTTCTTCTCTTTCTTCATTATTTAAATTATTTATATTTTCATTCACTGGAAGTATATTACTTATATTATCTGCATTAATTCCACTAAATTCAGTATTTAAATTTTTATTATTGTCTATTTCATTTTTGATTTCATTTGATATTTCTATTATATTATTTTTATCTATTTTATTTTTTAATTTTTCTTCTAAAATTTCTTTTTCTGTGTTTTTATTTATATTTTTATCAATTGTTTCTATTTCATTATTTTCTTTATTTTCTTCTGAAATTTCAGTAAGTTTTTTATTTTTGTCTTCTTCTCCTTTTTGTTCATTTAATTCTTCTATTTTATCTTTTTCTTTTAGTTTATCATTATAAATTTTATTTTTTAAATTATTAGATTTTAAATAATGATATAATTGCTTTTTTATTTTTCCATGATGTGTTTCAGGAAAAAATATTTGTGTATAATTACCATTTCTATTAGAAAAAACATTTAAATTATTTTCTTGAAAAGTTTCATTACTAAAAAAAGCATTTTTTAGATTAATTCTAGCTTCTTCCAAATTATTTTTATAATCTGAATAATTAGTATATTTCTCAGGAGATTTTGGAAAAGTAAATCTATTAACGGAAAATGCTTTATATTTATAATTTAAATCTTCATGTTCATTAATTTTACTATTTTCACTTTCTCTTGAATCTGAAAAATCTAAAATAAATAATTTTCTTTGATTTATATCTTCTTTTGTAATTGCATGATAAGGAGATCTTGTATATTCTGTTTTATAGTTTTTTGACATATTTATTATATTTATTATGTAAAAAATTAATTATTTTTTGTTGAGATAATATGATTATTATAATAATCATAATAATAAAAATTTAATTATCAAAATCTTTAAGATTACTTAAAAATTTAAAAATTTAAATTAATGGAAAAAAATTATTCATCCTCCTCTTATGAAGAATCAGAATTAAATGATGAAGAAAAAGAAAATATTTCAAAAAAATATTTTGAAAATGCTTTAGATACTTTTCAAAAAAAACAATTTAAAAAAACATTAACATATATAAATACAGTTCAATTAGATTTAAATAAAAATTATTATTGGAAAATTTTAATATTAAAATTAACATGTTACCAAGAAATAATAGAAAAGAAAATTTCAAGAGATTATGATAAATATAGATTATTAATAAAAGTTCAAAAATATTTTTCTTTATTTAATAAAGAAACACAAAATTTTTTTAAAGATTTAAAAGGGAATGATGATTCACCTGATTATTTAAATAAATGTGAATGTATAATATCTTTAATATTAAGGCAATGTTATAATTATTCTCAATTTTGTATTCATCAAAATTTTTTATTTGATGCAATTGCCTTTTTATCTTTAGGAGAAAGATTAATCAGAAATACATCTGAATTTTTTATTTCTCCTGAAAGTGATTATTATGCAACTTGTATATTATTATTTTTAAGTTCCTTATTTATAATTTCTGATAATTTTGGAACTGCGAAAAAATATTTAATTATATGTTTAAAATTATCTTATAAAGAATTAGAATTAAGATTAGATGTTAATAATAATTTATCTTTAGTTAATATGAATAATTTTAATGAAAGTGAACAAGAAAAAATAAATAAAATTTTTTTTAATATTTCTATTTGCTTTTATCATTTGGGTGTTTGTAAAGAAAATGAATATGAATTTCATGAAGCTTATGAAGCTTATAAACAAGCAAAATATTTTGGCCATTTAAATGAAAATGAAGCAGCAATAGATTTTGTATTATGTTTAAATAATATGGAAAAAAGAGAATATTTAAGATTACAATTAATTGAATTTTTTAAAGCTGAAGAAAAAAAATATAAAACTGATGAAAGTCCAAAAAAAGTACAAAAACCAAAGATTTGGTATGATGAAAGTTTAAAAAAATATAATAAATTAGAAGAATATATTGAAAAATTAAATTTAAGAGAAATAGATGATGATGATCCAGAATTATTAAATAAAATAAAAGGTAAAGGTTATAGTAAAAGAGTTGGTATTCCTACTAAAACTATTCATATCTTAAATTATTTAATGGATGAAAAGTTTAAAAATGTTATTGATAAAATGAAAAAAATAGATTATAATTATTTAAGTAAAAAAACAAAAGATATTATAAATAAACAAATTTTAAAAATAAAAAACGAAGAAAGAGTTAAATTGGCTAAATTACAAAAAGAAAAAGAGAATAAAATTGATAATGATAATTTAAAACTAACTAATATAAATAGTAATAATAATAGTGTTAAAGATATTAATGATATAAATAATATTATATTAGAAAATCAAGATGAAAATCAATCTTCACTTTTGAAAACAAATTTAGATTTAGGAAAAATAACAATTCAATTCAAAGAAGATAACACAAATAAAAAAATTAATCAAGATGTTCTTAAAACAGAAATTTTAGAACAAAAGAAAAAAATAAAAAAATTAAATATAAAAACAAGTGCTCATAAAAAAAATTCTTTTTCCCATAATTATTTAAATAATAATATATATATTCAAACTGCTTCAAGTCAATTTTATAATTCAACTTCTTATGAAAGTAAAGATGATATTAAAACAAATTTAATTTATCAAAGAAATAAAATTTCAAATAGAACTTCAATTATGTGTTCAAATAGGAGTAAAACTTCTTCAAAATTTGAAAATTTAAAAAAAAATAATATTGAAAAAATAAAATATGATTATTATACTTTTAGTAGGAATTTCAAAGCTAAAAAAAAATATTTAGAAAATCAATTTAATAGAGAATTAAATTTTCAGAAAAAATTATTAAAATGTAAAAGTGAAGAAAATGATTTTTATAAAAATGAAGATTTTGATGAAAGAAAAGTAAAAAATAGATGTGAAGAATTCTTTTTTAAAACTTTAAATGAAGAAAAAAAAAATTTATTGGCAAATGAAGAAGATAAAAATAAAAAAGATGAAAAAAGAAATCATTTATTTAGAATGTCTAAAATGATTGGAAGATTGTTAAAAAATAAAAAACAAACTATTATAGTTAAAGATATAAATAAAAAACAAATTGATAAATTAACAGATGAAATTCATGAAATTGATAATATTAAAGAATGTCTTTTAAGTTCTTATAAAAGAAATCTTAATAAAAAATATGAAAATAAATATGATCTCTAGTTAATTTTTTTTGGTTTTAAAAGGATAATTTTTAATTAATTTATTCTTAGATATTTTTTATTATATAAATAATTATTATGTAAATTCTATTTTCTGAATAAATCAATTTAATTTGTTAATTATTAAAAGTTTTACATATATAATTTATTTTAATTTATAAAACATTTTTTATTTGCTTTTAATTATATTTTTACTTAATAATTTTTTGAGTTATAATTGTTAAGGAATATATTGATTTATAAAATTCTTTTTCATAATTTTTTATTTTTATTATAGGGAATATAAAAAATGAATATAAAATTTAATATTTATAAATGTTTAATGAATATTTGCAAACAATTAAAATAGAAAAAATTATATTACCTATACCAATATAAAATTCCCAATATATGAAATTAAATCCTATATAACATCTTAACAATTTATAAATAATAAATTTTTTTGAAGGAGATTCAGAAGGCAATATATTCAAAGTTTATACTGAAAGAAGTAAAATAAAAAAATAAAAGTATTTTCACCTCTTTAATAAAATTTCTTTTTATAAAAAATAAAAATTTAATAAATCTCGCAGAAAATGATCATTTAAATATTAGGGAATTTATAAAAAAAGATGAAGTTAATAGTTATATTATCAATAACATATTATATAATATGATAATAAATATTGCAAAAAATTAAAATTAATAAAAGAAAAAGAAATTAAAGATAAAAAAATTAGAAGAAATTACATTCATTCTTCTAATATTATTATAACTAATTTAAAAAGAAAGAATACTTTTAGAATAAGGAAATTGCCTTTTAATATTAATTAAAGAAATTTTATATGAATATAATAATGAAAGTGGAATGAGATATTATTATATGAAAAAAATCAATTGTTACTACAATTAAATTAAATTTAGAAATATTACTTGAAATTACTTTTAATATTTTTAATTAATGAATTACAAAAAGAAAAAAAGGTGACAGTTAGAAACAAAATGATTATAATTTACTAAAGCATATTTGTCATGATTTTATTAATTAAAAAGTAAAAATATAAAACCTCATTTACATACAAAAATTATCATTTGGGAGTTATTATGATAATAATAAAGGAAAAGATACTGTTGAATTATTCCTGAACCTATTTTATTAACTTAATTAACTTCAAGATTATCTATTGTGTAAGTTTTTTTCAATGAAATATTTTCTGTGATTTGTAATTGAAAATTAATTGTTTTATTTGAGGTAAAAGCTATTAATATGAGAAAATGTTTTTAATACTTAAAAGAAATAAAATCAAATTATTTTCAAATTATCATTCTGAAATTTTATTAAGTTTAAGGTTTCAAATAAATTAAAATAAAAAACGGGAACAATTTAATTTAAATATTTTAAATTAATTATAATTATAATAATTCAAAAAAAAATGGATTGTTGTCAACAAGTAATTATTCCATCAGAAAAATTAAAAAAATTAAACAATATATTAAAAATAATATGTATAATAAACATAATTCTTCCAATAATAAATGGAATAATATTAGAAAAAATTCCTAACTCTTCTTTTGGAATTTTAATAAGTACATTCTTTTTACTTTTTGCAATAACATCAGGATTTTATTTATATATTGTTTTGTACATTTTTTTCACATTAATAGATTCAGTTTATTATTTCATATATTTAGGAGGATTTATTCAAATGGTAATACAAAATAAAACAATTGATTACAAAAAATTAATTCTATATCCTATCAATGTTATATTTTATATATTTGCTATTTTTGTTTCTTTTCAAAGTTATAAAGAAATGAAAGGTATATTATTAGAAGGAGGAGTTGTTCAAAATCAAAATGATACGGAACAAGGATTAAATCCAAATTATAATGACAATACTAATACTAATAATAATACTAATACTAATACTAATACTAATAATCGTTTTGTTCCTTTCTCTGGAAGAGGAGTTGTTGTTGGTGGAAATTGAAATAATATTATATTTTTTTAATTTTATACAATTAATTTTCTTTTAATTTGTTTTCTATTATTTTTTTGTTTTTTTTTATTCAATTTCTTTTTGAGAAATAATAATTATAAAAAATAAAAATAAGAAGATTATATTATTATTTTTCAAGTTCTTATATTGTTTTTTTTTCAAAAAAAAATAAAAAACTCAAACTATATCTTTTAAAAATTAATTCATTCAAAAGAAAATGATATTATTAATTAAAAATTAAATATATTTAATTTAATTTTATTACTTCCTGAGTTAAAAAATTTTAATTGTTTTTAATTATAATATTATTCACTCATATTTTTAATGTATTTTTCCTATCTTAAAAGGATAAAGGAAAAATATTTATATTTTAATTATTTTGGGAAAATAATTGAATTTTTAAAAATAAAAAATGGGACAAGAAAATAGCACTTGTTGTTGTAAAGGGAAAGAAAAAAATGAAATGGAATTTGATAATATAAATAGAATCATAGAAAATTATGATAATTTAGAAAGTATTCAATCTCCAATTGAAAGTGTTAATAATATTAAAAATTTAAAAAATTATGTTAATACAAAAAATACTTCTTCGTTAGTAAAAGATGATACTAGTTTAAGTGTTAAAGATGAAGATGATAAAATATTAAAAACAATAAAAAAACAAACTAAAATATTATCTTTAAGAAAAAAAAACCCTGAAAATAATAATTCTTTATTTAATATCAAGAATAATAAACAAAAAATATTAAATAATATAAATTTTAATTTATTAGAAAATGAAAAGAAAAATGATAAAGAAGAAGAAATAATAGAAATAGAAGATGAAAAAGAAGAAAATAAAGAAGAAGAAAAAGAAAGAAATAAAAATAAATCTTTCAAAAAAAAAAAATCAATAAAAAATGAAATTTCAACTCATAAAGTATGTTCATCATTTGCTACAAACAGAAAAGGCACATTAAATAATGTTTTCATAACATCAATTCAATCACTATATCGTGGTTTTATTTTTCGAAAAAATATATTTCCTAAAAAGAAAATACAATTAGAAAAAGAATTGATAACTAAAATAAAAGAATTATATAATGAATATTTAACAGATAATTTAATTAAACAAGAAAATATGTTAGGAATATCTCACACAGAAGATCCATATAAACAACTTCTACAAATAAAAAATGAAATAAAAAAACACTCAAAGAATTTATTTACAAAATTAAAAATATTAAAATATAATGAAATAGATTCTTTTTATATAGGGGAAATAAATATGAAAAATAAATTAAATGGAAGAGGAATATTAACTTTAAAAGAAGGAACAAAATATAATGGATATTTCATAGAAAATAATTTTACAGGAGAAGGAACATTAATAAATAAAGATGGAGTATTTTTTAAGGGAAATTTTATAAATAATTATTTAGAAGGAAAAGGCATATCAAAAACATTAAATGGAATAATATATGAAGGAAATTTTATAAAAGGAAAAAAAAATGGTTTTGGAAAAGAAGAAAATAATGAATATATATATGAAGGAGAATTTAAAAATGATTTGAAAAATGGAAAAGGAAAATTAAAATATAAATTATTAAATGAATCATATGAAGGTTCATTTGATGATAATAATATAACAGGAGAAGGGAAATATATTTGGAATAATGGAGAATCATATAAAGGAACTTTTTTAAATGGAAAAATGGATGGTAGTGGGAAATATATTTGGCCTGATGGAGGTTATTATGAAGGTGATTATGTTGATAATGTTAAAGAAGGAAAAGGAAAATTTAAATGGGCTAATGGGAAAATATTTGAAGGTAATTTTAAAAATGGAATGCCAAATGGAATTGGGATTTTAACTATTAAAGATATTCATTATAAAGTTAATTTTATTAATGGAAAAGTTAAAGGAAAAATTATTGAAGTTGAAAAGGGAGATAATTATAAAAAATGGAAAATTAATGATGAAGATTTTAATGATTATAATAATAATGTTTATAATAAAAATGAAGAAGATGATGAAGAAGAAGAAAATGAAGATGAAGAAAATGAAAGTTTATTTGATGAAGAATCTAAAAATAATAATAGTTTAAATAAAGATAATTCAATTAAGGAGTTTAATAAAAAGAAATTTGAAAAGCAAAAAAGTAAAAAATTTGAATCTGATGAAGATGATATAGGTTTTACTAAAAATAAAAAAAATAAAAAGGAAAAAGAAAAAGAAAAACCCAAAGCTAAGAATAAAGAAAGCTCTGACGAAAAAAGTAAAAAGTTTAAAAAATTAAAATTAAAAAGGGAAGACCAATTTATGTGAAATAATATTTAAGTGTAAAACTTATTTATATATTTAATTATTTTAGAATTGTATTATAGAAAAATAAAACATTTATTTCTTTATTTGTTATTTTTACAAATAAAATTTATTGATAATTTTTCTATTTAATTAGGAATCGAACTTAATTTTTAGAAAAATTTTATTTTTCAAATTTAAAAATCTGTATAAAAATTTATACTTAATTTTTTTATTTACATTTTTATATTTTATATTTCTAATTTAATTAATAACTTAATTTGATAAAATTTTTTCTCATTTATATTATGTTCTTTAATATATTGAATTATGTAATCAGTTTACTTTTTTCCTAAATTATCTTGTGAATAGCTTTTACTTAAATTAAAATCTACTTCCTTAGAAATTTTTCAGTTTTTTATAATCATGAATATTTTAATTCTTCATAGTGATTATTATCTTTTTTTTTATTATAAATGATTATATAATATTTCTCTGAATTAATTGTGTTCAAATTGTCATTTAATGTTGTTAGGTGATTGATTCGTTTTACTTCATTAACATTAAGATATTTTTTTAATTCTTCTATTTCATATGATAAATATTTTCTTATATTTAATTTGATTATTTTGTCTGATTCAATCAGATTTTTTTAATGAAGATGAGAATTGTTTTATTTTTTTATAAGTTTTCCATTTTTTTTTTTTTTTTTTAATTTTTATTTTAAGTAAAATCATTT
>JAEEGI010028866.1_pt1 | contig 10531 bp, 9 predicted proteins | sample 8958751 | NCBI WGS metagenome assembly JAEEGI01 (sample SAMN16246545, study PRJNA631951) | gut metagenome | biome: gut microbiome; feature: rumen; material: KS-attached | host: Bos | place: Iran: Karaj | collected 2018-10 | reverse complement strand
CGAAGGGGATCCGGAGCCTGGCAAGGCGAGGAGTAGCGCCACGACCCCTGTGGCGACCGGGGTCGTGGACGCGCCCCAAGAAAGAGGCGCCTCAAACTCTTATGACACTTTCAACATGGGCGAAGACTGGATCTGCCGCGAGCTCAACGATTGCTTAGAGCAAGTCGAACAGGCCATGTCAAATTATCGTTTTGCCGAAGCAGTTGAGACGCTCTATCAGACAATCTGGGACAAATACGCTGACTGGTTCCTCGAATCGCAAAAGATTTATCAAAACGTTCCACTCCTAAAAACCACTTTAGAAACCATCCTTATCGCTCTTCACCCCTTTGCACCGTTCGTCACCGAAGCAATCTGGCAGAATTTATCCTGGACCGATGGCTTTGTTGCCACCGCTAAATGGCCCGCCAGGCTTGAATTTGACCCTATTTCAGCCGAACAATTTGAAAACATAAGAATTATCGTGTCTGAAGTCAGAACCACCTTACAAGCCCTTCCAGGCACCAATAACGCCAAAAAATATAGCCTATTATATGATAATGACAGCCTTATTAAAGACAATCAACTAATTATCCGCACTCTTACCAAAGTACCAGCTATCAACAGCTTAGAGGGTGCGCCTCGTGGCCTAAGATTAGCTCTTGCTAATCACGAGCTATACCTTGATGTCCCAGAAAGCGTTGTAAAGGAATATAAAGACAATCTCACTGAGCGCATTCTCGCTGTTGGCCGCGAATTAGACAATCTGAATCTCCGCATGAGCAATCCCAATTACGTCGAACGAGCTCCTGCTCATCTAGTCAAAGAAACCACCGACCAGATCAAAGAAAAAGAAGCTCTTATCTCTAGGCTCAAAGCCGAATTAGAGATTATTTAACCGTTACCTATTTTGACATTTATAGCATTTAGTGGTATAATTAAATGACACCTAGTATCTTATAATTTTTGCCGTTTTTAGAAAGTGAGGTGACTTCTATGGCAAAAACACTTGTGTATCAGTTGTACCCAATTGCTTGGGAAAAACAAGGTGGCCTTAAGGCCATGACTGAGCACCTCGGAGTCATCAATTTTCTTGGAGCGGATTATGTTTGGATAAGCCCTATCTATCCCTCCCCAAGATGCGACCATGGCTACGATGTCGCCGAATATATGGAGATTGACCCCCGTTTCGGCACCATGGCAGATTTTGATTACTTCGTAAAAGTTGCTCACAGCCACGGTATAGGTGTTTTAATGGATTTAGTATTAAACCATACTTCTACCGAACATCCGTGGTTTAAAGGACATCCAGAGTATTATTGTTGGGCCGAAAAGGAGTCGCTTTCTAAATGGAAAAACCTATTTGACGACAGCGACAACACTTGGGAATACGACCCAAACCAACAAAAATGCTACTTACACATGTTTCATAAGAATCAAGCTGATTTAAACTGGTTTCCTTGGCAAAATCGTATCAACAACGATTTGGTTAAAGAATTCCAAAAAATCATCAGATTCTGGGGACAGAATCATAATGTCGATGGGTTTCGCCTTGACTTTCCTCAAGCTCTCAACAAAAATCTAGAATGGCCAGAGATGGATATCTCTGGAATACTCTTCGGTGATCGAGCCAAAAGTGTTATTAAAACACTATTTCAAGATGGAAGAGACTATTTCATCATCATGGAATGTCTAGATCCAACTTACGGTGGATTGACTGAGCATTATTACAAGGATACTCCGATTAGCTACATCTTAAATATGGCAGTCAAAGATGCTTTCAAAGAGGGCGAACAAACATTCGAACGCATCATCAAATCTGCCTCGAATGATTCAGGCTTCATGTTGGATTTTGAATCACACGATTCGATGCGCTTCCCTTCTAGAGGGATTGATCCAGCAGAAGCACTTGAGATGTTGTTCTCCTCAGAGGCAGATGGCGTCTGCCTCTATCAAGGCCAGGAACTCGGGTTAAAAAATCCGACATCAATTGAATTACCAGACTCGATGCTCCTTGAGTTAGATGCCCAAACTTCAATGAGAGCCGCAAGAGGCGAATCAATCGATAAACTTCGTCTAACCTCTCGGGCCAACGCTCGTGTACCGTTGCCATTAGATGAGTATAAGCGTCAGTTCTCTGACCCAAACTCGTATTACAATCTGACCAAAAATTTCATCGATGAATGGAAAACTGGTTAACAACTGATTGCAAAGCCGCCTCTATAGGCGGCTTTTTCATTTTTTATTGAATTTATCGAGATTAAAAAGTGGCTTGTCTTTAGAGTTAATAATTCCCTGTGCTTCGCGCATCAAACGCATCAGTTTTTGTTCAGATGAGGCCGAACCCACATGAATCGTTTTTACTACTTTACCACCATCCTTGTAACAGACTTGTACGCCCGTCGCGCCGGAAGTAGTTTTATATTTTCTGATAAAAGCCATATCCAAATTGTAACATATCGGAATGTTATTATGCATGCTCATAAGGGATGCAAGTATAAATTGCAGCAGACTGGAGCCGAAAGATTTTGCAATTCCCTGTTCTAAACACAAGTTTTTCGCAACAATTCCCCATTATTTTTCCACCAAAGCATAAGAAAAATGAAACTAAAACACCGTATTCCTAGCAACCAAAGCTCTTGGCATCCCGACTTGACAAAGTAAAACGCCTAAGCTAAAATGAAAATGACAACTACAGCGAGAGCGTAGTTGGGAGTAGTTTTAGCATCCGAGCACGCGAAACAGACGGCCAACCAATAATGCTAAAACAGAGGTAAAATCATAAACCGACAGGGAATTATCCTTAAGCCGGGAATTTTGCATAAGCATAAAATATAATGCTTATGTTGTCAAGAAAAAGCACGTGGTTATATGTGTGTTATAATATTTTTATGGAAATTCCGATAACCCAGAGTGAATATTGGCATAAACTTCAAGAAGATCTCGGTGAAGAATCTATTTTTGTTAAAGAAGACAATTATCAGTATTTAGTTATAATTAAATCGACCCCAACAGGGAAATACCTATATTGTCCGTACGGCCCAGTAGCTAAAGATAGGGCTTCATTTAAGCAGGGAATTGATTCCGTAACAGAACTGGCCAAAAAGCATTCTGCAATTTTTGTAAGAATTGAACCATTCTTAGAAGAATATACAGATGCACTCCCGAATAATGCAAAAAAATCAACTGACTTAAATCCCAAAGAGACCTGGATTCTGGATTTAACAGGGGACGATGATACTCTAAAATCCAAACTCCCTTCCAGATTACTGCGTTATCACAAAACAGCTAGCAAAAAAGGAATCACAATAGAACAATCCAACAACCCAGAAGATATTAAGTACCTCTTAAAACTCCAGCAAGACCTAGCCGATAAGAAGGGGATCAGTACATTCTCAGAAAATTATCTAAAGACAGAGCTAAAACAACCATTTTCAACATTATATCTCATGTATTATCAGCCTGAAAATGAAAAATCTAAAGAAATTGTTGCAGCAGGCTTAGTTTTTGATGACAAAACCACTCGCTATAATCTTCAGGGTGCTCAATCAGATATTGGTCGCAAACTGCACGCTACAGGAGTATTGACAATCCAGTTAATTTTAGATGCACACGCCAAACACCTCAAAAAATTCGATCTTTGGGGTATTGCGCCAGACAACGCTCCAGATAACCACCCCTGGAAAGGCTTCACCGCCTTCAAAAAGACATTTAGCGGCACAGAGGTAAAACACGCTGGCACGTATGACATTATCCTTAGCCCCTTCAAATACCACCTCTACCAAATCTTTCGCAAAATTAATCGATTTATAAGGAAAAACAAATGAATTTTATCACCCTAGAGCCAGAACAATTTCGCAAATTTGCCAGCAAGTATCCCGATAAATCCTTTTACCAAACACCAGAAATTGCAAATTTAAGAGCTGAGAACGGCTGGGTACCTTATTATTTCGGTGTAGAAGAAAATGGGAAAATCAAAGCAGCATCGTTAGTAGTTGCCAAACCCACTTTTCTTGGTAAATCAATCTATTACGTTCCAGGTGGACCTCTGATAGATTATGAAGATGAATCGCTGACCACATTTTTCTTCAAAAACCTCAAAAATTACGCCAAATCACATAATGGCTATATTCTCCATATCGAACCATATTACGAAAAAATTGAACGAGACCGCGACGGCGAACCAAAAGAAAAAGGTTTTAACCGCGAAAAAGCTAGTCAAAATCTTCGTCAATTAGGGTTTATACCTTTAAAACAATCCGATGAACCAAAATATTCATTTGTTCTTGAGCTAAAGGGGCAAAACGAGAAAAAGATTTTTGCTGATATGAAACAAAACACTAGAAATCTCATAAGAAGGGCAGAAAGAAAAGGAGTTAAAATCCGTGAATTAAAGAGAGAAGAACTCAGTATTTTTAAACAAATTACCGAATCGACTTCCGCACGCCGAAATTTCACTGACAAACCACTTAGCTATTATGAAAAAATGTACGACCTCTTTCACCCCCGCGGTGAAGTAAAGTTTATTATGGCAGGGGTATCAGAAGATACTCTTTCGAGCAGCATAATCGCCGACGGGGCGATTACGGAGCGACCGAGCCCCGTGACGACGGGAGCGAGGGAGCGTTCCGAGAAAGAGTTATCTTTGATACCCCTATCAGTAGCTATGTTCATCACCTACGGCGACGAAGTGATTTACCTGTTCTCCGGTTCCGACGAAAAATACATGAAAGAATACAATGCCCAATATCTAATTCAATGGCACATGATCAAATATGCTCTCAAAAACGGTTTTAAACGATATAATTTCTACGGTATTCAAGGCCTTCCCGACAAAACATCAAAGAATTACGGTATTTACCAATTCAAGAAAGGTTTTACCAGCCCTAAAACTGGTCGTGTGGTTGAATTGCTCGGCGCACATGAACTCCCAATCAACCAACCATTTTATTATTTGCATCAATTATTAAGTAAAATTAAACATCACTAAAGGAGCTAAAATGTCCAGCAAAGTTTATTACACAAAAGAAATTACCCCAGAAAGCCTTATCAAAATCTATGAAGCCCTAGGCGTAAAACTGGATGGAAGAATCGGTGTCAAAGTTAGTACTGGTGAAGCTGGTGCAAAAGGCTATCTCAAAGCCGACCTGATCGGTCCTTTAGTGAAAAAGATCAACGGTACAATCATAGAATGCAACACCGCCTACCCAGGGAAGCGTACTACCACTAAAGAGCATTACCAAGTAGCCTTCGACCATGGTTTTACAAAATTCGCTGAAGTCGACATTATGGACGAAGACGGTGACTTTAAAATTCCTGTCAGAAAAGGCAAACACCTAGAATTTGACCTCATTGGCAATCATTTTACCGAATACGATTCTATTTTAAACCTAGCACATGGTAAAGGCCATGCCATGGGCGGGTTTGGCGCAAATCTCAAAAACCAATCTATTGGCATAGCATCGCGCAAAGGTAAAGCCTATATTCACTCCTGTGGTAAAACTACCAGTCCCAAACTCTGCTGGTTGTCTAAACACGAACAGATTGATTTTATTGAGTCTATGGCTGAAGCCGCTACTGCAGTAGCCGATTACCTTAAAGAACAGGTTAAACCTATCGCCTACATCACCGTAATGAATGCCTTGTCTGTCGACTGCGACTGCGATAAAAATCAAGGCGACCCAGTAATGTCAGACCTAGGCATTGTTGCCTCTCTGGATCCAGTCGCTAATGACCAGGCTTTTATTGATATGATTTGGGCTTCCACAGATCCAGGTGCCGCCGAATTGAAAGAACGCATTGACTCTCGCGAAGGTCGCGCTATTCTCCCATATGCCGAATCTCTCGGTCTCGGCTCCACAAAATACGAACTCATCGAAATCTAAGCTGTTGCAAAAATTACAATATAATTAGTAAACTACTTGACTTATTATCCTAAATAATAGTAAAATAGTGGTATGAGCGTAAAATGCCCGTATCTTAGTACAACTAGTTTACTAGTTTTTGCAACAAAATTTGCTGCTTTTTTAAGCTTCATTGACACCAGCCATCAAAAACTGGTTCAACAAATGAAGCATAATATAACAGTTCCTGTTTCTTGTTCAATCGAAGGTACGGGCATCTACGTTCATCATGCCGGTACCTATCAATAACAATTATATCGTATTTATCCTACTGTCTGTGCTACAATTATTCCATGGGACTAACTGGACTAACAGAGAAACAAGTTGACGAAAGAATCAAACAAGGTAAAGTCAACCAAACTTCCCGGAAAAATCAGAACACTGTTTTAAAAATCATTCTTAGAAATTCTCTTACAGTTTTTAATTTCGTTAATCTTATCCTAGCAGGTATGATTCTGATGGTTGGTTCATATAAGAACCTTCTTTTTATTATCATCGCTCTCGCTAATACACTTATCAGCATTATCAATGAAGTTCGTGCCAAAAGAACAGTTGATAAAATGCGCCTTATTGCCGAACAACGCCCCACCGTCATTAGAGAAGGCAAAACCATTCAAATCGATCAAAACCAAATCGTCGAAGGAGATCTTCTCATCTTTTCTCTTGGCGACCAAATTCTAGTAGACAGCGAGATTATATCAGGACAAGTCGAAGTCAATGAATCATTTATCACTGGCGAGCAAGATAATATCGAAAAACACCAAGGCGATAAACTTATCTCTGGTTCTTTCATCGTATCTGGCACATGTAAAGCTACAGCCACAGCCGTCGGCGAAAAGAGTCAACTCAGCAAAATCGAACAATCTGCTCATGTCATCAAAACAGCTGATTCGCAATTATTCACTCTGATGAATAATATCGTCAAATACATCAGCTACTCCCTTATCCCTATAGGCATTCTTCTATTTCTTGCTAGGCTCAGATTGCCAGAGATCACTACGGAATTAGCCGTCACCAGCACTGTTGCCTCTCTTATCAATATGATCCCAGAAGGCCTCATCCTCCTTACTAGTTCAGTGCTTGCGCTTGCGACAATCCGCCTTAGTCAAAAACAAGTTCTGGTCCAAGACCTCTATTCCGTCGAAACTCTCGCCCGTGTAGATACTATCGCATTGGACAAAACTGGTACCCTAACTACAGGTAAAATGGTCGTTAAAGACTTAATTCCAATAGAACCCCATTCCAAAAATGCCCTTGAGAACGCGCTAAAGCTTATTTTAAGCGCCGATACGGCAAATAACGCCACCAGTACCGCTTTAAAGCAAAAACTACTAAAAAGTGCCAAATTTGAGCCCACAGAGCAAATTATCGATACCATCCCCTTCTCATCTGATCGTAAATACTCTGGTGTGGTCACCAACAAAGCCACTTACCTCATGGGTGCTCTCGAATTTATCACAGATGATGAGGAATTGTTAGACTTCACTAAATCTCAACCATCAAATTATCGTATCATTTCAGTAGTGAGCATTACACCGACGGGTGACGGACTTGGAAGGGTTCCCACGGAGCTCCCGAAGGGAGGAGCAGTGGGAGGGAAAAGTCCGGCAGGACCCGTCGGGCAAATGAAGCTACTAGGTTTCGCATTATTAGAGGACGAGCTTAGAAAAGACGCTAAAAATATCATCAATTATTTTTACAAAAACAACATCAATATCAAAATCATCTCTGGCGATAACCTAAAAACCGTCCAAACAATCGCCGAGCAAACCGGCGTTAAAAATACCGAAAAAGCAATTGATATGTCGACACTCAAAACTCCAGATTACAATAAATTAGTCAAAGAGTATACAATTTTTACTCGCGTCAAACCAGCCGAAAAGAAAAACCTCATCAAAGCTCTCAAAAAACAGGGAAGTACAGTTGCTATGACTGGTGATGGGGTCAATGATATCTTAGCCATGAAAGAGTCCGATGTCTCTATCGCCATTGGCGAAGGCTCTGATGCCGCTCGTCGTGCATCTAAATTAGTCCTCTTAAACTCTGGTTTCGAGTCTGTCCCGTCCATTATCGATGAAGGTCGCCAATCCATCAATAACCTCGAACGCTCCACTGCCCTTTTCCTCGCTAAAACCGTCTATGCCAGTATCCTTGCTATACTTTTCATCTTCATCCCTTTCAAAGCCCCCTTTGAATCTCCTATTGAAATGACGCTTCTAAATTTCGCTTGCATCGGCTATCCAGGGCTCATCCTCGCTTTAGAACATAATACCGAACGCATCAAAAACCGCTTCGCCAAAAACATTCTCGAATACTCTGTCCCTATCGGCCTGACTATTTCTATCGCCATGCTCACCCTCTCTTGCCTTGCGCATTTTGAAGTATTTCCTCAGCATGAACTGTCCACCGTTGCAATCTTTGTCACGTTTAGTATTGATTTGATGTTAATCTACTGGATTTCTAAGCCGCTAAATCCCCTCCGCGCGGGGCTTCTCGCCACAATCATCGGCATCATGGTAGGCGCCTTCTTAATACCATTCTTCCACAACCTCTTTGATTTTGTTTACCTAGCACCAAGAACTATCGTCCTCACTGTTATTTCCATTGCTATTTCTATTCTAATTTTTGGAATCATTAGGCGCATCATGCAAAAACTCAGCAACCACCTTTTCGAATCCCCTCACATTTAGTGTGGTATAATCATAAACATAATATAAGGAAATACTATGGAAGATAGCCAAGCACCAACATTTACATCGCCGAACGCACCTAGAGAAAAACACGATGCCCCTACACCAATCACGAAGTCACCTTCAGGAAAAACCAATAAGAAGTCTCTATGGGCTCTCAGTATTGCGCTTGTTTTGGCTATTGCGGCCGCTATCACTTTTGCAGTATTATATTTTGCTAAATCCACTCCACCACAACCCCCTGTCGAGTCTCTAATTCCTGAAGAAAAAGCCCCAGTTTCTACTGATTCTGAAGAAGTCGAAATCACCGACACCTATATCCTCCGTGATTTAGACGAAAAAATAGCTATACTTCATTATACAGACCAAAAGGATTCCACCCTTGATATCAGAAGCCTTGGAATGGGGTATTTTTACAGCCTCCCTTTATATAAAAATGGCACTTTGAGTGATGTTGCTAAACTCTCGCACGTCGCTAAAACAATTACCCCAGATCATTATCTTACACCCGATGAAATTCAATCAGCCATTGCTGAACAAGGCTATTCTGGAGAAAACGCAAGACAGTTTGAGCAATTTTATAATAAAGGTATCAAGGCTGAAAAAGTGGTAGCTAAATATCTTGATGTATTTGGGGAAGAATTAGTTAAAGGCGCAGTCAATGATCAGTATTATTGCCCAAAGTTTTATTATAATTCTACATATGACTTATATTATGACCCAGGATTTGGGTGTGGTGGAACTGGTCCATATGATGGGAGCTTTTATAAAAATAAATATACTACTGACAGTGACCATGCATTTGTTTACATAAGTACTGGTGTATTTAATGCTGAAGACAACAAAATATATTGCGATATAATCGACGAAGAAATTTTAAAAGCTAATCCACCAGCTATTTGCGGCGAATCTGAAGACCCTAACAATTTTAAGGTAGACGTCAACAACTATCAAGATTTCGCCCAGTACCGCTTCGTCTTCAATAAAGCCGACAATGGCACCTACTATTTCAATAAGGTAGAAAAACTCTAACCCACTCTTGCAAAATAACAAAAAATATGCTATAATAATAACATCCGTGCCTATATTAGGCTTGCACATTAATAGAAAGGTTGGTTTTAAGATGAGAGATCGTATTTTGGATGTTTTAGCATTGGAAAAACAAGAAAAATGGGAAGCAAGAAAAAAACAGCGTGAAGAGTATGAAGATCAGAAGAGACAGACGAGCAAAGACTACAGAAAAATGCAAGACGCTCGTGACGAGGTCAATGAGGCGAGGGAAATCCTCAACAAGGAGTTCGAACTCTTAAAAGAGGAACACCCAGAACGCACCAGAATCTGGCAGGCTTATCATGAAAAACGTGCCACTATCAACGAAGAGATAGCCCCACTTAGGGCGAAATCCGACGAAGAGCATCATTTAATGAATGATTTCTATGATCAGGCTGAACGAGCCTATCTCTCAGGTGACAAAGAGAAAGCAGATCAATTGTCGCAAGAAGCACGTTCTCACAGGCTCGAAAGAAACAGGTTGAATGCCGAAGTCAAAGAGGCTATCAACAAGATTCGTGCCGCCAAAAAAGAAGCCATGGAATTAGCTCCACCTCAAGATCGCTATGGGTTCGATACAGCTAGAGAGCGTTTTGAAAAAGCCAAACGCGCTTTAGTTAGTGCCGAAGAGCAATTCAGCAACTCTAAAAGCATCAAACATGAAAAGTATGCAAAGCTCCAGAATGCTGAAATGGAGTTCCAGGCAGCGAGAGACGCCTTCGAAGAAAGGCTAAAACTAGTCAGACAGCCACAGCCAGAAGAAGAAACTCCAAAAAGAATGTCATTCTTTAGCACCGCTTGGTTTAAATAACCATACCTTCCACCAGCCCCAAGGGGCTGGTTTTTCATATAACACTATTTTTCAATCGATATTCTTGGGTAAATATTAAGCGAATAAGGGTTTACTGG
>JAEEGI010028865.1_pt1 | contig 10531 bp, 6 predicted proteins | sample 8958751 | NCBI WGS metagenome assembly JAEEGI01 (sample SAMN16246545, study PRJNA631951) | gut metagenome | biome: gut microbiome; feature: rumen; material: KS-attached | host: Bos | place: Iran: Karaj | collected 2018-10 | reverse complement strand
CGGCGATGATTCCGTAGGGCCTCTGGACGATTGAAGGCCACAGGCCGCTGTCCATGATGGTCTGACGGACCTGCTCTGCCGAGAGTCCCTCAACATTCTTCACGCCGAAATTGACCCATTTCTGCTCCTCATCACTCTTGACAAGCACTGCAAGCAGTTTTCTCTTTTCGCCCCTGACGATCGCCTGGACAGTCCCGCTGACAGGTGATGTGAGCAGGATGCCGGTATGCGCCTTGTCGGCCATGACCGGAGACCCGGCCATGACTTTGTCACCCTCCTTGACCAGAAGCCTCGGAGTGAAGCCTTTGAAATCGGTGGGTTTGACTGCGACAACATCAGGGATGAAAGTCTTTCTGACTTTGAGGTCTGCAGCGCCCTTTACGGGGACGTCCAGGCCTCTGGACAATTCGATGTTGTTTGACATTATAAAAAGGTTATTATAGTATTTCTAAATACGCGGGTGCGAAGTTACTCAATTTTTCGTAAATTTGCTTAAAATATTAAGAGGAAATGATTCAAGAGAGCGATTTTATGAGGGATCTCAATGATGAGCAGAGATCTGCGGTGGAATGCACTGAGGGGCCGGTACTCATTGTCGCGGGTGCGGGGTCCGGAAAGACCAGGGTCCTGACTTCGAGGATAGCCCTTTTGCTGGAACGCGGATGCGAGCCGGAGAGGATCCTCGCCCTGACTTTCACCAAGAAGGCGGCGGGTGAGATGAAGGAAAGGATAGCGTCCGTCGTCGGCGGGCGGAAAGCCTGGAGACTGTGCATGGGAACCTTCCATTCCGTGTTCGTCCGCTTCCTCAGGGAATTCGCCTCATCCATAGGCTACAGGGCCGATTTCACCATATACGACAAAGGAGACTCCGAAAGCGCCATAAAAGCGTGCATCAGGGAACTTGCCCTCGACGACAAGACCTACAAGCCCAGGGACGTGGCATCCAGGATATCCCTCGCCAAGAACAATCTGGTCACTGCCCAGGCATATGCTGCAAACGACAACGCGGTTCAGGAAGACATACGCCGCAAACGTCCGGCAATCAAGGACATATATGCCCTCTACGAGAAGAAATGCAAGCAGTCGTCGGTAATGGATTTCGACGACATCCTCCTGAATATGAACATCCTCCTGAGGGACGATCCGATGGCGCTTCTGTCCATAGCCGGAAGATTCAGCTACATTCTGGTGGATGAGTACCAGGACACCAACTACGTACAGTACCAGATCGTCCGCAAACTGGCCGCCCTGAACGAAAATCTCTGCGTGGTTGGCGACGATGCACAGAGCATTTATGCCTTCCGTGGGGCGAACATCCAGAATATATTGAATTTCAAGGAGGATTATCCGGACTATACGCTATACAAGCTGGAACAGAACTACCGTTCGACCAGGAACATTCTTGCTGCCGCCAACAATGTGATTGAACACAACATCAAGCAGATTCCCAAAACAATCTGGACATCCAACACCGAAGGTGAAAAAATCAAGGTTCTTGAGACAGATGACGATCACACTGAAGCGGAAGCTGTTATTGATGAAATTATACAGCAGAAGAAAGAGAACAACCTGCAGAACAGTGATTTCACCATCCTTTACCGGAACAATAGCCAATCGCGCCCGTTTGAGGAATATTTGCGGCGCAAAGGACTCCCTTATCGCATCTATGGCGGCATGTCATTTTACAAACGAGCTGAAATAAAGGATATTTTAGCCTATTACAGATTGACCATCAATCCGAACGATGACGAATCTCTGCGCCGGATCATCAACAAGCCGCAACGTGGAATCGGTCTCACCACAATGGAAAAGGTGATGACTGCAGCCAGCCAAAGCAATGTCTCTCTCTGGAAATGCCTCTGCCAGCCGGAGAGCCATGGTCTTGCACTTTCTCCCGCCACATTCAAGAAAATAGATGATTTTATCCAGAAAATCAAATCATACCAGACACTGCTAACCGAGAAAAATGCCTTTGAGCTTGGCAAATACATTGCGGACACCTCCGGCATGACACAGGAACTGCGTTCCATGGAGGATGAGCCTGAACGCTATGAGAACCTCGGAGAACTTTTCAATGCCATGAAAGGCTTTGTGGAAAAGGAGCCGGACAACCCCATCGACATGGAGACCGGTGAGGAACGTCCGCCGCAATTCCCCTCCTTGGACCTGTTCATGAACGAAGTGTCACTGCTGACTACAGGCGATGAGGATGAAAAGGATGCCGGTGACCGTATAAAACTGATGACCATCCACGCCGCCAAAGGATTGGAATTTCCAAGCGTCTTTATAACCGGACTGGAGGAGAACCTTTTTCCAAGCTTCATGGTTTCCTCATCAGCGGAACTTGAGGAGGAACGCAGGCTTTTTTATGTGGCCATAACACGCGCACAGCGGCATCTGTGTCTCTCCCTGGCACATGCACGCTTTACGTTCGGGAGCACCAACATTCACGAACCAAGCCGTTTCATACAAGAAATTGATTCAAAATATACGCTTCCGGTATATGTTGAATCCAAAACGGTCAGAAGACGCAATGAAACAACAGCCCCGACTTTCAGGTCACGAACCACATACAGCACCAAGGAACAGGCATACTCAAAACCTGTTTCCAGACCGGTATTCCGTACTGGTAACACAACAGCCACACGTCCGGCCGCTCCTTCCATTCCCGCACCGGAAAGTCTTACTTTGGGCGACCTGGTGACGGACACGCAGCAACTTGAAACAGGAATGAGACTGTATCATAACAAATTCGGTCTTGGAACCTTGGATGAAATCTTAGAAACCGGCAGTAACGGCAAGGTCATCATCACGTTCGACCAGCTCGGACAGAAGACCATGCTGATACAGTTCGCAAAACTGAAAATAGTGTTGAAATGATACAAATTTGACAAACAGCTTTAATATGGACATATACATTTATATATTCAGGATTGCATGCGCACTCTTTTTCGGGTTCTGCATCGGTTTGGAACGGCAAATCCGCAAAAGGAACGCCGGACTCGTGACCAATACGCTGGTCGCCATCGGCGCATGCTCCTTCATCTTAATTTCCGAAACCATCATCACAGCTTCAATCCAGGCGGGAGGTCCGGTCAACAACGACAACCTGCGGGTGCTCTCCCAAGTGGTGACAGGCATCGGTTTTTTGGGCGCAGGCGTGATATTGAAGGACGGCGTTTCAATCCACGGTCTGAATTCAGCCGCAACCCTGTGGTGTTCCGCCGCTGTGGGATGCCTGTGCGGCTACGGACTGTGGAAGGAGGCCATGGTCTCCTCCATTGCAATACTGATCACCAACTGGTTCTTCAAATGGCTGGAGCACCGGCTTGAAAAAAGGAGATCCGAAAAACCGGACGAATAGCGGATCAGCGGATTTCAACAAGGCTGTCCCTGTCCACCACCGCCTGATAATGTGCGGTGCGCTCCATCACAGCCTTCACATACCGCAGTGTATGGCGGCCACCGTGATAGCTGCCGTTTTTCACCACCGGCATACGGTAATGTTTCCAATCCGCCAAAAGCAGCAGAGCCTCCTTAACACCTCCATCCCATCGGGTCGGGTCAAGCCCATCAACCTCACGCGCCAGTGCGATGGCGTCGGTAAGATGCCCTCCGCCGGCATTGTAGGCCGCCACAATCATCGGCACAATCTGCATTGAATCGGTCACCCCCTCACGCATGATTTTCCGCTTGAGTGCCTCAACATAACGGCAGCCGCCCTCAATCTGTCTGGCAGGCGAAGAGGCGGCATGCACCCCGAACCGTGAGGCTGTGGCCGGGGCAAACTGCATCAGACCTATGGTATTGCCCTTCCCAATCACATCCAGATGAAACTTTGATTCCTGATAGATGAGCGCAGCCATAAGCCGCCAGTCCACACCATGCTCTGCCGAATATTTTTTCAGCAGGTCATCATAACGGGAGATTGAACCGAAAGGTATCCGGCGGGAATTTTCCGCCATGCGGTTGCGCTCACTGGAATTGGGGTCGGTGTATTTCCTGCGAAGCCGCGCAAAATCACGCTCCTTTCCGAAATTCTTCAAAATTCTTTCCACAGCCAGCAAAAGGGAGTCGTTGCCACAACGCACCGCCCAGCATAACGGCAACCTCCCAGGCAGTGTGTCCTTTACCGCCAGATTTGGAAACAACGCCGAGTATGCCCTCCAGTACACTCCCATCGCCAGAGCGGCATCAGGCTCTCCATCACGGTCCATAACCTCCAGCAGCTGATCCTCCGACGTGCGATAGATGTGCAGTCGCCATTGGGGATGTTCACGTAGCACACGTGCCGACAATCCGGCAAACACCGGAGATGGAAGCGTCCCGAAATCCACTGCCGAATCGGAGGAACCGCGACGGGAAAGGGAAACTACATCCGAGACAAACAAAGGGTGTGTGAAGGAGAAGAAGGCGCGCCATTCCGGTGTCGGGGTTTCCGCCGCAGCCAGAAGGTCAACATCGTTCCGCAGCAACGCCATATTGATGTCCTCGTAGATGTAATAGACATGGAATGATGGCTTAACCAGCATCGAATCGGCAATCACCTGAACAAGTTCGTAGGCAAAACCTCCAACCTTGCCATGGTGCAGATAGTATTCCATCGGATTCATCAGCACCCCGACATGAATCACACCCTCCTCCCGGATTTCACCAAGTGTATGGAATCCCTTTTCACCGGACAATGCATTCCAACGGAAGAGCAAGGCACACACACAGCAGAGCACCGCCGCCTCAATTGCACCGAACAGTACAAACCGTTTTCCAGCGGCGGAAAAGGTCATCGGATTTTGTATTTGTCCGCATCAATCGGCACCCCGTCCAGGACCGACTCCACCAGCAGGTCGCCGTGATAGGTGAGCTTCAGGGAGAAGAATGGCCGCTCCTGCGCCATAAGATAAAGGAAAACCCGGTCGCCCTCCCACAGGTTCAGGCGGCCGAGTTCATTCTTGGGTATCCATTGCAGTTCTCCTTCGTCACACGGATGCACAACCCCCTCCCATTCCGTAGCGGAAAAAAGGTGCATATAGTCGCTCTGCGCCACATCGGAGACGAAAGTGACAATTCCGTGGTAGCGCCACCGTGTCACAACCAGGCCGGTCTCCTCCCGCACCTCGCGCAACATGCACTCCTCCGGGCTTTCGTCAGGCTCGAACTTGCCGCCGACGCCGATCCATTTGTCATGGCTGTCGTCCACCGCCTTCTTTGTGCGGTGCAGCATAAGGTAGCGGCCGTCGCGTTCCAGGTAACAGAGGGTGGTCATCCGCATGACAGGTGACATTTTGTTTTGTTTCTGTAGAGACAATGCATGCCTTGTCTCTACAGAAACAAACGGTTCAGAATGTCATCATCCACCAGGTTCGGAACGGTCACGCGCAGGCGCGGCTCTTTCTCCATGGCACGCCGGATGGCGAACATGGCACCTTCGTTGCGAGCCCATGAACGGCGGGAAATGCCGTTGTTCACATCCCAGAAGAGCATGGAGCGCAAGCGGCGGTCGCTGTCGTCGGAGCCGTCAATCACCATGCCGAAGCCGCCATTGATGACCTCGCCCCAACCGACGCCGCCTCCGTTGTGGATGCTAACCCATGTTGCTCCGCGGAACGAATCGCCGATCACATTCTGCACCGCCATGTCGGCAGTGAAGCTGGAACCGTCATAGATGTTGGAGGTTTCACGGAATGGCGAATCGGTGCCGGAAACATCGTGATGGTCACGTCCGAGCACAATGGGAGCGGTAATCCTGCCCTCCTTTATCGCCTTGTTGAATGCCGCGGCAATAAGTATGCGCCCCTCGGCATCAGCGTAAAGGATGCGAGCCTGCGACCCCACAACAAGATGGTTGGCCTTGGCACCCTTTATCCACTGGATGTTGTCGTGCATCTGCTGCTGGATCTCCTTTGGCGAACGTGACGCTATCTCAGCAAGCACCTCCATGGCGATATGGTCGCTGGCATCCAAATCCTCCGGCTTGCCGGATGTGCAGACCCAACGGAACGGGCCGAAACCGTAGTCGAAATACATCGGTCCCATGATGTCCTGCACGTAGGAAGGATAGCGGAACCTGCCGTCCGGTTTGAGCACATCTGCACCGGCACGGCTTGATTCAAGCAGGAAGGCATTCCCGTAATCGAAGAAATACATTCCCTTTGCCGTCAGTTTGTTGATGGCCGCCACCTGACGGCGCAGACTGGCCTGCACCGCCTCGCGGAACTTTTCGGGCTGCTCCGCCATCATCCGTTTGGACTCCTCAAAACTCAGGCCGGCCGGATAATATCCGCCCGCCCATGGATTATGCAGGGAGGTCTGGTCTGAACCCAAATCGATATGGATGTCATGCTCAGCGGCATATTCCCACAAATCGACCACGTTCCCCTGATAGGCATAGGAACGGGCCTCCTTTTTTGCGATGGATTCGCGCACATGGCGGAAAAGCTCCTCCAGATTGTCATGCACCTCATCGACCCAGCCCTGACGGAAACGCTTCTGCGTGGCGTTAGGGTTGATTTCGGCGGTGATGGAGACCACACCGGCTATGTTGCCAGCCTTGGGCTGCGCACCCGACATGCCGCCCAGACCGGCGGTCACAAACAGTTTGCCTGCGATTTCACCGCCCTGCTTCCTCGCGGCATTCATCACCGTGATGGTGGTGCCGTGCACAATGCCCTGCGGCCCTATGTACATGTAGGAGCCTGCGGTCATCTGACCGTACTGGGTGACACCCATTGCGTTGTAACGCTCCCAATCGTCCGGTTTGGAATAGTTGGGGATCATCATGCCGTTGGTGACAACCACCCTCGGCGCATCCTTGTGTGATGGGAAGAGACCCATAGGGTTGCCGGAATACATGGCCAGCGTCTGCTCCTCTGTCATTTCGGCCAGATATTTCATTGTCAGACGGTACTGCGCCCAGTTCTGGAAAATGGCTCCGTTACCGCCGTAGATTATAAGTTCGTGCGGATGCTGCGCCACCGCCGGATCAAGGTTGTTCTGGATCATCAGCATGATGGCCGCCGCCTGCCGGCACTTGGCCGGATACTCGTCGATGGGACGGGCATACATCGGATAGTCCGGACGGAAACGGTACATGTAGATGCGTCCGTATTTCTCAAGCTCCTCAGCAAATTCCGGAGCCAGCGTCTCATGAAAACGTGGGTCGAAATAGCGAAGCGCGTTGCGCACCGCAAGCTTTTTCTGCTCCGGCGTAAGTATGTCCTTGCGCTTCGGAGCATGGTTGATGTTCGGGTCATAGGGCTTCACTTCCGGAAGAAAATCCGGAATGCCGGCCAGTATCTCTTTTTGGAAATCGTTCATAGTATTGTTATTAATGCTTATTATTTCTTTTTATTGAACTGTATCAGCGAAAGTTGCTTGGCCACCTCTCCAGCAATGTGCATGAAGGCCGCACCCTCCGGGGATTTCTCATCCAATGCGGCAGGTTCGCCATTGTCGCCGCCCTCTGCGATGGACTGGACAAGCGGAATCTCGCCCAACAGCGGGATGTTCATCTGTTCGGAAAGCCGGCGGCATCCGCCATTGCCGAAAATGTAGTATTTGTTTTCGGGCAGTTCGGCGGGAGTGAAATAGGCCATGTTCTCCACAAAGCCAAGAATCGGGATGTTTATCTCCTCCGCGTGGAACATTTCAACTGCACGCCTCACATCCGAAAGTGCCACCTGCTGCGGTGTGCTTACGACCACCGCCCCGCTCACCGGCAGGCTTTGCGCCACCGTCAGCTGGACATCGCCCGTCCCTGGAGGCAGATCCACCACCAGATAGTCGACATCATTCCAGGCCGTTTCGGTGGCCAGCTGCTTCAACGCGCCGGAGACCATGGGGCCGCGCCACACCAGAGCCTTGTCGGGTTCCATCATGAAACCGACCGACATCAGCTGCACATCGTATTTCACAACCGGCAGCATATAGGTTTTCCCGTCACGCTCAATGCCTTGGATTGGCACTTTGGAGAGACGGAACATCATCGGAATGGAGGGACCGTAAAAATCGGCGTCCAGCAGACCGACTCGTGCACCTGTCTTGGCAAGAGCCACCGCAAGGTTCGCAGCCACCGTGGATTTGCCCACACCGCCCTTGCCGGAAGCGACCAGAATGGTATTTTTCACACCGGTAAGTTCGGGCGTGGGGGCGTTTCCGCGCACCTTGGCGGTCAGATTCACCTGCACCTCAACCTCCGGACCGATGTATTGGCGGATGGCGTTGGTGCAATCCTCCCGCATCCGGTTGCGCATCGGACAGGCAGGTGTTGTAAGCACAAGGTCAAATGACACCTTGTTGCCATCAATGGCAATGTTGTCAATCATTTTTAAGGTGACCAGATCCTGTCCCAAATCAGGGTCGTTCACATGGGAAAGGGCATCCGTCACCTGTTTTTCGGTAATCTTCATAAATATTCCAGTACTTTGTTTTGTATTTTCTTTATTCGACAGGAAGAGTCCGCGTCTCCATGATTTGGAGTGGCCATTGGGTCCGAATGTCAGCCGAGGAGCCTCCAACCTTGAGAGTGTAGTTGCCTTTTTCAAGCACCCAGCAGAGGTGGGCCTCATCGAAAGAGGCGATGTCCCAGACGGAAAAGCTCATTGAAAGCATCTGGCTCTCGTCCGGTTTCAGCAGCCGTGTCTTGGCAAAGTCGACCATCACCTTAAGCGGTTTCTCCATGCTAAGGTTCTTGCGCTGCTGGCTCACATACAGCTGCACAGACTCCTTGCCCTCCTTGGTTCCGGTATTGGTAACCCGCACCTGGACATACACCGAATCGCCCCTGCGTTCAGCCTTAAGTTTGTCACAGGCAAATGAGGTATAGCACAATCCGTGGCCGAAGGGATACTGCACCTGATCCTGATGCTCGTCAAAAAAGCGGTATCCGATACGAATGTTCTCCGCATACGCCACCTCATCCACAAACATGTAGCCGGTCATGGGATTGTCGTTGCCTACCTTGGGCAGCCTTGGTTTCCCGGTATATTTTTCAGGAAAATTGTGGGATGAGGGGATATTGTTGTACTGCTTGGGCCAGACCATGGCCAGTTTTCCGGAGGGGTTGCTGTTTCCGACAATGATGTCAAACAGAGCGGCCGGGGCTCCCTGCCCAGCATGGCCGCAATAGAGAATGGCATCCGGGTATTCCTGCCAGTCAGACACATCCACCATACCCTCAACATCAAGGATGACATAAACCTTTTTGCCCCATTTGTGATAGGCGGCGCAGACATCGCGAATCAGCGAAAGCTCCATTTCGGAAAGCCTGTAACCGTTTTCAAGGGAACGGTCCCTACCCTCCTCCACAGCCAGCCTGCTGATGGTGACAATTGCGAACTGCGCAGTCTTCACCTGCTGCTGCAAAGCTCCCTTTGAAGGCAGCAGTTCCTGCGGCCATTGGGTGAACTTTGCCTCGGCAACCTGCTGCAGATCCTTCTCCATCTGCTGGGCGGCGGTAAGCGGTTTCGGACGGACAGGCGTCCCTTTCGCAGCAGTCTTTGGAGCGGTTCCGGGCTTGGTTTTTGCAGGTGCAGCCGGAGCGGCCTCCTTCTTTTCCTGCGGAATGAATGTTTTCAAGTGTGTAAGATAGGAGCCGATCACTGTCGGATCGGGAATAAACCCGGCCTTCATGAACTCTAGGGCAAGAGAGGATTTGCCTGCTGCCTGCTGCCGCAGGTCACAGGAGACATTATGATATGAGCCCACACCATAAAAGCCGACCTTTTTCATATGGGTGTCCAAAGGGAGACTCTCCCCGACATTCTTCAGCAGCACGATGCTTTCGGTGGCGGCCCTGTAGGCAAGTTTCGCATGAGAGGCCATATCCGGCCGTGACGCCTTGTATCTTGTATAGGTCGGAGTGCGCATGATGGCGGCCAGCAGACGGCCAGTCACCTCATTGAGCCTCTCCTCGCTGATTTTTCCGGAACGGCATGCCTCACACAAGGCATCGTACTGTTCCCTGCTTCCGGGCATCAGGCAGTCGGTGCCGGCCAAAAGCTGGGCAACAGGATCGTGTCCTGCATAGCGGTCCGTGATAACCACGCCCTCATATTTCCATTTGCCGCGCAACACTCCGGACAGCATCACGCTGTCCTCGGTCTGATAATGGCCGTTGACCTGCGGATATGCGGCCACAATGCCCCATGGGGCGGCTTCACGGACAACCTTTTCAAACGGCTTCAGATATATTTCACGGATAGTGCGCTGGCTGGCCAGCACATTCACATTGGTGCGGTTGGCCTCCTGATTGTCAATATACCAGTATTTCAAACAGGCCTTCACCCCTTGGGACTGCAATCCCCTGACTATGGCCGAAGCAAGTTTTGCCGCCAGCACCGGATCCTCCGAAAAAAACTCCCCGTTTCTGCCGGAGAGCGGATTACGAACCACATTCGCCGCCGGAGTTGTCACCACGTCAACACCTGAGGCAACCGCCTCACGGCCGATAGCCGCGCCAACCTCATAAAGCAGTTCCTTGTTCCAGGAGGCGGCAAGGACATAAGGAACCGGAAAGTTCGTCTTTACGGCAGTT
>JAEEGI010028864.1_pt1 | contig 10531 bp, 9 predicted proteins | sample 8958751 | NCBI WGS metagenome assembly JAEEGI01 (sample SAMN16246545, study PRJNA631951) | gut metagenome | biome: gut microbiome; feature: rumen; material: KS-attached | host: Bos | place: Iran: Karaj | collected 2018-10 | reverse complement strand
TTTGCAGTGAATGAGAAAATGGATGCATATATTATGCGTGGTTGCTGCAGCGATGGCGGTGGCGGGGATTGATGCGGCGGCGCAGGTGGATACTACCGGGATGTACCGCGAGCGGATGGATAGCCTGGATGCAGTGGTGGTTACATCTCATGGGCCGGGGAATTACCTGTCCAAAGGGAACAGCATGAGGGTGGAAGTGGTAACTGCCGACGGGCTCAAAAAGATGGCATGCTGCAATGTGGCGGAGAGTTTCGAGAACTCGGCAAGCGTCACCGTGGGGTATTCTGATGCGGTAACCGGGGCAAGGCAGATACGGCTCCTGGGGCTCAGCGGAATCTATACGCAGATGCTGGATGAATCCCGCCCGGTGATGCGCGGAATCACATCGCCGTTTGCGCTCACATACACGCCCGGTCAGTGGCTGGAGAGCATCCAGATTGCGAAGGGAGCGGCTTCCGTAACCGGCGGGGTGGAATCGGTCACCGGCCAGATTAACATGGAACACCGCAAGCCCACGGACGAAAAGCCCTTCTTCCTTAGCCTCACCGGGATGAGCGACTCGCGCATCAGCGGAGACGTAGCCTCTTCCCTGCAGCTGGGCGACAGGCTTTCCACCGTAATCCTTGGCCATGCCGACTGCAATTTCCGTCACTTCGACATGAACGGAGACGGCTTCATGGACGATCCCATGGTGAAGCAGTTCAACCTCGCAAACCGCTGGCTGTATTATGCCCCCGGGATTCAGGTCCGCGCGGGATTCAACGCAGTGAGCGACCATAGGCAAGGAGGACAACAGGGATATGACCGCGACTCATACGGGCCCGGCTCCCCGTGGGGAAGCGACATCGGCAATCAGCTTTTCAACACCTATATTAAAATAGGAATACCCATGAGCGAAGATCAGGGAAAGAGCATAGCCCTGGTGGCCGATTACACATCGGCCCTCATGGACGCTGCTTTCGGTAGCGCTACTTATCTAGCCGAACAGCGTTCCTTCTTCGCAAACCTTATCTGGCGGAACAGCATCAACGACCGTCACGACTTCACCCTGGGCGCACGCGGTGCGGGCGACATCATCGGCCAAAATCTCCTTCGCCCCGTGCAGGAGGGCGTCAATTCTTTCCAGGAGAGTTCGGTGCTCCCGGACATCGGCCTATATGGTGAATACACTTTCCATTACGGGGATGCGCTCACCGCCATTGCCGGAGCAAGCCTGAACTGGTATGGCGATGCGGATGTGAGGGTATCTCCACGCGCGACCGTAAAATATCAGCCGGTGAAGGCGCTCGTGCTCAGGCTCAACGGCGGGCGCGGCGTGAGGCCGGCCATGCCGCTGACGGACAATATCGGCATATTCTCCACCGGAAAGCTGTGGACCGGCAGCTACCAGGGGCACATCCTGGAAGACGGTTGGACCTATGGCGGCAATGCCACCGTGTACCTTCCCATCGGGGCGGATCCGGAAAACGCATACCTGAGCTTCGACTTCTTCCGCACCCAGTTCGCCCAGCAGCTCATCGTTGATTATGAGCACACTGCAAACGTCATTGAATTCTATACTTCAGATGGCGCTCCCTCTTTCACCAATACCTTCCAGGCCGATTTTGCCGTGGAGCCGCTGGAGCGTCTCACCCTGAATCTCACAGCCAGATATACGGATGCCAAGGTTTCACTCGCCGGGCAGGGGCTTGTGGAAAGGCCGATGACTCCCCGCTTCAAGGGAGTCGTGAATCTCCAGTACCGCACGAACCTTAGCAAATGGATATTCGACTTCACCGCAGCCCTTAACGGCAGCGCCAGGGCATACAGTTTCATGGACATGGAGCGCACACCCGTCTATCCCCTCCTCTACGCCCAGGTAACCCGACGGTTCAAGGGGATTGACGTTTACATTGGCGGAGAAAACTTGACGGGATTCCGCCAAAAAACCGTAATTTTGGGAGTTCCCGAAACGGCAGGGTTCGACGCAAGTGCCGTATGGGGTCCTCTTATGGGCCTCCGCGTGAACGCCGGATTAAGGGTCACCGTTTGGAAAACTTATTGAGTATGAAAAAGATAATCATCGGCCTTGTGCTCGCCCTCGGAGCACTTTCAGTTGCTTCCGCCGCTGCGCCCTCGGCATCGGCCTGGGAATCCCCCGCCCGCCCCAAGAAAACCGAAACAGTTACCTTCAAGGTGAGCATGCACTGCCGTAACTGCGTGAACAAGATCCAGGAGAACATCGCCTTCGAAAAGGGCGTCAAAGACCTGAAGATTTCGCTGGAGAACAAGACCGTTACCATCACCTACATCCCCACCAAAACCACCCCTGAAGCCCTTGAGGCCGCTATCCGCAAACTCGGCTACAGCGTGGAATTGGTAGATGCGCCGCAGTTAGGTAGATAGTTGTTGCAATTATTCCGGATTTTGTCTATATTTGTGTGATTTAAGAATCTAAAACTAATCACTATATGGACAAACTCCAGGAACTCACTCAGAAACTATACGAGGAAGGCCTCTCGAAGGGAAAGGCGGAGGGAGAGCAGATACTGCAGAACGCCCAGGCAAAGGCGGATGAAATCATCAAGGCCGCCCACGAGGAGGCGGATGCCATCATAGCCAAGGCCCGCAAGGAAGCGGAAGACCACCGCACCAAAGTGGAGGGCGACGTGAAGATGGCCGCAACCCAGACCATCCAGGAAACCAAGGCCGCAATCGAGAATCTCATCATGGCCAAGGCGGTGGACGCCCCCGCAAAGGCCGCAATCGCAGATACAGAATACATCAAGGGAATAATCAGCGCAGTGGCAGCAAAGTTCTCCGCCGAGCAGGACGGAGACCTCAGCCTCGTGCTTCCGGAAGCCCTGAAGGAGCAGCTGGAGCCCTACGTCAAGGCGGAAATCGCCAAAATCGTGGGCGGCGGCGTAGACGTTGCGTGGTCCGGCAAGATTGCCGGCGGCTTCCGCATCGGCCCGAAAGATGGCAGCTACTACATCAGCTTCTCCGATGAGTCCTTCGCGGAGCTCATCGGCTCGTACCTGCGTCCCGCCACGAAAAGGATTCTGTTTGACAGTTAGAAAAATCGACTCGGAGTCGGACAAAACTTTTTTGACCTTTTTTCGGGAGAAAAAGTTTTAGTCCGCGAAGACCAAAGATTTTTCGCGTTATGAGTAATTACGAATACATTATCTCGTCGCTCCCCTATCTCACCGTAGATTATAAGTACGGCGAGGGGAAGAAATTTGCCGATATCATCGACGAGATTCGCCGTGATCTGGGCGAGAAAGACCTTCAGGCCGTGGATTTCCTGCTGGAAGGGTTCAATAATGAGAGCCTGGACGCGGATTTCTACGCCAGGGCGCTGGGGCAGAAAGAGCCCTTCCTTCGCGGCTATTTCGCCTTCGACCTGAACATGCGGAACGCCAAGGTGCGCTACCTGAACCGCCGCCTCGACCGCCCGGACGAACAGGACGTTCTCACCGGGAAAGGAGATGAATATAACGGAGACGTGGATCTTCTGAAGTTCCGCACCGGAGAATTCGACCAGGCCTCCAAGGTGCAGTTCGTCCTTGAGCAGGAAGACCTCCTCACCCGCGAAAAAGGCCTGGACGACATCATCTGGCAAACAATCGACCAGCTGGAAACCTTCCACTACTTCGACCTCACCGCCGTCCTCGCGTATATAGCCAAGCTCCACATCGTGGACCGCTGGCTGGCCCTGGACGCAGAAACCGGTCGGGAGATGTTCCAGAAACTGGTGAAGCAGGTGAAAGGCACATTCAAAGGAGTAAAATACGAAGCATAACATATGAAGACTAAAGGTATAGTAACCGGCATCGTGAGCAACCTCGTCACCGTAAAGGCAGACGGGCCCGTGGCAGAAAACGAAATCTGCTTCATCGACCTTGCCGGCGTCAAGATGATGGCGGAAGTCATCAAGGTAAGCGGAGACACTGCTTCCGTGCAGGTGTTCGAGAGCACCCGCGGCCTCCGCGGAGGAGACAGCGTGGAATTCGAAGGCCGCATGCTGGAGGTCACACTTGGCCCCGGCCTTCTTTCCAGCGTGTACGACGGCCTTCAGAACGACCTCACCACCATGGAGAGCGTCTTCCTCAAGCGAGGCGAATACACCGATCCTATCAACCGCGAGAAACTCTGGGACTTCACCCCCATCGCCAAACCCGGCGACAAAGTGATTGCCGCGGATTGGCTGGGCGAGGTGAAAGAAGGCTGGCTGCCCCACAAGATCATGGTGCCGTTCAGCTTCAAGGGAGGTTACACCGTTAAATCCATAGTGCCCGCCGGCCAGTACAACGTGGATACCGTGATTGCCGTTCTAACAAACGCGCAGGGCGAGGATGTCCCCGTTACCATGACCCAGAAATGGCCCGTGAAAGTGGCCATCAAGGGCTACCGCGAAAAACCCAGGCCGGACCGCATCATGGAAACCGGCGTCCGCGTGATAGACACCCTGAACCCCATCGCTGAAGGCGGCACCGGCTTCATCCCCGGCCCCTTCGGCTGCGGCAAAACCGTGCTCCAGCACGCAATCGCCAAGCAGGGCGACGCCGACGTCATCGTGATGGCGGCCTGCGGCGAGCGCGCGAACGAGGTTGTGGAAATCTTCACCGAGTTCCCCGAACTCATCGACCCTCATACCGGCCGTCACCTTATGGAGCGTACCACCATCATCTGCAATACCTCCAACATGCCCGTAGCCGCCCGCGAGGCATCGGTCTACACCGCGATGACCATCTGCGAGTACTACAGGGCGATGGGCCTCAAATGCCTCCTTCTGGCGGATTCCACCTCCCGCTGGGCCCAGGCTCTTCGAGAGATGTCCAACCGTATGGAGGAACTTCCGGGGGCCGATGCCTTCCCGGTGGACCTTTCCGCCATCATCTCCAACTTCTACTCCCGCGCCGGCACCGTGGTGCTGAATAACGGGCAGCGCGGAGCGGTTACCTTCATCGGCACGGTGTCCCCTGCCGGCGGTAACCTCAAGGAGCCCGTGACGGAGAGCACCAAGAAGGCCGCCCGCTGCTTCTACGCCCTTGAACAGGGCCGCGCCGACCAGAAACGCTATCCCGCCGTGGGCCCTCTGGAGTCCTACTCCAAGTATCTGGACTATCCGGAGATCCAGGCCTATCTGGACAAGACCGTGGAAGAAGGCTGGGTGGAAAAAGTGATGCACGCGAAGAATCTCATCCGCCGCGGCAAGGAAGCCGCCGAGCAGATCAACATCCTTGGCGACGACGGCGTTCCCATGAGCTACCACGTGAACTTCTGGAAGAGCGAGCTCATCGACTTCGTGATTCTCCAGCAGGACGGCTTCGACCCCGTGGACTCCCTCTGCCCCATCGAGCGCCAGCGCTTCATGCTGGACCTTGTCCTGGGCATCTGCGACAAGGAGTTCGAGTTCGACGACTACGAGAAGTGCCGCAGTTTCTTCAGCTCTCTCATAAACGAGCTGCGCCAGATGAACTACTCCGAATTCAAGAGCGAGAAGTTCAACGCCTACAATGAATCGGTAAAGAAAATGATTGCATAATATGAAAGCATATCAGAAGATATATACAAAGCTGACCGGCATCACCAAGGCCACCGTGTCGCTTCGCGCCGGCGGGGTATCCAACGACGAACTGGCATTTGTACACGGGCGTCTGTCACAGATCGTGCGCATTAAGGGCGATGTTGTAACGCTGCAGGTATTCTCCGGCACGGAGGGCATCCCTTCCAACGCGGAGGTGGTGTTCCTTGGCGAGCCTCCCACCCTGAAGGTGGGCGACCAGCTGAGCGGGCGCTTCTTCGACGCCTACGGCCATCCCATCGACGGAGGCCCGGAGGTGGAAGGCGAAGAGCGCCAGATCGGCGGCCCGTCGGTGAACCCGTACAAGAGGCGCCAGCCCTCGCAGCTCATCCCCACCGGCATCGCCGGCATCGACCTGAACAACACCCTCGTCTCCGGCCAGAAGATCCCCTTCTTCGCAGATCCGGACCAGCCCTACAACCAGGTTATGGCCGATGTGGCCATCAGGGCCGACGTAGACAAGATTATCCTCGGCGGCATGGGCCTTTCCAATGACGACTATCTGTATTTCAAGGACCGTTTCGAGGCGGCAGGCGCGCTGGACAAGATCATCTGCTTCATCAACACCACGGAGAATCCCCCCGTGGAGCGCCTTCTGGTGCCGGATATGGCCCTCACCGCCGCGGAATACTTCGCCGTGGACAAGAATGAAAAGGTGCTGGTGCTCCTCACGGACATGACCCTTTATGCCGATGCCCTCTCCATCGTTTCCAACCGCATGGACCAGATCCCTTCGAAGGACTCCATGCCCGGCTCGCTTTACAGCGACCTTGCAAAAATCTACGAGAAGGCCGTGCAGCTTCCTTCCGGCGGCTCCATCACCATCATCGCGGTGACCACTCTGAATGACGGCGACATCACCCACGCCATCCCGGACAACACCGGCTATATCACCGAAGGCCAGCTCTATTTGAAGGCCGATACGGATACGGGCAAGGTTATCATCGACCCGTTCCGCTCGCTGAGCCGTCTGAAACAGCTGGTGCAGAACAAGAAAACCCGCGAAGACCATTCCCAGGTGATGAACGCCTCCGTGCGTCTGTATGCAGATGCCCAGAACGCCAAGACCAAACTGGAGAACGGCTTCGACCTTTCAGACTACGACCACCGCTGCCTCTCCTACGCGAAAGACTACGCACGCGAGCTCCTGGCCATCGACGTAAACATCTCCATCACCGAGATGCTGGACACCGCCTGGAAACTCTTCGCCAAGTACTTCTCTCCCGCAGAAACCGGTATCAAACAGGCACTTATAGACAAGTACTGGAATGGCAATTAAGTTCCAATATAACAAGACCTCGCTAACCGAGATCGGCAAGCAGCTGAAGATGCGTCAGCGTGCCCTCCCCACCCTGCAGAACAAGGAGAGCGCCCTGCGTCTGGAGGTTCGCAAGGCCAAGGAGGAGAGCGAGAAACTTATTGCAGACCTGGATGCCGCCCTGCTCCGTTACGACTATCTGGCCGCCCTGTGGAACGAGTTCGAGCCCGGGCTCATCGAGATCGTGGACGTGGAACTGTACACCAGGAAGGTGGCGGGAGTGAAGACTCCGGCCCTGGGAGAGATCAAGTACGAGATCCATCCCTTCAACGCCTTCGCAAAGCCTGCCTGGTTTGCCGACGGGGTTGCCATCCTGAAGGAACTCTCGCGCCTTGGCATCGAGTCGGAAGTATATAAGGAAAAGGCCCGCATACTGGACTATAACCGCAAGAAAACCACCCAGAAGGTGAACCTGTACGAGAAAGTGCAGATTCCCGGCTATCAGGAGGCCATCCGCAAGATAAAGCGCTACATGGAGGACGAGGAAAATCTCTCCAAGGCATCCCAGAAGATAGTCAAAAACCGTCATGCCCTTGAGGAGGAGGAAGAGCTATGATAGACCGGATGACAAGATATTCGTTCATCCTCCTCAGCGGTGAGCAGGACGCCTTCCTGGAGAAACTCCAGGAGATCGGCCTGGTGGACATCACCCGCAGCGTGAAGCCCGTGGACGAGGAGTCGGCGGAGCTTCTGGAGCGGGCAGACAAGTTACATAAGCTTGCCGATGAAATAATGAAGGCCGATGTGCCCGAGGACGCGGTTTCCGAGCCATGTTCCGTGGCAGATGCGGAAACCGTGCTTATGAATTTTGTCGACGCCAAGTTGGCAGTGGAAGAAGCCCGGGAAGATTATAACTCGCGCCTTCCCTGGGGCGATTTCGATGCCTCCAAGCTCTACGGCACAGGCATCCCGGTGCACTTCCACGTTCTCTCGCCCAAGGCTTTCAAGCCTGAATGGGCAGAGTCCAATGCGCTCGCGGAAGTATCGCGGGACAAGAATTCGGTGCGCTTTGTAGTTCTTGGCGACGATACTCTGCCGGGCGAAGTGCCCGGCCCCGCAGCTTCCTACAAGGAAGCGTCTGCAAGGGAAGAGGCTGCTCTTGGGCGGCTCACTTTGCTTGGCGGGCGCATCCTTGGCCTCAGGGACCGCATCCGCGAACTTCAGGCCCAGGAGAAGGAGTGCATGTCGCTTCTGGATGTGCGGCTTGCCGCTGCGGCTGCCGTTCCGGAGGCGGAGAACACAATTGTAACGCTCACCGGCTTTGCTCCCACATCGGAGGACAAGCGCGTCCAGGAGGCCCTGGAGCCTATGGACGTGTTCTGGTTCGCATCTAAAGCAGTGGTTCAGGAGAACCCTCCCATCCGCTTCAAGAACAATAAGTTCGTGAGGATGTTCGAAACCCTTACGGATATGTACGGACGGCCGTCGTATGACGGTTTCGACCCCACCCCCTTCATCTCCGTATTCTTCATGCTGTTCTTCGCTTTCTGTATGGGCGACGCAGGATACGGACTTGTGCTGGTTATCCTGGGGCTTGCCATGAAGAAGATGCTGAAGGATCTGGCGCCGCTGGTGGTTACGCTTGGCGTTGCCACTATGGTTATCGGCTTCCTGTTCCACACCTTCTTCTCGATGGACATCTCGCAGTGGGCAGTGTTCGCCCCCATCAAGGGCGTGTTCCTTCCGTCGCAGATTGCGGGCAACGACGCCACCATGATTCTGGCACTGGCTGTGGGTATCCTTCACATCTGCCTGGCCATGGTGGTGAAGACCATACATGAAACCAAGACCAAGGGCTTCTTCGCATCGCTCGGCACCTGGGGCTGGACGCTTCTCATCGTGGGCGGCGTTGCCGTGGGAGCCTTTGCACTGGCCGGGGTATTGAGCTCGGAGGTTACAAAATGGGTACTCATCGGCCTCGGGGCCGTATCGGCACTGGGAATCTTCGTATTCAACGATCCCAAGCGCAACAAGTTTGCGAATGTGGGCATGGGCCTCTGGGATACCTATAATATGATAACGGGGCTCATGGGCGACGTTCTCAGCTATCTTCGTCTGTACGCCCTCGGCCTTGCCGGCAGCATGCTGGGCATGGCGTTCAACGACATGGGCAAGATGGTTCTGGGCGACGGCCACGTCCTGCCGCTCTGGATCCCGTTCATCCTGCTGGTGGTCCTTGGCCACACCCTGAATATCGCGATGTGCGCCCTGGGCGCCTTCGTGCACCCCCTGCGTCTGAACTTCCTGGAGTTCTTCAAGAATTCCGGCTACGAAGCCACCGGCCGCACTTATAACCCTTTGAAAAAAGTTTAACTGTCATTTCGAGCTTGTCGAGAAATCTTAAAATATCAATAACACTATGGAACAAGTATTAGCTTATCTCGGACTCGGCCTGGTTCTCGCACTTGCGGGCATCGGCTCATCCATCGGCACAACTATCGCCGGCAATGCGGCTGAAGGCGCCCTCAAACGCAAACCTGAATCGTCTGGCAGCTACCTGCTACTGTCGGCACTCCCCTCCACCCAGGGTATTTACGGCTTTGTGGCATTCCTTGTCATGATGGGTAAATACACCGGCGGCACCATCAACGGATGGATCTGTTTCGGTGTGGGACTTGCCGCAGGCATCGGCATCCTGTTTTCCGGCATCCGCCAGGGACAGGTTTGCGCCAATGGTATCGTAGGTGTTTCCCAGGGGCACAATGTTGTTACCAACACCCTCATCTACGCCGCCCTCCCGGAATTCTACGCAATTCTCTGCCTGGTAGGCGCCATCCTGGCTCACTAGGCACGAGGTTCGTCCACGTTTTTGGCCTGAATCATGGATGAGTTACCAGTTTTCCCTGGTTCGTCCACGATTTAGGTCATTTTCATGGATGAGTTGCACGTTTCGCCGGTTCATCCACGTTTTTAGCCGTTTTTCGGGATGAAATACCTCATCAATACATCTACGGACCCGTACTACAACATGGCCTTCGATCAGGCAGTGCTGGAGCACGGGCCGTCGGAACCCGTGTTTTATCTGTGGAGGAATTCCCCGGCGGTGATTATCGGAAGGAACCAGAATGCGTATGCCGAGGTTAACCTGGCTTATCTGGAGAAGGAAGGCATTGCCCTTGTGAGGCGCATAACCGGCGGCGGGGCCGTGTATCACGACCTTGGCAATCTGAATTATTCCATTGTAGGGCCTACGAAGTGTTTTGCCGATGAGCGCCCCACCATTATAGCCGAGGCACTTCAGGCAATGGGCGTTCCGGCGGAACTTGGCGGACGCAACGACATATTTGTCGATGGCCGCAAGTGCTCCGGCTACGCCCGCCGCCTGTGGAAGGACCGCACCATGATCCACGGCACTCTTATGTTCAGCGTGGACCTGGAGCGGCTGGTGCAGGCCCTGAGCGTTCCGGGGAGCAAAATGGAAAGCAAAGCTGTGGAATCCGTCCGCTCCCGCGTAGCCAATCTGCAGGACTACCTGGATATGCCCATGGATCAGTTCACAGCCGCAATTCACGAGCACCTTTCAGCCGGAGACGGCCCTTGTAGTTTCGACCAGGTCGCACCTTGTCATTTCGACCAGGTCGCACCTTGTCATTTCGACCAAGCGAAGCGCGCGGAGAAATTTCATCCCCTCCCCTTGGACGACT
>JAEEGI010028862.1_pt1 | contig 10531 bp, 5 predicted proteins | sample 8958751 | NCBI WGS metagenome assembly JAEEGI01 (sample SAMN16246545, study PRJNA631951) | gut metagenome | biome: gut microbiome; feature: rumen; material: KS-attached | host: Bos | place: Iran: Karaj | collected 2018-10 | reverse complement strand
AAATCCTGAATATTCTGCCCTGAGATAAGACTTGCTGACGCACAGATGCTAATTCAGAAGTTAGTCTCTCATATATAAACAATGTACACACTTAAACATTTAAACATAAAGACGTTATGAACAACAAAATCATTCTCACTACAGCACTCAAAGGCGGCGTCGGTAAGAGCTGCCTCTGTGCGAACTTCGCCACGTTCTTCGTGGAACAAGGCCAACCAGTCATGGTACTGGATGCCGATATTCAGCAATCAATCTCACGCCATAGGAAGCGAGACCTTGACTCTCATCCGTCGGCCAAGATACCCTGGCAGGTTCATTTTCTAAACCCGACAAACCTTGATGGAGTACGGGTGATGATGGAGCGTGTAAAGAAACTGCCATGCATTGTTCTCATTGACTGTCCTGGCAACATCCAAGATCCGGCACTCCAGATTATCTATGAGGCAGCAGACGTAGCCATTATCCCCTACGAGCTGAACTCTGACAGCGTGGATGCCACCAAAATCTTCGCAGAGGTGTTCAAGAAGAACTTTACAGCCAAGATGTTCTTCATCCCCAATAAAGTTTCGGCTGTATTTGAAAAGAGGGGTGAAGTTCGCAAAGCACGCGAGGATGCCGTAGAAGCGCTTAGTAGAAAGTTGGGCGAGATAACACCCGACATTCCTCTCACCACCCATCTCAATGGTTACTCCACTCTGGAACTATTCAACTTCGAAAAGCGAAAAGCCCTCAAATATGCTTTCGGACAAATATATAAATATGTAACGTGTTAAAATGATGTGGTTATGGCAAAGAAGAAGATTATAGACAATCCAGCCAACAACATCAATCTTGTAGGTGACATGTTGGTCAGCACTGGTAATACAGTACCAGAGAAGAAAGAAACAGTGCAGAAGTCAATAACTCCGCAGGTTACAGCCAATACCGGCTGGACACACTTCACGGTCATCTGCAACGGTGACCTTGTAGAGAAGATAAAGGCCATAGCCCAGAAGGAAGGCTTTACCATCCGTGATGTCGTAGAGAAGTTCTTCAGGAATGGCATCGGTAGTTATGAAAACAAGCATGGCCGTGTGACTGTCAAGAAACGCAAGAGACAGGACATTGACGATGTATTGTAACAAGAAACGGCAAACCTCACGGCTTGCCGTTTCGGACTTTTGTGGTAATTTTTAGCGTTTGCTATTATTCAGCGTCTGAGAAGCCTTGCAGGAAATCCAACGAACATAGTCCGAGAATAAGTAGCAATGCCCACGCGCTGTGGTAGAGTTTCACAACTCCAAATTAAATCATTTTCTGTATCAGCATCTGTGTGTTGGCATACAGTGGCGTGTCGGTCTTACCGAGGACAGTGGCGGGCAATGTGGCCATCTCCGCAAGGTTATCCATCGGCACCAGTACGTTCTTCGCGCCGTTCTCCGACAACATTGATACGCGATCATTGAAGTTCAACGCACGCTCTATAGCTCCACCGATGCTGATGTTGCCGACCACCCCAAGACCAGTTTTCAGGTTGCGTCCGAATACCGATGAAACGATAGCAGCAAAGACGGCTCCACCGATACCCTTATGCACGCCAACACCAAGTAGCACGGTCACCTGTACCGTCACGTCGATGTGCATCAGCGAGTGTTGTTGGGACAGAATAGCCCGTTCGTTGGCACGTATGTAGTTATAGGTATTCTTGATGTCCTCTTTTGCCTCTGTGGAGTTGCTACCTGTCACTGTCAGCTTACCGTTGCCCGGCATAGTGATGACCTCAATCTTAATGAGCGACACCTTGTCGCCATCACTGGTGGCCGTGTAGCAGGTACCTGGCTGCAGTGGTGCATCCTCGATGAGATTTGTGCCACGTTCCTCTGGTACTGATACAAAGAACTCCTCCTGCGTTTCCTTGTCGATAAAGGAAAAGTTCGTGTCCCAGAACTCCATACCGCCGATACGCTTCAGCTGTTCCTTCACACGGCGGCGCATTTCGATAGCCCATACCAGGTACTTACGTACATCCTCTTTTGTGAACTCACCGTCGGGGTGCATCAGTTTGATTAGTCCCGATACAGTCTTACGTACTGGCTTCGTGTCGCGCTGCTTCATCTGTGCGCCAAGTGTGAAATACTTGTCTATGGCATCGGTATAGGTCATCTTCCGTTGCGTATGCAGGAATTCGCTGAAGAAATCTGTGCTGAAGCCGAAATGGTTGGTAAAGTTCGATGGTGCGAACTTCATCACCTCCCATCCGGGCAAGAAGAAGCCGATGCGATCGAGAAAAGCCGTGTCATTACAGATCTTGTCAGAAAATGGTGAGAACAGGTGCGATGTCTGGAGCACCGTCTCTACCGGCTGATTGATATTGCCGTTCAGCACAATGGATGCATTGGCTGCTTTCTCACCTGCCTTTCCTGCGCGTGAGAAACTGCCGCTCTCCATATAGTCCTTCATCAGCGGTACCACCTCTTTGTCTTTGAACAGTTCATCCGTCGATTCGTCGAAGCAGATAGCATCCCACCGGCCTACGGCACCAATCTGGCCGCTGCTGTTGTTGACAAACAACGATGCAGCCGTTCCCTGACCGCCGCTTACCAACATGCTGTATGGTGAAAGTTCCTTAAACACAAACGACTTTCCCGATGAGCGCGGGCCAAGTTCTGCCATATTGAAGTTGGCTTCCACCAAGGGGATAAAGCGCGAGAGTAACAGCATCTTCATGCGCTCTGTCATTCCCTCCGACTCCGGCTCGTAACCACCACTGCGGAGCAGAACATTGAGCCATTCTTCGTTGGTGAACATTCCCCTTGCCCTGGCTATCCGCTCTTCCTCAAAGGTTGACAGCTGTATGGGGCGCACCTTACTGATGACAAACGGGAAGATTTTCTTTCCAATCATCTGACTGGAGTCATAGTCCACATCGATGATGGCCCAGATGCCACCCGTCAGCATCTTCTCATGCTGGCTGATAATCTCTTCTGAGATATTAGCATCGCGGATGGCAAGGTTCGACAACTCGGCCCAATACTTGTCCTTTGAAGGATCGAGCCTTACACCTATCTTGTCGATAATCTTATAAGTACCTTGTTCACGTATCTTTGCCTGCACCAGTGTAGCTTCATCGGGATTGACATAGTGGTCGCGAAGCACCCGCTTCACACTGTCAATCCCCTCTTGGATTTTCTCTTCGTCATCAGTGCTGCATGAATTGGCAAGCAGGTACTCCAGCACAAAGACAGGCACGTTGGCACCGCCTTTTACACTGCGTACAACGTCCTTGCGGACTACATATCCCTTGAACTGGTCTAATAGTTTTGAATCAAGTTCTATCATGTCGTTCTTCTTTTTTCGTTAGAATAAGTCATCAATGTCTCTTGAATGAGATTTCTTGATGGCACAACTGTCAATCTGTGCCGAGGTTTCTTTGTCTACGAGCACCACCTTGTCTATGCCATGGGCCATTTCAAATTCCACGTTGACCGTTTCACCAGGTTTCATGGAGTAGATCATGTTTCCGATTATCAACGTGTTTCCTGCATACAGCAGTAGTTTTATCTTTCGTTCACTGCGGAAAATATCAGACTTGCTATTCTCTGCCTGCAACTTCACAGTGAAGTAGTTGCCAGTCACGGCCTGCAGTTCCTTTTTGTTTGATATGGCAATTCCAAGTGCCATATCATTAGTTTCTGTGGTCAGCTCGTATGCCGGTATGATGCATTCCTGCGGAGTAAAGCCACCATGCGCATAGCCATAAGCCCCTTTGGTGACAAAAGGTTTGTCGGTCTTGGCGTAGTATTGGTAATTGCTGCCGAAGTAGCGTCCTGCCATTTCTATCAGGTTGTTCTTCTTCTGAAGCGGTTCTTCCGTCAGCGCATACCGTTCATCCAGCTTCATCAGTGTCCCGTCGGGACGCGGTTCCTTGTCTGCTTCATCCAAAATACCAGTGATGACAAAACCGTGGTCGGTGGTCAGCACCACCTTGCCATAGCCCAAACGGAAGAGCAACAAAATCTTCTCGCGCAGTTCCTGCTCATAGTTATTGATGTCTTTCAAGCCTCCAAGCTGTTTCTTCTCGCCCACCTGGTCTATATCACCGTAGTTCAGTACCAGTCTTTGGGCGGTGGTTCCTTCGTTCAGCATGTCGAGTTGCATGATGACAACATTATCATAGACAGCTTTCAGTGCATTGAAACGGGTCTGAGCATTCATCGTTGGTTCTGTGCATCCAAACAGAGCACTCATGCCGTTCTCTGTCACCGATGGCAGTACGGCGAACTCTGCGTTCTTGGCAACCTTCACATTCTTGTCCCCGATACCATTCACAATGGCTTCTGCTATCTCCAGACGCAGGCCGTCACACACTATGACAGCCGTCCGTTTGCCACCGGCAAGTGCATTCACAACAAGATTCTGCTGTGTAGGCCGGTATTGGTCGTTCAGTCCATACCAGCATGTCAGCAATTCATTGTTCAGCAGCGTGTAGTGCTCTTGTAGCGGGCGTAGGGTGTTCTGATCGTTCAACCATGCAACGAATATCTTTCGCATGGCGGTGTCGAGCTTGGCAAAGTTCCGTTGATAGTATGTCGCCATATCCTTATAGGTAGATATGCCTCCAAGCCCTTTTACCGTAAAGGTGCTGAGCAACAGCACACTGGATAACCACTCAGGCTTGAAAGCCTTTGCCTTCTTGCTCTCCACGCGTCGTTTGATGAACGTGATGACAGGTGCAGTGTCATGGTGGAACTTCATGGCTTCGCTGAGTTGCTTCGTTACCTGTTGGTCAAGTGCCAGAAACGGATGGTCTGAATGCACCTTCAGCGAATCTGCATCGGCAGGCAGCTGATAGTTTGATACATACCGGCGCAGGCTCTCTGCCTTCTCCGTACTGTCTGCCCAGTGGTAATAGACTTCCAGCAGCAATCCGTCAATGGTGTTCGCTATCAGCCTTTGCAGGATGACATTCGCCACCTCCTGTGCCATCGTCTCTGCTGGCTGTTCGATCTGAGGTCTGTCTATCAATCGATAGATCTCACCCCGGAACACATTCCACACCGTATCATCCATCTTCTGACGGGTAGCAGCGGGTGCATGAAGGAAGTCGAGCAGCCATTCATCTATTCGCAACGGTTCTGTGATGCCATCAGCTACTGACTGCCACCATTTCACATTCTTACCCTCGCTGAGCTTGGCGGCAAGCAACAGTTTGTCTTTGCCCAAATGGGTATTCTTTCCAGTAGCCGCAAACAGCTTCTGGCGGACGTATGCCTCCATGTCGTCGAGAACTACCATCCCGCATGTCTGTACATACTCCTGCAGGAAGGTCAGTCTGTCGGCTTTCTTCTTAGCATAGAATACCACTGGACTGTCGGCATGCTCCGATTCGGCAAGATACTTTGCTTCGATCTCGCTGTACTCATTTGTGATGGGCAGTTGCTTTACTTCATCAGGGAGATACTTCAACAGATACTCACCTTCGCCTGCGGCATCAGTCACTACCAAGCAGCGATGTTCTGCCAGTATGTGCTCTATGTCTTCTTTGAACCAAGTTCCTATCATGCTCTATTCTGTTTCTATTCGTCAATCTTTTTCTCTATTCCGCTTTTAGCCGATGTGGAATTGATGGCCGTGTGTTAAATATCGCTATAACTATCTATGTTTCAGGTATTTTTGGTCAAAAGAATTTCCTATTCTCGTTTCCAATTCTCAATTCCATTTTGGTTTTTCGGCGCATTTTTGTGGAATCGACAACTGTTTATCATTCCACCAACTCGTATTTTATCCATCTGTTAGAACCTAACTTACGGATATATCCGTCCTCGACCAATACTTGCAGTTGCTTCCATATTTTCTTTGAAGGAATCTCTTCGCCTATTCGTTTCTGAATTTCCGTAGCCGATGCCTTCTTGTATATGCGCATGTCCTCTTTTATAAGCTCTTTGATGCGGTAATCCTCAATTCTCTTCAAAGAAGTCTTTCCTTTGTAGTCGCTTCTTCTCAAAATGTCGGGATTGACCCGGTATTCTTTGGCTTTGGAGTGAACATCGGTACCGATGACAAGTTCTTTGTCAATCAGTAGACGCAACCATGAGCGCAATTCGTCTGCATCCTTCAGATTCAGTATTTTAATCAGCTCCGATGCCGTGAGGCTTTCATGCAAGGCTATCAGTCCCAGACAAATCAGCTGTTTCTGCTTGATGTCATAGTTCTGGTCAGCATGTTGCATCACCTTGATGACCTCTTCATTGATGATACGCCTGTCAATGCGAACGGACACACTGTCATCCCCTTCGGTAACCACAGGTATGGGTTTACCGTTGGCCAACAATGTTTCATACATCATGTCATAGCCCGATCCTTCACGCTCCATCAGGTGCAGGGCATAGAATACCGCTGCCATGTGGTCGTTTCTCTTTTTGGTGGTGTGCAGGATGTTCTCCACTGTCACACCCAACGGCAACCTGCCGGGATTCACCACGTCTATATGGTCAGGATGGATATTGATAAAGATATCGCCTCTTACAGTATAGGGTCTATGTACGAGACTATTGGATAATAGCTCACGTACAACTTTCTCAGGATATGCCAGGATGTTGCGTCTGAACATTCCTTCTGAAATCTCCGAACTTTCTTTCCACTCTGGTACACGCTCCCAGATGTCGTTAATCATCTCGTAGGGATTCATCGTGTAGTCATCCCACAGCCATTTGTTCACCTTTTCACCGTCCTGGTCGTATTTGATACATTGTATGATGGGGGCATTCTGAATTCTTCCCCGTTGGGTCTGCTTACCGATGAAGAGTACACCCAGGTTTGTCATCTTGTCGGAATCAGGATCGGTAAGATAGTAGAAGTCCAGTATCTCCTTGGTATCCTTTTGTTTGACAAAAGGCGTTACGCGGTCGGATGTCTTCAGCAGTTTGATAAAGGCTTCCAACTTTTCTGGGTCAGCATCCTGCCAACTGTATCTTGTCACGGTATCTTCCCAGCTGATGCACCCCTTGTCCTCTGCCAGCCGGGAGATATCCTCTGGTGTAATTGGCTTGCTTTGGTCACCTATGCGCAGGTAGAATTTGCCCGATTGGGTGGCCGAAGGTGCATTTGTACTGCGTAGGATATGCAGTTTGATGAACTCACCCCCATTTTCTGCTTCGAACACCTGTGCAGAGAGGGTAACGCCTTGTGTCTTACCACTTATCTTGTTTACTATTTCTGTGGCAAGCCCTTCAGGTATCTTCTGCCCTTCGGGTGGCATGTCCTGCCCATCTTCTATACCAATATCTATATAGCCACCCTCTGCATTGCTAAACGCTACGCAGTCCTTGGCCAGTTCGTTAAAGTCTGCGTGCTTACCCCATACCGTGCGGAGGGACTTTTTATCGTATATACTGTTTTCTTTCATCTTCGTTTACGTTTTTACCAGTCGGCATTGAGATATTTCTTCAGCTGTCCGGCATTGAGCACTTCATAACTGAGCATCTTCCGCTTCTGTAATGGAGCAATATTCTTGCCTACACCGTCATCGAGTTTCGGATTGTAGCCGCTGGCCAGCAGGTCATCGACTTTTTGGCAGAACTCCTGCAGCTCTGTCAGCATGGCTCGCAGTTCAGTGGCTTCCAAACGGCCTTCGGTGTTGCTGGTATCAATAGAGGTAAGGCGATCACGGATGGCGGTCTCGCGGTTGGCGGCATAGATACTACGCACACGAAACAGGGCATCGCGACTCCACTTATATATAGAGATGTATAACTCTATGGCATGATTTTCACCACTGGTTAGGTGCCAGATGAATGGAGTTGCAGGCAGATACTTAAAAAGTTTCAAATGATCACTCAATTGGGCAAAGAATCGCTCCTGCAAATATTTCTCCAGGTCACAACCCAACAAGTGACAAACTTGTGCGAACTGTGCTGCAGTGTAGCCTCGCTCCATCATCTCCCGTTCTATGCGGATTGCCAGACGCTCTTCACCCATCTTGTCGCCAAGGGGGATGACACCATCATCATCCTTGGCCAGCACAGTGCGAATAACATCCGTAATCAGTTCGAAAGCCAGGGCTTGTGTGCGTTGTGGCGGTAGAATGTAGGCTTTGCGGAACTGATACCACGCTTCTACAGGATTCACCTTGCGCTTGATGCAGAACTCCTCCCACTCGTTATTTGCTTGATAGAGAGTGTCAAAATCGGTTATTTGCGGCAAATCATCACACTCTTGCAACGCGTCCAGATGTGTTAATAACAGATCGCTTGGTTTGAATTCGCTCTCTTCTGTCAACCACTGACGATAGGCATCCTTTGCTTCATGACTAACTGGGAGGTTACCAACAGGAATGCCCTTCTTGTCTAAAACCATCTGCTTGTCGCGTTCACTCAGTTCATAGACTTCAAACACCGTAAGGTTGATGATGCCCTCATTCAGGAGGATTTGGGTAAGGAGGGCGTTCTCGGTATCGTAATAGGCGGTGAGCGATGCTGGAACGTCGGCAGCAATAACTATAGGAGAAAACTTATACAATGTTTCAACAAGAGAATATTGACATATCCTTTGTTTAATACTGATATTTTGCTTTGATAACTCTATCAAATTCGCTTCTTGCAAAGCCGTTGCCTTAACAAATGGGATTCTCCGCAAATCCCCATGAGTAGTGTTGACCGTCGGATTTAAACAATCACAAACATAATATGTCAATTTTGAATTTAGCAAGGCCAACACATAGAAAATATTAGCATCGCTAAAACTATATATTCCTGGACCTCCCGAATCTATAATACAATTTTTCGGTAAATATCTAAACGTTGTCCCTTTAGAACCTGCGGCAGAATACGTTAATCCCTCTTTGAAATAAACATCCTGATTCCTAAGAGTAGGTATCACATGACCTGTTCCGTCTACGTAATGTTTCAAATCATATCCGTCATTATTCCAATTAATGGTAAGCCACATATTGCCATACCACTTATTATATGGTCCACCTTTTGCATAAGTTATCCATTTTTTCTTATCGGATTGATAATCTTTAGATATATCATCAGGATTCACCTCCCACCAAAATCTCAGAAAGCGTTCATTACAACTTGTGTCAAGCCCCTTTTTTGTCCCAACAACATCTTCTAATACCTTACCATTGAATTGTTCTCTGAATTCATCCGAAATCCAGTATATGAAAGGATAGGACTTTATGTCTTTCAACTTTGATTGCGGAAGTAAAAACACATGGGAATCAGATATGCTCTTAATATAGTTATCATAGATTTTTTCAAAAATATATGGTTTACGAACATGATTCTTATACTTTTCCAGATTAAAATAAATTCCGTCATCCTTATTATTTTTATTCTCAAGGATATACATAGCAACATCAACTTGTGCATTAGGGAACACCCCTCCAATTCCCAACTCTGCCAGAATTCGGATGTGGTGATTATCTATAATATACTTCCTTACATCCTCAAAAGTTTTAATATACATAAAGCTAAGCGGATGTATCATTCCCACATTACCATCATTTCCCGCTAACTCGCAGCACCGCTTAATGAAACATGAATAAAGATTGGTGTTAAATTTCTGTGGTTGACGGTAGTTCGCTTCCACAAAAGCCTTCAGTTCTGTACCAAAGTCTGCACTGTCAGTATATGGTGGATTCGCCACTACGACATCGTATTTCTGTGCTATGATTTCAAGGAACGAGATAGCATCGTTGGTCTTTGCAAGTGTATAGGGATTGCTACCTTCGCCACTCCACTGGTTTACTTGATTGCGCAACTGGGTTGTAATATTATTCTTGAAACTAAATAAGGTCTGCATCTCTTCCTCACGGAACAGAGAGTGATTCACATCGTTGGGCAATAGTGCGTCAAGTCGTTCTTCTACACGAACCAGTGAGCCGAACTTATAGGCATTGCACAGGTCACTCCAGATATCACCAATGGCTTGTTTCTCTTTCGATGACCATTCACCGAGAATCTCAAAGGTGTCCTTGATCTTTTCGTATTCTGGCAGGAAGAAGTGAGTACTCACCACGTTGGTATATTCTGGCCAGTGACTGCGGTGACCACCCAAATCACGCGCCTTGATGAAGAGGGCAATCTGAGAGATCTGTGCTGCACGCTCATCCAAGTCCATACCATAGAGGTTGTTCTCCACAATCATTTTTGGAATGTCACGACGGCTGTAGTCGCGTCCATAGTTTTCCATCTGGTCGGTATATAGGTCGTAGAACAGCGAGAAGGCATAAATCAGGAAGTTGCCAGAGCCGCAGGCAGGATCGAGCAGGCGCATTTCCCGTAGGTCTTTGGGATGCGTGACCTGCGTCTTCGGTGCATTGGCAATCTGATATTTCTCCTTGATACGACTGTCAGGGAACATCTCTAAATAGGCCTTGCCGAGTGTGTTGTCAACGAGGAACTTCACCACCCACTGGGGTGTATAAACCTGACTCTGAAGCGACACCTTATTATATTCTGTCTTCTCACCACTCTGCTTCAGTGCCTCTTTCTCCACGGCATTGAAGTTCTCGTAGAGCCAGCCCAGGATGTCATCACCTCGCCAC
>JAEEGI010028861.1_pt1 | contig 10531 bp, 8 predicted proteins | sample 8958751 | NCBI WGS metagenome assembly JAEEGI01 (sample SAMN16246545, study PRJNA631951) | gut metagenome | biome: gut microbiome; feature: rumen; material: KS-attached | host: Bos | place: Iran: Karaj | collected 2018-10 | reverse complement strand
CACTTTCACATACGACCCTAACAAATTCTCAGAAGTAAAAAGACGTAATAATTCAACACATTGCTTTTATAAGTTAGAAGCCAATGATGGGTCTTCAATTTTGTTCTCCGCTTGGGATTTGGAATCAGCAGGCCTTATTCCAATACATGACGATGAATATGTCAATGAAATGAAGTTGCGCGATAAGCAGTTGGAGGGCGTGACAATTATTGAAAGTTGCGAGAAAGTGATGATTGGCAATAAAAAAGCATTGCGGAGTGTTTTTCGCATGGATGCAATGGGTATTGAATACATTTATACTTCCTATCGTGCATATCATAAAGACAGATTTTATACTATTGATTTCCATGTCCCAAAAGCAAAGTATAAAAAACAAGAAGTGGATGATTGGATTAAAGGATTGCAATTTAAATGATTGATTTCTATGGAAAAGGATGACAAAACGAAAACTATCATCATTCATGAAGGTATTGGGGATGATGCAATAGAAATGACGGTTCGAGTTTCTCAAGAGGAACTCGACAAAATGGAACAAATTCGCAGATTCAGTCCCGCAAACTGGGAAGGTAGAGACTTGGAATTGTTACAAGAGGCAAGGAAAATTTTGAGCGAAAAACTAAACGAACCGCCAGTAACGGAACAAGTGAATGAACAACCAATACCAGTAAAAGACGAACCAAAACGCAATAATTCAGGACTATGGTGGGCACTTGGTGTGATTATAGTCCTTTTTATTGGATATGAAGCATTTCTGTTATATGTAAAGCAACAAACAAAGGACGTTGTACAACGTGTTGTATTGAACCATACTAAGAATACACTGAATTATAACGGCGTGTCTTTCGATTATCCAGATAATTGGTCGTTTGTCAAGAACAACACCTCAGATGTTGTTTTCATGATAGAAGGCGGTAACGAAATGGGATCAGAATATGTTGTGATGGTATCCCCATCAACTGCTTTTATGAGTGTTGAAGACTGCATTGATGCCACCATTGATGGGTTTGCTGATATTGATGAAGCAGGGGGTAATATAGAATATAGTGCCATATATGATGCACAATTCAATGGGAGGGATGCCCTTGCCGCAGAGTGTAATTATAAGTATAAAGGAAAAGATTGTTTCGGTATAGTAAAAGGTTTTGAGCTTTATGGAAAGAATATCACAATTATTGCTACTGCGTATAATCAGAATGCTCTTGCTGGCGACGATTTCAAAATAATGGAGAACTCTTTCAAATATACAAAAACTAATTAAATCGTTCATTATCATGTTATTGTTTACTTTACCATTAGCCATTGTCGTTGGCATTATCATTTCAAGAAAGTATGCACCAAAAACAAAGTCAGAAAAGATATGGGCCTCAATCTTAATCCCATTGATTGGTGGAACTCTTATCCATTTGTTGGTTGCTTCCTGTAAGAATTCTGGCTTCGGCTTTGCGTTCGACCTTGGCTCAACACTTCTTTTTGTGGCAATACCCGAAGTGGCTTTGATAATCACTTTGTTGATTTCATTAGAGGTGGGCGGGAAGAAAGATTGGAACGATACTTCCACAATGAAACTTCATTATGGCACAGGCGAAAACCGTGTTGATTTTGAAGTCAATCTTACTCAAAAAGAGATTTTGCAAATGGCAAAACTACGTGAGCAAGACCCTGAAAAGTGGAAAGATAATGAATTGGAACTGGTAAAGGCTGTAAGAAAAGGAATCAGTGTTGGCAAACCTATTGAAAACGAGAGTAATACAAAAGATTCTGAATCACTGACAGATAATCCTATTGAAACGGAAACGCCCACTGAAACCCCTACTGCACAAAACGATTTAAAAACGAACGAGACACTTGACAATGAAACACGCACAGAAGAAAGCAAGGAAAGAAATATGTGTCAAGAAAAGAATCCAGAAACATATCACAAGTTTAAGATGAAAAGAATTGTTAGGATTATATTGGCTGTTGTTGCATGTATCGTGCTGTTTCTCTTATTCTCTGCATTAACTACCATTTTGGGATTGAAACATGGTGGTGGGGCAATCGTCATGATTGCTTTTATGGGTTTGATGGCCTTTGTTTGGCGAAGCATAGTTGGGAAAAAGGCAGATGATAGCTTGCAGAATGACGATAAGGATACCTCCATTAAAGATGATAGCACTGCCAATGAAAATGAGATAAACGTTGGAAAGAGCGAAAACGAGATTGCATTAGGAGGGGATATGGGTGATGGATTGTTGGCAAATGACACCGAACCTGTTTTAAGCCATGATGTTGAAGAAATGAATCTTTCTGAAAGCGAATTGGTAGAGAATGAATCAAAACTCCAAGAACCTTTTGTCGTGAAAGAAAGCGTAGAAAAAACGAAAGGATTTACTCAGACTGATGTAAAAACGATAAAGAAAGAACACGATAATAAATTATCAAAATATCTGAAAATACTGTTGATAGTTATTCTTTCGCTTGGAATCATGTTTGGTCTTAGTGTGTTGACGAGTTTTATGTATATAAGATATATCTATCCGTCAAAAGCGAAGGCAGATGATGAAAGGTTGATTCAGGAAGCAAAGGACAATCCTTCCAAAGCATACGAAATCGCTCAAGAGATGTTCAAAAGAGATGAAAAAGGACATAGTAGTGAATTTGAGAATCCTTTTTCTGGAGAACGAGGCATTTGCTCGTATAACCATCAACAGGCAGGAAAAGATGCGGCTAATATATATTGCCAATACATGAAAGATTATGCCAAGAGAAACCTTTTTATGTCAGACGAAATCGCTCGAAATCTATTCATGAATTATGATAATCATTGCAACCAATTATACAATGAGACTGGAATTGAAATACTAAAGTATGCCGCTGAACAAGGAGATTCGGGAGCGCAGTTTGCATTAGGATGTTACTATAATGGACTCAATTACACGAAAGATGATTCATGGTGGAGTAGTAAAACCATTGATAACAAAAAACTCGATCCCGCAAAGGCTGCGTATTGGTATTCCAAGGCTGCAGACCAAGGTAATACTGCTGCCATGGGGAACTTAGGAATGGCATATATTCAAGGGGAAGGTGTAAATAGAAATGAGCAAAAGGGATTGGGCTTAATCAAAAGCGCAGCTGAAAGAGGCAATGCTTTTTACCAGTGTAGATTGGGCGATTTTTATCGTGATGGAGTCAAAATGCAAGTGGGTACTCACAAAGAAACTCGTAAAGACACGGATGGAGGATGGTATGATTCGGAAGACAAAGTGCGAGAATATTGGGATGATTATAGATTAGAATGGGTAACCGTGTATCAAATTGAAGTCGCTGATTATAAAACCATTCTTCCGAAAGACATGAAACAAGCGAAGTATTGGTGGAAAAAAGCCGCAGACAATGGGAATGAGACTGCAAAAGAAAGGTTGCAACAGATTTATGAATGAAAAAAGATAGTATGTAAGTTATAGTTGCCTTGATGACTAATTAGAAAGACTTCATTTGCTGTTTTTAGACTTGATACATAACAATTGAGCTATTAGTTTCTCTCCTTTTTTTGTCAGGCACCATTTTTCCTCATCATAACTAATCGGTATTCTGTTTATTACGCCATAAGTAGTAAACTGATACCTAAGTGTGGTTAAGTCTTTATAGTTAATTATAAACCGACAATCTTCAATGCTGTTTTCTTCACAGATTACCGATGAAAATATTTTATCTATTCCCAAATAATTCTTGTGACTATCATCTAATTCTGATGCAATCAATGTAAACCATTCAAGCCAAGTATGCGTAATCTCGATACTTTCCCTATTTGTCGCATCGTTCCAAACATCAAATTGATTTTCTTTGGTAAAGTGAACGGTAAATTCTTCGCTCCAATCGGCAATGTTAATGGCGAAATTTATACTTTTTTCATGTTTGGTTTTGTAGGCTCTAAGTAATCCATTTTCTTTCCTTAGTTCATTAATCTCTTGTAAAGATTCTCCAGTGGTCATCAAATTCGCTTTTACCCAACCAATTCTTGGGAACATCTTGATAGTTTTGGGCAAACTGATAGCAACTTTTGCATTGAGGTCATCGGCGTTTTTCCAGTGTTGAACCAATCTTCCTTTTTTCACTTTTTTGTAGAAGTTATTCAACTTTCTCCTTAAACTATTATCCAAATCTGCTTTATTTAATGGAATGGATGATATATCATCATGTAAAAAGGCCATCACAGGAATGCCTTTGGCAACAGCATAATCATACTCTTTTTCAGTATAACTAACTCCGTTTTCATCAATGCTTCCGTATCTCGCTCCAACTATCAAAAGATAATAATCACAATCGTCAATGATTCTTTTTATGAATTCAAATTGTTCCTCATCCATGGCTGGAAACAATTCCATGCCAGCAGGAATGCAATCCAAACTCATAATGGTTTGCATCACTTTGGTTCGTTCTTCTTTTAAATCAGAATACGTGGAACTAATGAATATTTGATATCGTTTTTCCATATTATTATCGATTTATTCCATGTTTTCCAGTTTCCCTTCCTGCATGGCAAAGATTTCTTTCTGCCGTTCAATTTCAAGCAGGAGTTGCTCTTTGTCGGGGAGATAGGTCAGGTATTTGGCGGCGAAAAGTTGTTGATTGTCCTTCAAGATGCTGTATCGCGCCAAATCTTTACTGGTCTCGGCACAAAGCAATAGACCTATGGTGGGGTTGTCACCCTCGCTGCATTTCAGTTCGTCGTACATTCGAATGTACATGTCCATCTGCCCAATGTCCTGATGCGTTATTTCTGAGGTTTTCAAGTCCACCAACAGGAAACACTTCAGGATGTAATTGTAGAAAACCAAGTCGATGTAATAATCCTTCAAGTCTGTGCGAATCAGTTGCTGGCGGGCGACGAAGGCATAACCCTTCCCCAACTCCATGATGAACTTCTGTAAGTGGTCGATGATGGCCGTTTCCAACTTGGTTTCGCTGAAAGCCATGTTTTGCGGCATCCCCAGAAACTCCGCCACAACCGGATTTTTCATGAAAGCATACTTGTCTTTTTGATAGTCAGCCGTTAGGGTTTTCATCTCGTTAACCACTTCGTGCTTTAGGTTGTCCGGGGTTTGGAGCAAGCGGTAATAGTATTGGGAATTGATATTGCGGTCGAGTGTGCGATAACTCCATTGTTGGGATGCGGCTTCTTGCATGTACCATAAGCGGGCTTTCTCGTCATCTACACGCATTAGGCGCTCATAGTGAGACCAACTCAATTGGGCAGACAGCGCCTGCCCAATTTGCGACTCTTTTGACTTGGGTAATTCCAGCATCTTTTTCAATTGGGCAGGCAGTGTCTGCCCAATTTCTAAGTCGTTGAAAGACAAATAGAACTTTCTAAAACTCTTGATGTTTGTCATGGAATACCCTTTGCCAAATTCTTGTGTCAAAGTTTCAGATGCAAGTTTTATCACATACGCACCATAATCTGCTTTGGCTTTTCCGTGCTGCTCTTGCTCCACAATCCTCCAGCCCAACAGCCAGTTACTTGTCACTTGCATCAGGTTCACAGCCCTGTAAGCCTGCGTTTTGGCTGTTGCGACAATCTGTTTGATGTCCTCAATGAAACGCTTTTCCTCTGTTGCAACTTGTTTCGGATTCTCTTTCGCTATGGAATTCTGTTTGCTCATGGATTTTGGATTAACGACCTACAAAAATACAACTTTTCCCTTTCCGTCAAACCCTACATCCCCAGTTCTTTAGGATAGCAAATAAAATGCTTCACCACAGGCTGCGAAAGCACCGAAATATTTAGCTGGTCGGAGGCCTCGCTGATGTCCTTTAAGGTGCCGTCTTTGTAGAGAATGTTGATTGCCGGCTTCTTGGGATGGTAGGCGTGGTTTGAAGAAACGCCCTGCAACAGCATGAAATCCGCCTCCTCCAACGACCAACCATAATATTTTGCAATTTTGTTCCGAATGTCTTCGATATAGTTCGGGTCAAATTCGGAGTCTTGCATTTCTATCTTGAATAGGTGTCTGTCGGTCAGGCGTCGGCAAAGCTCGGAGAGTACGCGGTCTGGGTCATCGCGCCAGGCTTTCACGGCGGTCATTACGTCGTAATCGTCCAATTGGCAGAACTTGTCCAAGACGAAATCAGGGTCGTGGCCGTCGGCGAAAGGATTGTGGTTTTTCAGGAAGAACGATAGGGCAGGGGTGGCAAACAAATCGCGCTCTTGGCTGAGCATCTTGGCACGTTTCAGTACCTTCATCAGCGTGTATTCCGCACTCAAAACGGCCTTGTGCATATACACCTGCCAGTACATGATGCGCCGAGCCACCAAGAAACTCTCCACCGAATAGATGCCTTTCGCCTCAATAGCAAGTTCATTCCCAACGACTTCCATCATTTCCAATAAACGTTCTGCGTTTACACTGCCCTCGGCCACACCGCTGAAGAAACTGTCACGCTTCAAATAGTCGATGCGATCCACATCCAACTGGCTGGAAATGAGTTTTGAGAGGAAGCCTTTCTCATATTCTCCTTTGAACAATAGGATGGCCAAGTCAAGCCGTCCGCTGTGGATTTCATTGAATTTTTGCATTACTTTCAGCGAGAGTTCCTCGTGTGAAATGCCTTGCACGATGCTGTTTTCCAAGGTGTGCGAGAAGGGGCCGTGGCCGCTGTCATGGAGCAAAATGGCCAACGAAGCCGCCTCAAGTTCCTCATCGGTAATATTGTAGCCCTTGCCGCGCAACAGTTGTATGGCACGCCGCATGAGGTGCATGGTGCCAAGGCTGTGGGCAAAACGGGTATGGTTCGCACCTGGATACACCAAATTGGTCATGCTGACCTGCTTGATGCGCCTAAGCCGCTGGAAATAAGGGTGTTCGATAATATCAAAATGCAATTCGTCGGGGATGCTGACGAAACCATAGATGGGGTCGTTGAAGATTTTCTTTTTGTTGGATGCGCTTGCCATTGGCTTTTAAATTTGCCGCAAAGGTAATTCTTTTTTTGTTTCAGCAGCTTTCGGGAAGTAAGTCAAACGCCCAACCTCCAATAGATTCCAGCCAGCCCACTTCCTCTATGGGAATGACATCGGAGGTCGGGCGTTTAGAACCGTATAATCAGCTTTCAGAAAGCATGTCATTCCAGCGTAGGATTGTGGGATGGCTGGAATCTATGCTTTCTGAACGCATCCCAAAAAAGTTTTTCTCTTTAAAAACAAAAATCGTTTTTTCGCGTTTCCTATACAAATTATTTGATTATGGACAAAACAACAATCCTTTGGGCCGACGACGAAATTGATCTCTTGAAGCCCCATATCATGTTTTTGGAACAAAAAGGCTATGAGGTAGTTACGGCCAACAACGGCTCCGATGCCATCGACCTTGTGCGCCAACGCCATTTCGATATTGTTTTCCTTGATGAGCAAATGCCAGGCATCTCAGGCATTGAAGCCCTCGAAGTCATCAAGCGCGAATACCCCAACCTCCCAGTGGTGATGATTACCAAGAGTGAGGAGGAACGCATTATGGAGGATGCAATAGGCTCTAACATAGCGGATTACCTCATCAAGCCCGTGAACCCGAACCAGATTCTGCTTTCGCTGAAACGTAACCTTGAGAACAAGAAACTTCGCGATGAGAAATCCACAATGAGCTATCAGCAAGAGTTCCGTAAAATCAGCATGGACCTCAACAACAACCTGAATTTCGACGAGTGGGTTGACCTCTATAAGAACTTGGTACGCTGGGAGTTGGAACTGCAAAAATCGACCGACGAAGGCATCAAGGGTATCCTCGCCGACCAAAAACAGGAGGCTAACACACAATTCACGCGCTACATCGAGCGCAATTATGTGGACTGGATTCAAGGAAAATCCGAGAAGCCTGTGATGTCGCATACTGTGGTGCGCGACAAGGTAATTCCTCGTCTTGACGATAGCGACAAGCCGCTGTTTCTCATTGTGATAGACAATCTGCGCTACGACCAATGGAAGGCCATCCAGCCGTTGATTGAGAACCATTTCCGTGTGGAGGCCGACGATGTGTATTACAGCATCCTGCCTACCACCACGCAATACGCCCGCAACTCCCTCTTTGCCGGACTGATGCCTTTGGAAATCCGTCGTCGTTACCCGAAATGGTGGGTCGACGAAGAAGACGAAGGCACCAAGAACCAGTTTGAGGGAGAACTCTTGGGCGAGCAACTGAAGCGCTTCGGCAAGAACATCAAGTATTCATATAATAAGGTGTTGAACCTGCAGGCGGGCAAGAAACTCTACGAGCAGATGGCCAACCTGATGCCTAACAAGCTGAATGTCATTGTTTACAACTTCGTTGACATGCTCTCCCATGCCCGCACCGAGATGGAAATCATCCGCGAGCTGGCCGACGACGAGGAAGCTTATCGCTCGCTGATGTATTCCTGGTTTGAGCATTCCAGCCTCTTCGACATGATGCGTTTTATCGCCGAGAAGGGTTGCGACATGATCATCACCACCGACCACGGATCCACTTACGTTGAGAAACCTGTCCGCATTTTGGGCGACCGCGAGGTGAACACCAACCTTCGCTACAAGTATGGTAAGAACCTGAAATACAACCCGAAAGAGGTCTTTGAGGTGAAAGACCCCGAGAAGATTTTCCTGCCCAAGGCCAACCTCAGCACGACATACGTCTTCGCTGGCGAAAGTGACTTTTTCGCCTACCCGAACAACTACAACTATTACGTCAGTTACTACCGCAATACCTTCCAACACGGCGGCATCTCCATGAGTGAAATGCTGATTCCGGTGGCTCATCTCACGGCGAAGCGATAATTTTTGCACGCAGAATTCGCAGAACTTTGGGAATAGCGATGCGACGCAAATATTGACGCCGATAGGATTCTGCGGATTCTGCGATTTCTGCGTGAAATAAATTCGATTTCTGCGTGAGATAAAAAGTGTATTTTTGCGAGAAATTCCCAAAGCATGAATTCCAAAGAATTTCATATCAACAGCGTGGATCAATTGTCGGAAGTATCTGATTACCTGCTCTCTATGCGCAATGAGGCTGACATTATTGCCTTTTACGGTGCGATGGGTGCAGGCAAAACGACTTTAATCAAAAACCTCTGCCATCGAATGGGTGTTACCGATGAGGTGAACAGCCCGACTTTCGCGATTGTCAATGAGTATGTCACCGAAGAAGGCGAATCGGTCTATCATTTTGATTTCTATCGTATTAAGAAGATAGAGGAAGCTTATGACATTGGTTTCGAGAACTATTTTGACAGCGGCAACCTCTGCCTCATCGAGTGGCCCGAAATGATTGAGCCGCTGATGCCGGAAAAATACATCCGTGTTGATATTCAGCATGGTGCGATGGACGATGAACGTGAGATTACTTGCGAATTGGTAAACAATTGACAGTTATCGCGTCATTTCCGCCATGATAATGGCTCCAGCCACGGCAGCATTCAGCGATTCAGTCTCACTGCCGCCCACACGTGGGATGGTGATCGGATGCGTGATGCAAAGCAAAACCTCAGCTTTGATGCCGTGCGACTCGCTACCAATAACGACAATACCTTCTGGCTTTTCTTTTATTTGGAAAAGGTTTTCGCCTTCCAATAAGGCGCCATAAATGTCTTTGCCGTCGTTTTTCGCTTTGCGAAGATAAGCAACAAGGTCGGTCGTCCACACTTTGACGCGAAACAGTGAGCCCATAGTGGCCTGCACTACTTTGGGATTCCAAAACTCCACACAATCCATACTGCATACCACATCATGGATGCCAAACCATTCTGCCGTGCGGATAAGGGTGCCCATGTTGCCAGGGTTGGCGATGCCATCCAAAGCCAGCACAAGTCGCGACGAGGTCCTGATTTCGCCTTGTTTCGGAATCCTGACCACAGCCAAAATGCCAGGTGGCGTGTCTTGACCGCTCATCTGTTCCATTTGTATTTCGCTGACGATTTCATCCATGTCGAAAGCGGGATAATCTTTTAGGAAAGCTTCAGTGGCATACAGCCCCACCGTATCAAAATCGGAATGAAGCAGTTCTTTCGTCATTTTACGCCCTTCCACGACGAAAAGCCCCAACTCCTTGCGGAACTTCTGCTGCCTGAGCGAGGCGATTTGCTTTATGGTGTTTTTCGTAATCATTTCGCGCAAAAATACAAAAAACAGGCTGCCCCACGAATGAGACAGCCCTAAAATTATGAAAAAGTTTATCCTATTATTCGGCAAAAACGTTGAAGTCGATGTCAACAGCCACTTCCTTGTGGAGTTTCAGTTTGGCTTTGTAGTCGCCGACTTCCTTGATGGCGTCTTCGTTGAGGACGATGTGCTTGCGGTCCACTTCGATGCCGGTGGCTTCCTTGATGGCGTTGGCAATCATGATGGTGTTGACCGAGCCGAAAATCTTGCCGGTGGCAGCAGCCTTGGCAGGGATTTGCAGCTTCAGGCCTTCCAAAGCCTTGGCTTTATCGAGAGCCTCGTTCTTAATCTTTTCTTCCTTATGAGCCTGTTGGCGCATCTCTTCGGCCAAGATCTTGCGGTTACGCTCGGTGGCGAGGATAGCCATGC
>JAEEGI010028859.1_pt1 | contig 10531 bp, 10 predicted proteins | sample 8958751 | NCBI WGS metagenome assembly JAEEGI01 (sample SAMN16246545, study PRJNA631951) | gut metagenome | biome: gut microbiome; feature: rumen; material: KS-attached | host: Bos | place: Iran: Karaj | collected 2018-10 | reverse complement strand
CACACTGCTCGGCTGCAGTGCCGCCCTGCTGCTGAATGCCACGAAGCACCTGGCGGGCATCGACCACGAGACGAAGCTCATTCCGCAGAGCCTCATCGAGCCTGTCCAGAAGACCAAGACCGAATATCTCGGTGCCAAGAACCCCCGCCTGCATACCGACGAGGTGCTCGTGGCGCTGAGCGTCCTGTCTGAGCACGACGAGCTCTGCAGCCGTGCGCTGGAGCAGCTGCCCCGTCTGCGCGACTGCCAGATTCACTCTACGGTGATGCTCTCCGAGGTCGACCGAAAGATCTTCAAGAAGCTCGGCTGCGGTCTTACTTGCGATCCGGTGAAGAAGAAATGAAGTTGGTCCGCAGCGGACGCTCCAACTGGGGATGGCCGTCCTTGCTGACGTTCAGCTTGCGAATCATCCAGGCCATGTTGCGCCCCAGCGTCCGCATGGTCTGCATGCCCTCTTCGTCCTGCGCCGCCTGTCCTGGAGTCTGTCCATAGACCATGTTCCAGTACTGCGAGCTGACCACGGGCATGTTCAGAATCGTGAAGTACTTGTTCAGACGGTCGAAGGCTGCCGAAGCACCACCCCTGCGACATACCACCACGCTGGCTCCTGGCTTGAAGCACAGGTCGCTGCCAAGCGAGTAGAACACGCGGTCGAGCAGGGCGCAGAGCGAGCCGTTGGGGCCGCCGTAATAGACGGGTGAGCCGATGACCAGTCCGTCGATGCCCTCCTTCACGGCCCGCATCACACGGAAGTAGAGGTCGTCGCGGAACGTACACTTACCCTCTCGTCCACACATGCCGCAGGCTATGCAGCCCTGCACGGCTTTCTTGCCGATGCTGATAATCTCAGTATCGATGCCCTCGCTGTTCAGCGTCTTCGCCACTTCGCTCAGCGCCGTAAACGTATTTCCGTTCTCCCGAGGGCTTCCGTTAATCAAAAGTACCTTTGCCATATTTAATTCTTAACCACTTGCGGCGTCCAGTTCTTGAAGAAGCGCAGTACCTTCTCCTGATTGTAGCCCTGTCCCTCCTCTAAGAAGCTGGAATCCTGAATGTGAATGACCTTCCCCTCGCCGTCGAGAATCACAAACACGGGGAAGCCGAAGCGGCCGGCATTGTTCAGGCGCTTCATCAGGGCCTTCCCCTGTTCCACCTTGTCGGCTCCCTGCGACTGGCGGGGATTATAGTTCGTGTGGATATACTCAAAGTTATCGGCAATGACCTTGCTGATGGCCGTATCGTTGGCGATGAAGTCAGCAAACCTCAGGCACCAGGGGCACCAGTTGCCGCCGACCTGACAGACGACGAACTTGCCCTGCGACTTCGCTTTCACAATGGCCTTGTCAATCTGCTCAATGGGATTGACGTCCTCGTTATAGACCTTCTTCAGTCCATTCTGTGCCTTCGTGCCAACAGTAATCCAGCTGGCCAGAAGCGTTAGTATCAAAATCTTTCTCATAACTCCTTACTCCTTACTCCTTGAACTCCTTGAACTCCTTGAACTCCTTGAACTCCTTGCGCTCGACCTTGGTCGCTCTGCTTGCAGAGAACTCCTTGTCTCCTTATTTCCTGCAATCCGCTTGATATGGTCCTTCAGAATCTTGTAGGCGGGCTGCGGCATGTCCCCGTGGTCGTAGCCCTGCATCTCGTAGAGCGTCACGTCCTTGTGGCCCGCCAGCTTCAACATGCGCCAGAAGTAGGCCTGCTCCTCGTAGCGCCCCAGCAGCTCCATCTCCCTGTCGCCCGAAATGATGACGATGGGCGGCGCGTCGGCTCGTACGTAGGTGAGCGGGGCATACTGGTCGATGGTAGCCTGCAGCGGCGGTATGCCCTGCTGCTTGCGTATATTATAATGTGTGATGCATTGTCCGCTGAAGGGCACGAGTGCAGCCAGCGAGTCGGCATCGACGCCGTATTTGGCGAGCCAGCGCTTGTCGAGCCCGATGAGGTCGAGCAGATAGCCTCCGGCTGAGTGTCCTGCCACGAATATCTTGCGCTTGCTGCCACCGTATTTCCCGATGTTGTTGTAGGTCCAGGCTACAGCCGCCGCAGCGTCGTCGAGTATGTCGTCAATCTTCGCCTTCGGCAGCAGGCGGTAGTTGGCCGCCACCACCACGAGTCCGCTGTTCTTCAGCTGCGGGTCGATGTGCTTATTGCCGCCCTCGATGCCGCCGCCGTGAAACCAGACCACCACGGGCGCATCCTTCAGGTCGGTGGGGTAGTAGACGTCGAGCTTGCAGCGCTCCTTGGCATAGGCGTCGGTCGACGTCGTGTAGGGAATGTCGTTCTCCTGTTGGTACTGGGCGCGTACAGAAGTCGTGCAGAGCAGCATCACGAGAACGGCCCAGAAAGTCTGTTTCATCTTCATATCGGTCATAAAAACATAAAGAATTGTAATTATGGGTACAAATATAGGGATATTTCGTGAATTATCGTTATTTTTGCAAACAGTTTTAAGTGTTTTTAGAATTAAACCAGACGTATATGAAGAAACTAATGACCATCTGCCTGTTGGCCATAGCAGGCGTGCTGACGATGTCGGCACAGTCGAGTGTGTATGATTTCAAGGTGAAGGACGATGCCGGCAAGGACGTGTCGCTCGCCGACTACAAGGGTAAGGTGCTACTCATTGTCAACACCGCCACCCGATGCGGCTTCACCCCTCAGTACAAGGACCTGGAGGCCATCTACGAGAAGTACCGCGGCGAGGGACTCGAGATACTCGACTTCCCCTGCAACCAGTTCGGCCAACAGGCTCCCGGCACCATTCAGGAGATTCACCAGTTCTGCACGCTCAACTACAACGTTAAGTTCCCGCAGTTCGACAAGATTGAGGTCAACGGTGCCAATGCCCACCCGCTCTACAACTGGCTGAAGAAGGGGAACGACATCAAGTGGAACTTCACCAAGTTCCTCATTTCGCGCGACGGCAAAATCCTGAAGCGCTACGAGCCGCGCGACAAGATGAGCGACGTCGAGGCTGACGTCATGATGGAGGTCAACCCCGTGCTGAGCAACATCATGGCCCGCCGCTCAATCCGCAAGTATCTCGACAAGCCCGTTGAGCACGAGAAGCTCGAGGTCGTCGTCCGTGCAGGCATCAATGCGCCCAGCGGCATGAACGCCCAGCCTTGGATTGTACGCGTGGTGGAAGACCAGAAGCTCATTGCCGACGTGAACGAGGTCTACAAGAAGGCCAACGCCGAGCAAGTGAGCCGCGACAAGAACTTCAAGAACATGTTCCGCAATGCGCCCAACCTCATCTGCGTCTGCACGCCTGCCAAAGGCGGCGGTGAGCTTGATGCCGGACTTCTCGGCGAGAACATGATGCTGGCAGCGCAGTCGATAGGGCTCGGCACCTGCTGTCTTGGCGGCCCTGTGCGCTGGCTGAACACGAATGCCGACGCCAAGTTCTTCCTCGACCGTCTCGACATTCCCGAGGGCTACAAGCTGAACTACATCCTCGCCATCGGCTATCCTGACGAGCAGCCCGATGCCAAGCCCCGCGATGCATCAAAGGCAAAGTTCATTCAGTAAGAAGTAGAAAGAAATGTATGTGTGGAGTTAACGGGAGTTATCTGGAGTTATCTGGAGTTATTTGGAGTTAACGGGAGTTATCAGGAGTTAACAGGCTTTCAGCCTGTGGAGTTAACTGACGAATGTTCTTCCGCAAGAGTAATGTCCGATAACTACACGAGCCAAAGGCTCGTTATCTCCCGTTACCTCCCGTTACCTCCCATTACCTCCCATCAATCAGATCTTGCAGAAAAAATAATGAGCACCGTTAGAATCATCCTGTCATTCATGCTAATGGCAGCCTTGGGCACCAGCGCGGCGGCCCAGGAAATGCGCAAGGAGCAGTACCCTGAAGGGTCTTACTCCCCAGTGACCAACATCAACCGCAACGGCTATCCGCGCGTGCTGAGCGACGGTAGCGTGATGTTCCGCGTCAACGCTCCCCAGGCCCGAAGCGTGCAGATAGACCTGGGCGGCACGAAGTACGACATGCAGCAGCAGGGCGCAGCCTGGAGCGTGACCACCAAGCCGCAGGTGCCCGGATTCCACTACTATTCCCTCATCGTCGACGGCGTCTCAGTGGCCGACCCTGCCAGCCAGTCGTTCTACGGCTGCAGCCGCTGGTCGAGTGCCATCGAGGTGAAGGAGGCTGGTATGGACGACTTCGAGGTCTGCGACGTGCCTCGTGGCGAAGTGCGCACCGTCTACTATTATTCCAAGGTCGACGAGTCGTGGCGCCCCCTGATGGTCTATACCCCTGCCGGCTATAACGAGTCTAATCGTGATTATCCCGTAGTCTATATCCAGCACGGCGGCGGCGAGGACCATCGCGGCTGGATGGAGCAGGGCCGCACGGCTCAGATTATGGACAATCTGATAGCTGCCGGCAAGGCCGTGCCGATGATTGTTGTCAGCTCCAACAGCAACGTGCGCTCCCGCAATGGCGGCTTCGGCGGCGGCTACAGCTGGCAGGGCATGCAGACATTCCGCAGCGAGATGATCGATAACATCATTCCCTTCGTCGAGAAGACCTACCGCGTCAGGAAGGACCGCAAGAGCCGGGCCATGTGTGGACTCTCGATGGGTGGCGGCCAGTCGTTCTACATCGGTCTGCGCTCGCCCGAGGTGTTTGCCAATGTGGGCGTGTTCTCAACGGGCATGTTCGGCGGTATTCGCGGCGCTTCCGACTTCGACCTCGAGAAGGAGGTGCCCGGCATGCTGACCGACGTGAAGACGTTTAACCGTCAGTTCGACGTCTTTTTCCTCAGCTGCGGCGAGCAGGACCCGCGTATAGAGTACACCCGCAACATTGTCAAGAAGATGCGCGACGGCGGTGTCCAGGTGCGCTTCAACTCCTATCCCGGCGACCACGAGTGGCAGGTGTGGCGCAAGTCCCTGCATGAGTTCGCACAGTATCTATTCAAGTAATAAGGAGACAAGGAGACATGAAAAAAGAGATTTACCTTGCCGGAGGGTGCTTCTGGGGGACAGAGCATTACTTCAAACAGATTGAGGGCGTGGTGGAAACCGAGGTGGGATTCGCCAACGGCCACACAGAGAATCCGACGTATAAAGAGGTGTATACCGACCAGACCGGCTTTGCCGAGACAGTGCTCGTCAGGTACAACCCAGAGGTGGTGAGCCTTGAGTTCCTCCTGCAGATGTTCTTCAAGGCCATCGACCCGACGAGTCTGAACCGACAGGGGCACGACGAGGGCACTCGCTACCGTACGGGCGTCTACTACACCAGCGCCGACGACCTGCCCGTCATTGATAGAGTGTTCGCCGCCGAGCAGCAGCACTACGACCAGCCCCTTGCCGTTGAGAAGCTGCCCTTGCAGAACTTCTATACCGCTGAGGAGTATCACCAGGACTACCTCGACAAGAACCCCACTGGCTACTGCCACCTGCCCCAGTCGCTCTTTGAGTTTGCGAGGGAGTATAGCCGGGTTAAGCCTCGAGCAAAGCCTTGAGCAGCGCCTGACAGCCTTCCTGTACGTCGCGCCAGGTGGCTTCAAAGTCGCCCGTGTACCAGGGGTCGGCTACGTCGCCCGGTCTGTCGGTGAAGTCCATCAGCATCACGATCTTGCCCTCCGGGTCGCCGCCACAGATGCGGTTCATGTTGCGGATGTTCCACGAGTCCATCCCAATCAGCAGGTCGTAGCGGTCGTAGTCAGAGCGAGTCATCTGGCGCGCTGTCTTGCCCTGACAGCCGATGCCGTGCTCCGCCAGCTTGCGCCGTGCCGGCGGGTAGACGCCGTTGCCGATTTCCTCGGTCGATGTTGCTGCAGACTCAATGACGAAGCGGTCCTCCAGCCCCGCTTTCCTCATCAGGTCCTTCATCACGAACTCCGCCATGGGGCTGCGGCAGATGTTCCCGTGACAGACGAAGAGTATTGCCTTCTTGTTTTTCATCCCTTTTCTTTCGCGCGCGTCGTCGCCGGTTCCGTTCAGCTAATTGGCCGTTTTAGCTGTTTCAACTGCCGCAGTTTGACGTCTTAACTGCCCCAGTTTGCCGTCGCCGGACGACTTCTTGTATACAGATGCAAAGGTACAAAAATAATCCGAGACCACCAAATTTTTCTGCAAAAATATCACGAAAAAATGGATAAAAAATTCGTGCCCCCACCAATCGATGACAGTATGACAGATGACAGTTTTATAGGGGCCGCTTAAAACTCGCAAAAAAGAATATACTATATATATAATATATATATTATATATATAGTATAATATTATTATACATATTTTCTTCTTTCTCGGCGTATGTGCCCATAATAAAACTGTCATCTGTCATACTGTCATCATTCGGCGTTTCTATAAAACCTGCACAATCCGTTCCGCTCTCTGTTTCAGCAGTTTAGACTCCTCGGAATACCGATTACAGAATTACAGATTACAGATTACAGTTTTAATATGCCCGCATATCTGACCTTCTGCCGATGTAACAGCTATTGTTTTCCGCTATTTCAAACCGCATGAAGAACGAGAAATCGGCAAATGGGGGACGTGAAGCCAGCCTTTTTTGTGCAAATCCTGCTGTCTGCAGGCTCGCGCGATTTATTAAATAATGTGTAAAAACTACGTAAAAACGCTATATTTTCACTGGAAATGAGTATATTTGTACGCTAAAAACACAAGAGTTTTGCTATATGCGATAACAAAAGTCGCTCTTTTTATGGTTATATGAAGTACGAAAATACATTCAAAGCGATAGACCAGATACTCTGGAAGGAGCAGGGCTGCGGCAGCGAGCTGGACTATCTGGAGCAGAAATCGTGGATGCTCTTCCTGAAATACCTCGACGACCTGGAAACAGAACGCGAGGAAGAAGCCGAGCTTGACGGCAAAAACTACAGGCGACTGGTGTCAGGCTTCTACCGCTGGAGCCAGTGGGCAGCACCCAAGAAGTGCGACCCTCAGACGGGCAAGATGGTGCTCGATACCGTCAACGCGATGAGTGGCGACGACCTGGTGGAGTTTGTCGACCAGAAGCTCTTCCCCTACCTCAAGGACTTTCAAAATACTGCGACTCAGACGGACAGCCTTGAATACAAGATAGGTGAAATCTTCGGCGAGCTGCACAACAAGATTCGCTCGGGCTTCAACATGCGCGAGATTATCAACATGATTGACGAGCTCCATTTCCAGAGCGCTGAGGACAAGCACGAGATGACGGTGCTCTACGAGAGCAACATCCAGCGCATGGGTAATGCCGGGCGTAATGGCGGTGAGTATTACACGCCGCGCCCATTGATTCGCAGCATCATCCGTGTGGTTGACCCGAAGATAGGCGAGACGGTCTACGACCCTGCCTGCGGTTCGGCTGGTTTCCTCTGCGAGGCTTTCCTCTACATGAAGGAGAAGATCAAGAGCGTGAAAGACCATGAGACCTTGCAGCGAGACACCTTCTACGGCAAGGAGAAGAAAGGGCTGCCCTATATCATCGCCACGATGAACATGATATTTCACGGCGTGTCGGCCCCCAACATTACGCACGGCAACACGCTGGCCATGAACCTGAGCCAGATTCAGGAGAGCGACCGCAAGAACGTCATCCTGGCCAATCCGCCCTTCGGTGGCAATGAGCGTGGCGAGGTGCTGCAAAACTTCGAGATTCGCACGTCGGAGACGGCCTATATGTTCATGCAGCACTTCATCAAGATGCTGAAGGCTGGCGGTCGGGCGGGTATTGTCATCAAGAACACCTTCCTGAGCAATGGCGATGCCAGTGCCATCCGCAAGATGCTCTTGGAGAACTGCAACCTCCACACGATTCTTGACCTGCCTTCGGGCGTGTTCACGGGTGCCGGCGTGAAGACAGTTGTGCTCTTCTTCACCAAGGGCGAGCCGACGCAGAAGATTTGGTACTATCAGGTAGACAAGCACTTCACCAAGACGCAGCCGCTGACTGAGGCTGATATGCAGGAGTTCCTCAGTTTGCAGAAGACGCAGGCAGAGAGCGAACACTCGTGGACGCTCGATGTGAGCACCCTCGACGACAGTTGCGACCTCAGCGTGAAGAACCCCAACAAGGTAGAGGCGGTTGACGAGCGCACTCCCAGCGAGATTGCAGAGACCATCCTTGCCCTTGGGCAGGAGAACCAGACGCTTATTAACGAAATCATGGAGATGGTGAAATGAAAGAAGAGAAGCAAATTGTGTCGCAGGTTGCGACAGAATCCTTGGTTACGGACTTACGCCAGATCATTGAGCAGGCGCGAGGTCATGTGGCTGCAACAGCCAACTACGAGTTGACCATGATGTACTGGCATATAGGCGAGCGCATCAATCGTGAAGTGCTTGGAAATCAGCGTGCTGAGTATGGTAAGCAAATTGTGTCGGCAGTGTCGACACAATTGCAAGCAGAATTCGGAAAGAAAGGCTTCGAACCTCGAAGTATTTGGAGAATGATGCAATTTGCTCAGGATTTCCCAGACATTAAAATAGTGTCGGCAGTGTCGACACAAATCACATGGTCACACGTTGTTGAGATATTACCTCTCAAAGACGCTCTTCAACGTGAGTTTTATCTGACGCTTGCCGCATCAGAGAGATGGAGCATACGCCAACTACGCAAAGAAATCGACGGCATGCTTTTCGAGCGTACAGCCATAGCCACTAAGCCCGACGAACTGATTAAGAAGGAACTTTCTACGCTGCGCGATAATGATGTGATGTCGCCTGATTTGGTCTTCAAGAGTCCTTATTTCTTGGAGTTCACAGGTCTTAAAGGCATGTACAGCGAAAGGAGCCTTGAGGACAGTCTTGTTGCGCATCTGGAGCAGTTTATCATCGAACTGGGTAACGGCTTTACGTTTGTAGCCCGTCAGAAGCGGATGATTATCGATGGCGAGGACTTCTATCTCGACCTGCTGTTCTACCACCGTCGCCTGCATCGCCTGATAGCCATCGACCTGAAGAAAGGTCGCTTCAAGGCGCAGTACAAAGGACAGATGGAACTCTATCTGCGCTGGTTGGAGAAGTACGAGATGGAGCCTGGTGAAGAATCGCCCTTAGGACTATTGCTCTGCACAGAGGGCGGCGAAGAGCAGATAGAACTGCTGCAGCTCGACAAGTCTGGCATCAAGGTAGCACAATACCTGACGGAGCTGCCTCCACGCGAGGTGCTGATTCACCAGATTCAGAAATCCCTCGAAGCCGCCCAAGCCCACTTCGACAACTTTCCCAGTGATGATAACGAATAAATGAAGATGGTGAAATGAATAACGAAATAAAGAAGAATAATCAAATCATTGAGTCAAGAGCCGAACAACTGGCTAAGCGCATTGAGGCGTTAGTTGTTGACGCACGAAAGAATATAGCGTCAACAGTCAATGTCGCCATGGTTTATACTTATTTCGAAGTGGGCCGCTATATCATTGAAGATGAACAAGGTGGTAAGGTACGCGCTGAGTATGGTAAAGGAGTATTGAAACGTGTTTCGGAACGACTTACGGAGCGATTAGGCAAAGGTTGGTCGGTGGAAAACCTTACAGCAATGCGTAAGTTCTATGTCCTATATTCAAAAACCGTAACCAGTGGTTACGAAATTGAGGGAACAGAAACCCATACCGCTGGTTCGGAAATCCAATCCGAAAATCGACAGAAGCGTTTCACTTTTGAGGAACGACATTTCTATGTTGACCTTGTGCTCTACAACCGACTACTTCAATGCTACGTCCTCGTTGACCTGAAGATGGATGACCTCACCCATCAGGACTTGGGGCAGATGCAGATGTACGTCAACTACTACGACCGCTATGTAAAGGAAGATTTTGAAAAGCCAACCATTGGAATCCTTCTTTGTGAGCGCAAGAACGATGCTCTCGTGGAACTCACATTGCCAAAGGATGCCAACGTCTATGCACAGCAATATGCACTCTGTCTGCCTGACAAAACTCTGCTTCAGCAGAAACTGCGTGAATGGATTGCAGAATTCAAGAACAAGGAGGAAGTGAAATGAAAACAGATGGGAAAATTAAAGATGCTTGCATAGTTATTGCTGGCCAATCTCCCAAAGGATCGTCATACAATGAAAAGGGAGAAGGTCTAGAATTTCACCAAGGTAAAAAGGCCTTTGGTGAAAGTATAATCGAGCATTCTAATGTTTGGACAACCGAAATAACAAAAATAGCCGAGCCTGGTGATATTTTAATGTCTGTAAGAGCTCCAGTTGGTCCTACAAATATAACGGATAGAAAAATCTGTATAGGGCGTGGCTTAGCTGCTATAAGATGCAATAAAGATATTATTCCTCAATATATTTTGTATGCGTTAAGAAACATCGAAAGCAAAATTATTGGTAATGATGGGGCAGTTTTTAATTCAATAAATAAGAAACAGATTGAAGATTTGCCTTTGCCGATATTATCTCTCTCTGAACAACAATCCATCGTTGATTATCTTGACTCTGCTTTTGCAAAGATAGATGCGATGAAGGCTAATGCAGAAAAAGCCCTCAATGAAGCCAAAGCCCTCTTCCAAGCATCACTCAAAGAAATGCTTGAACCAA
>JAEEGI010028857.1_pt1 | contig 10532 bp, 5 predicted proteins | sample 8958751 | NCBI WGS metagenome assembly JAEEGI01 (sample SAMN16246545, study PRJNA631951) | gut metagenome | biome: gut microbiome; feature: rumen; material: KS-attached | host: Bos | place: Iran: Karaj | collected 2018-10 | reverse complement strand
ATGGGCACAGTCATAGAGTTGGGAAGCGACACCTTCAAAACATGGGATGACATAATGGAGTACTTCTCACGGTTGAACGGACATTGAAAAGCCATCTTTTAATGTGTTACAAGCCGTATGTAATCTTGTTACAAGCCGCTTGTAACACTATTACAAATGCTTTGTAACAAGATTACAAACGGTTTGTAATACTATAAAAACATATAAATGACAGCAGAAGAACTATTCAGCAGGGCATCTGAAATAGCCCATGCAGTACGCAACACCAATGGGGCAGAGCAGTATATGGAACTTTGTCCGAAACTGCTGCGCCACATGCATGAGACCTTGGTTATGGCTTGCGCGGCGGGAATTGCCGACACCCGACAGGCATACGGCAACCTCTTCTCGCAGGTGGACTATCTTTGCAAGCGCCATAACATTAAGGTTAGTGATGTTGTTGACATTCAGTCAATGCGTCGCCACAGCAATTCCTCGAAGCCGATAACGCCCGAACAGTTGCTGTACGATGTGCGTGCGCTATGCATCTTCATCTCTGCTGTTTTCGGCGAGGATATTCCTGGCTCGATAGTAGGCACGGTGCCGCAGACAACAAGCGAGAAACTGGCAAAGCAGGAGGAAGCGAAACGCGAGCGCTATCCTTATGCCAGATGTATCGTTGATAATGTGGAAAACACCTCGTTCACCGCCACTACCGATGACCTCGGTGACGGACGGGCGGTTATGGTAGACCTTTCGGCAGAGCATCTGCGGTACTTGCAGGGCATACTCCGCCCCGGAATGCAACTTAACTTGCTTGACAGCCGTTCGTCAAAGGGCGATAAGGAGGGTATCCATTACTTGCAACCGTCGCTCATAATCATAGAACCTGATTTCCTAATAGATATCAGTACCATTGCCTCTTGCTTCAAGAATTACGGGCAGAGTCCGCTGAACTATATCGTGAAGCGCCTCGGTCCGCCAGTAAACACACAGCCGATATTGCTCGGAAACCTTGCAAGTGCGGTGCTCGATGACGCCATCAACGCACCAGAGACCACAACAAACGACACCATTCGCCATAACTTCCGCGACAAGGCGATGGGCTTCAGCACCTGCGAACCATTCTCTCCCAGTACGTTTGTTGACGATGCGCGGCGACAGGCGGAAAATATCCGTGCTGCAATCGATGTGCTCAAGAATGATAGTGTGGCTCCGCTCGATACTGACAAGGCGCTGCTCGAGCCCTCTTTCGTTTGTGAACAACTCGGAATAATGGGTCGTGTGGACCTTATGAGCATGGACAAGAGGGTGCTGGTGGAGCAGAAATCGGGAAAGAACTGGAACATCGAGACGGGCAAGAAAGAAAAACACGGAGTGCAACTGGAGGAAAACTACGTTCAGATGCTGCTCTATTATGGTGTGCTTCAGTATAATTTCCAACTCGGCAACAATAAAGTTAACATGCACTTGCTCTACTCAAAGTACCCGCCGGAGCAGGGACTGGTGTCTATGAACTTCTTCCGTGGGTTGTTCCGTGATGCTATCAAGTTGCGCAACCGCATGGTGGCGATGGATATGGTGATAGCAGACCGCGGCTTCGAGACCGTTCTTCCGCTGCTTATTCCACAGCAACTGAACGAGAATAAGTGCAACGATGCCTTATATATAAGGTATCAGCTGCCGCAACTTCAATGTCTTCTTGACCCGCTTCATAGCCTTTCACCGCTTGAAAAGGACTATTTCTGCCGTATGATGACATTTGTTTTCCGTGAGCAGAGAGTGGCACGTCTGGGCCTGCAGGAAGGAATCGGCTCGTCGGCTGCCGACCTTTGGAACATGCCTCTTGCCGAAAAGCGTGAGACAGGTAATATATACATCAACCTGACGATAACAAAGAAGGAGAAGAGCGAGCCTTACCGTGGCTACGACCTCATAACACTTGCGGTGCCAGACCAAGGTGACGACTTTCTGCCTAACTTCCGTCGTGGCGACGGGGTATATCTTTATGAATACCAAGGGGAGCCCGATGTGCGCCGAAGCATTCTCTTTAAAGGTTCGCTGAAGGAAATAACGAGCACCGAAATAACCATCGCTCTCACCGACGGACAGCAAAACCCGAACATCCTCTTGCCACAACAGGAAGGTTCCTATGCTGTAGAGCATGCTCCCGGCGACCTCTCGCAGAAGGGCAAGATACACTCTTTGCATTCCTTCATCACCTCCCCCAAACCTTTCCGCGACCTGCTCTTGGCTCAGCGCGAGCCTTGTTCTGTATGCAGCGATGCCATCGCAGCCCCCCAAACATCTACTGATGACATCACCGCCCGCGCCCTTTCAGCCCAAGATTATTTCCTCCTCGTTGGCCCGCCGGGCACAGGCAAGACCTCACGAGCGTTGCGCAGTCTCGTAGAGGGTGAACTGGCGGCATCGCCAGAGACCGAACTTCTGCTGATGTCCTATACCAACCGTGCCGTTGATGAGATATGTGCTATGCTCACCGATGCCGGCATCAATTACCTCCGTATAGGTTCACCATATCGTTGCGACCCACGTTTCCATGACCGACTTTTTGCTAATGCCGTGGGCGAAAATGCTACCTTGGCCGGCATGAAGCAGTTATTGACCAAGACAAGGGTTATCGTTGGCACCACTACAACTATGTCGTCACAGGAGGAACTGTTCCGTCTGAAGCACTTCACGCTTGCCATCATCGATGAGGCAAGTCAGATACTTGAGCCTGACATCGTTGGACTCCTGAGTCAACTCCATATCCATCACCAGTCATCCACCGCCCGTTTCATTCTCATTGGAGACCACAAGCAACTGCCGGCGGTGGTTCAGCAGAGCATCAACGACAGTAGGGTGGAGGAGCAGAGCCTGCAAGACATCTGCCTTGACAACTGCCGTAACAGTCTCTTTGAGCGTTTGTTGAGGATTGAGAGACGTGCGGGCAGGGAACAGTTCATAGGCATTCTCCACAAGCAAGGGCGCATGCACCCCGACATCGCAGCATTCCCGTGCCGCATGTTCTATGCCCGTGAGGATATTGTTCCTGTGCCTTTGGAACATCAAAGCGAACCATCCGACCCGCACAAGCGACTCATATACATCCCCTCTTACGACTGCCGTGAGCCTGGACGTTCCGACAAGGTGAACGTTAGCGAGGCAGCTATCGTGCGCGACCAGTTGAAACGCATCTACGAAGAGCATCACGAAGACTTCTCGCCGCAACAGACGGTAGGTGTCATCGTGCCCTATCGCAACCAAATAGCTGTGATACGACGCGAGATAGAGTCGCTGGGCATACCGCCATTGGAGCAGATTTCCATCGATACCGTGGAGCGTTATCAGGGCTCGCAGCGTGATGTCATTATTTATTCTTTCACCATTCAGAACCCGTATCAGCTCGATTTCCTCACCGCCAACTGCTTTGAGGAAGACGGGATGACCATCGACCGCAAACTGAACGTGGCACTCACGAGGGCGCGCAACCAACTGATAATAACGGGAAACCGCCGAGTTATCTGCCGTAACCCCATATTCAAGCAACTGATAGACAGCATGGAGTGTGACGACAGCTAATCACAAAGAATTAATTTAGCCCGCAAACCTTGCGGACTTTTGCCTTAATGAAAAATCTTTTTTAACTTTGCAAACGGAAAAAGGGCAGGACTTGTCTTAACTCCATAACTCCTTAACTCCATAACTCCTGATAGAAATATGCCAGATCTTATAGATTTCGGACCTATAGACGACCTCTCACAGAACATTATCAAGGTGATAGGTGTCGGCGGCGGCGGTCAGAATGCCGTCCGCAACATGTATAATGAAGGCGTGCAGGGCGTCACTTTCGCCGTCTGCAATACCGATAGCCAGTCGCTGTCACGCTCACCCATCCCCGTTAAGATACAACTTGGCGAGGGACTTGGCGCTGGTGCGAAGCCCGAAGTGGGACGTAAGGAGGCGGAATCGAACATCGAGGACATCCGCCATCTGCTCGATGACGGCACCAAGATGGTGTTCATTACCGCAGGAATGGGCGGCGGCACGGGTACAGGTGCTGCTCCAGTAGTGGCTAAGGTGGCACAAGAGGCAGGAATACTCACCGTCGGTGTGGTCACCATACCATTCTATTTCGAACGCAAACGTAAGATAATAAAGGCACTCCGAGGCGTCGAGGAACTCAGAAAACATGTCGATGCGCTGCTGATAGTGAACAACGAGAGGCTCTGTGATGTGTATAGCGACTCTCGAATCTCGCTGAAAGAGGCCTTCGAGCGTGCCGATAACATCCTGAAAGATGCCGTGAAGGGAATCTCAGAACTGATAACGGTGCATAGTGATGGCAACATCAACCTTGACTTCCGTGACGTGGAGACAACGCTGAGGAATGGAGGCGGTGCGATAATGGCTATGGGACGTGCCAGCGGAGACCATCGTGTGGAGCGCGCCATCATTGATGCGCTCGACTCACCGTTGCTTTATGGCAACGACATAGGTCGTGCCAAGCGTATCCTTTTCAATATATATGGCAGCGAGTCGTGCCCTATCATCATCAACGAAATGCAGGACATCGACGACTTCTTCGACCAACTGGATCCCAATATCGAGGTTATATGGGGCACCAGTACCGACGAGTCGTTGGGTGAGGACGCCAAGGTGACAATCTTGGCGACGGGCATGGACAGCGACGATGACGACATTTTGGGTAGTAACGGGCGCAAAAAGGCGATGGAGGAAAAGGACGATGAGTATTTCGAGAGTCTCATCCCCCTGCTCTATAAGTCGCGAAAGAAAGATAAAAAGCCCGCTTCTGAACCAGCAGACACAGAGCAACAGCCCGTCCCGTCTGCTGAGATGCCATCACAGCAAAGCGAGCAGCCAACACCTGATGACGAACACCCATCACCCGGCCAAACACCCCCTCCGCTTCCAATAGAGAAAGAAGAGGAACCAAGACCAATAGAGAAAGAACCCGAAAAAACAGAACTAGGGCAGTCAAAGGCAACGCCACAGCCATCTATCATTGATAAATGGAAGACGTGGTTAGGTAAAAGAGCAGAGGAATTTCTACAAGAAGACGAATGAACAGAGACGTAATTAGTGTGGAACTCACCCCCGAGGAGAAGTCAGAAGCACTTAAAAAACTTGTCGAGGAGTTGCAGATGGCAGGTCGCACCGACCTGCTGCTGCATGCCATAGGTGCGCCGTTGCTCGAAGAACTGCGCATCGAGGCAGCGCGACCGCGACTCAGCAGGCTTCGCATAACTGCCGACTTCCGCTTCTTCCTCATGGATTACGGCAACCGGGAGGTGGAGATACAGCCTGTGCACAAGGCGGTGTATCTGCTCTTCCTCGCACATCCCGAGGGCATAGAGTTCAAGTTCTTGCAGGACTATCGCGACGAACTGCGCTTCTACTACGCTGCTGTGGCACCCAATCTCGACACCGAAAGACTGGAGGAAAGCGTCTCACGTCTCGTTAATCCGCTTGATAATGCGATTAGCGAGAAGTGTTCGCGCATCAAAAACACGTTCCTGCAGATGATGGACGAGTATTCCGCAAGCTATTACATCGTGTCTAGTCACACGAAGAAACAAGTGCAGTCGTCCGCCCGCATCTGGTACAAGCGCCTGAAACTTATCACTCTCCCCCGTGAACTGGTGGTCTGGGAATAACTCCTTTTAGTAAATATACTCTACTTTCTTCAACTTCTCGTAGTCTGAAGAACCACCGACAAGAATGTTATATTTGCCTTTCAGCGGGCGAACAACATTATGGTCGCTGTCCCACCAGTTGAAAGTCTCGTTCGTGAGTGTGAAAGTAACGTTGGCGGTCTTGCCCGCTGCAATCTTCACTCGCTTTGTCGCACGCAGCGTTTTCTGCGGACCTGCATTGTCATCGGGGCGTTGCAGATAGAGTTGCACCACTTCTTCGCCGTCTCTCTTGCTCTTGTTCTTAACGTTGATGGTAAGTACGTTGTCTTTTATTTGTGGTTTGCCATACTCGAAACTCGAGTAACTCAGTCCGTGACCGAAACAGAAGAGAGGTTTTTCTTGCATGTAACGATAGGTGCGCCCTTGCATGCTGTAGTCCTCGAAGTCGGGCAGTTGTTCTATGCTACGATAGAATGTGACGGGCAAACGGCCAGCAGGGTTATACTTGCCTGCCAGCACCTCCGCGATGGCTGTGCCTCCCGCCTGTCCTGGATACCATGCTTGCAGAATGGCGTCGCAGTTCTCTGTCTCGGGAACAAGTGCAATTGCAGACCCCGAGAAATTAACAAATACCACGCGCTTTCCTGCTTTATGCAATGCGGCAAGCAGCTCGCGCTGCACTTGTGGCAGTTGAATGTCGGTGCGGTCACCGCCCTTGAAGCCTTCGATGTTTACCGCCATCTCCTCGCCTTCGAGACTTGGTGCAATGCCACCGGCGAACACCACCACAGCGGCATCTTTGACTTTGCTGAGCAGCTGTTCTGTTGACGACGGCACAAACTCACCCATATTGAACGTCAGACGGCTCACTCCGCGCTTGTTCTGATAGCGCAGTTCGATGTCATAGCGTTTTCCTTGCTCGGCGTTAAGTGTGAAGAACGACTGTCGCCCGTTGTTCCTGCGCTCCTCTTTTGCTACTGTCTCACCGTTGATGCGCAGTTCGGCAGCACCCCAGAGGGTAAGGAAGAAATCGACCTTGCACTTATGGTCAGGAGTGAACGATGCCTCGTAGATAGATGAGAAATCATCAATGGGCACTCCTGCGGTAAAGGCTGTGCCGCCGTCGGTGGGCAACTGGAATGTGGTGGGGTAGTGGGCAGTGGCTGCAGGTGTGCCTTCAAAGTCCTGATTATTATAATATGTCGCCTTGAATCCTTCACCCATTGTGTTTCGGCACTTGTCGAACAAACTATTGAAGATGTCCTTTGACGTGCGGTCGCATGCAAAGTCGTAAATTATATTCTCATCTCCGAAGATGTTCTTCATGCCCTCCAGCAAGGTAACAGTATGCGAAGGGAACCCGTTGTAGTTGCCCCATTGCATTACAGAGTCGTTGGCATTAGGGCCGATTACTGCGATGCGGGCGTTGCCGTTGATGCCCAACTGCCTGTTAAGTGCCTGCAGTTTCTCAGAGGTGAGCGGTAACAGTCCCTCGCCTTTACCCAAAGACGGAATCTCATTGTTCTGTAACAGCACGATGCTTTCGCGTGCCATCTGCAACGACAGTTGACGATGACCGTTGCTGTCGAGCAGAGAGTCGGGCAGAAGGTCCCATTCCGAAGCATCGTCCATCTCGCCGAGCTCGAAGCGAGACTTAAGCAGACGCATCACCGAACGGTCGATGTCGCTCTCCTTTATCAATCCTCTCTGCACCGCTTCCACCAGTCCTCGGTAACTCTGTCCACACTCAAGGTCGGTACCGCTGAGCACAGCCATAGCCGAAGCCTCAACGTTTGACGTTGTCACTTCATGATGCCCTTTGCGGTAAAAGTCATCGATGGCACCGCAGTCGGACACCACTAGTCCGTCATATCCCCAGTCGTTGCGCAGTATATGGGTGAGAAGACGGTCGCTGCCGCAACATGGGTCGCCTTCATATCGGTTGTATGCGCACATCACTTCCTGCACATGTGCTTTCTGAACGAGGTCCTTGAAAGCAGGCAGATATGTCTCGTAGAGGTCGCGAGGGTTAATGTTCTCCGCATTATATGTATGTCGGTTCCACTCCGGACCGCTGTGAACGGCGAAGTGCTTGGCGCATGCGTGGGCCTTTAAGGTTGGGTGAAGGGTGTTAGATGTTGGTTGTTGGTCGTATGTTATATTGCGTTGCGTGTTGTAATCCCATTCCTCTTCGGGTGTCAGGAACGGTGTTCCTTGCAGTCCGCATACAACAGCCTGTCCCATGATGCTTGTCAGGAAGGGGTCTTCTCCGTATGTTTCCTGCCCCCGTCCCCATCGAGGGTCGCGGAAGATGTTGATGTTTGGCGTCCAGAATGTAAGTCCCTGATAGCGCAGGCGCGAGCCTTTCTGTCTGGCGATGCGGTTCTTCACGCGTCCCTCATCGCTGACAGCGGAGAACACATTATATAATAACGGCGCGTCAAAACTGGCTGCCATTCCTATAGCCTGTGGGAAAACGGTGGCGCGTCCCGAGCGGGCAACACCGTGAAGTGCCTCGTTCCACCATTCATAGGGGCGCACTCCGAGACGTTCGATGCCAGCGGAGTTATTCTGCATCAGCGCCACTTTCTCCTCGATGGTTAGTCGGCTGAGCAGATCTTGTGCCCTTTTCTCGGGCGATAAAGTACGGTCTTTGTAATCTTGTGCATTAGCACCGCAACAGCAAACTAGTGCAACGGCTAATAATAATTGTTTCATAACGGTTCTGTAGATGATGATTAATCATTATAAATAACGATTCTTTACAAATAATATTATATGCAGGCGGTTGTAATCTGAAAATAAATTGCTATCTTTGTAGCGTGAAAACATATAAACATACATACTTACAAACTCATAAACTCACGAACAATGACACTTGATGAAGTAATGATGAAACGCCGCAGCATTAGGAATTATGATGCGGAGGCAGTGGTGACAGAGGAGCAGTTGCGACAGATATTAAGTGCAGCGCAAGAGGCTCCCTCGTGGAAAAACCAGGAAACGACACGCTACCACATAGCATTCAGCGACGAGAAGTTCAAGGCGGTGCAGCAATGCCTTCTCAGCACCAACCCCAGCCGTGTGGAAGGGTCGAAGGCTCTCGTTGTGGTCACTTTTGTAAAGAACATCGCGGGCTTCACGATTGAGGGTGAGCCAAATAATGAACTGGGCAACGGGTGGGGCATTTACGACGCAGGACTGCACAACATGCTGTTGATGCTGAAGGCTGCCGAATTAGGACTCGACACGCTGGTGATGGGACTTCGCGATGCCGATGCTCTGCGCCGAGAACTCAACATCCCTGAAAACGAGACTATCGTTGATGTCATTGCCGTAGGCAAACGTGCCGCCGACCCTGCTCGTCCGCCACGAAAGGAACTCGACGACATCATGAAAATCTATTAGTAAACAATTCCTTAAAATACAAGAAGGCATCTCTCGCATTGCGAAAGATGCCTTCTTGCTGTCTCATTGATGGCTTTTGACCTCCTCATTGATGCCCTTTTGCACCCTCATTCATATACAAGTGGGAAATGACTTGTATACTATTCATATTCCAGATGATGCAACATCCTCTTACATATATCCCAGCCAACGCAGGATGTCGTTGAGATTTGCGACAACCATGAGCAGGATGAGAATGCCGAAACCAACGTATTCGGCATACAGGAGGAACTTTTCCGACGGCTTGCGGCCAGTAATCATCTCGTAGATAAGGAAGAGAACGTGACCTCCATCGAGTGCAGGGATAGGCAGGATGTTCATGAAGGCAAGGATGATTGACAGGAATGCAGTCATCAGCCAGAACGAATGCCAGTCCCATGTTGGCGGGAAGAGACTTCCTATAGCACCGAAACCGCCGAGCGACTTAGCACCTTCGGCAGAGAAAACGTAGCGCAGGTCGCTGACATATCCTTTCAGAGTGTTCCATCCGTAGGCAATACCAGCGGGGATACTCTCAAAGAATCCGTAGTTAACATCAGTGGGCTTATAGTATGTCGCGATGCTTGTCTGTGTCACGCCGAGCAGGAGTTCAGGAGTAAGAACAATCTTAAGGGAATCTATGGTCTTAGTGCCTGCATGCTCGATGACCACATTGGCGTTTCTCACCTTCATTGAGTCGGCAGGCGACTGTGCTGTCGCGAGCATGTCAACGAGCACTCCACGCTGATAGTTGAACTCATTCCATGAGTCGATAGGCTTGTCGTTGATTGCTACCAGACGGTCACCCTTCTTTATTCCTGCCTTCATTGCGGGCGAACCAGGCAACACGCTATCTATCTCTGCAGGTATGAAAGGGCGTGCAAAGACTGGTTCTTCCTTGAGCATAGTGAGCAGGCTCATGTCGCCTGGCATCTTCACGTCAATCTTTTTGCTTGCTACAATCTTGCCGGTAGAGTCGGTCTGGTTGCGAACCACCTGCACCGTCTGTGCGTCTGCAATGTGACGGTAGACGTCAACATTGAATTTTCCAAAGTCCTTGCCGTCGTATCCCACGAGGATATCATGGTCTTGGAATCCCAGTTTCTTTGCTTCGGTGTTGAATTTCCATCCCATCGAGAGGTCACTTGTCTTGAAATAGGAGTCTCCCCAGGTGAAAAGCACCATAGCATAGATGAATAGTGCGAGGAGGAAATTAACGAGAACGCCGCCTATCATGATGAGCAGTCGCTGCCATGCGGGTTTCGTTCGGAACTCCCATGGCTGTGCCGGTTGCTTCATTTGTTCGGTGTCGAAACTCTCGTCTATCATTCCCGATATTTTGCAATAGCCTCCCAAAGGAAGCCATCCGATGCCGTAGGTGGTGTCAGACTTCTTCGGCTTGAATTCAAAAAGATGGAACCAAGGGTCGAAGAAGAGGTAGAACTTCTCTACCCTTACGCCGAAAAG
>JAEEGI010028856.1_pt1 | contig 10532 bp, 7 predicted proteins | sample 8958751 | NCBI WGS metagenome assembly JAEEGI01 (sample SAMN16246545, study PRJNA631951) | gut metagenome | biome: gut microbiome; feature: rumen; material: KS-attached | host: Bos | place: Iran: Karaj | collected 2018-10 | reverse complement strand
CTGTCCCGGTTCGCATGGCCTCTGTTTTGGGAGATCCCGACGACCATGGAAGCGCTGATGCCCTGCGAGAAGCAGAAGAGGAACTGTTCGGAACGGACGCCCATGTTGTAGCCGGTGACGGACAGATGTCCGAGGGGCGTCAGCATCCCCTGTACCAGGAAACGTCCGATCATGACGACTGCCTGCTGGAGCGCTGCGGCCCAGGCAACACTCAAGACCAGCGATGCGAGCTTCGGGTCAAACCGGAGCTCTTTTACCGTCAGCCGGATCCGGGGGCAGTTCCGCTGGGTATAGACAGCCAGCCATACGGTGGAAAAGATCTGGCAGGAGACCGTCGAACAGGCGACGCCGTAGATGCCCATGTGCAGGACGCCGCAGAGCAGGACGTCGATCAGCGCGTGCAGGGTCGAAGAGACCAGCAGGACTACGAAGGGCGTCCGGGAATTGCCGTAGGAACGCAGCGCTGCTGCGAAGTAGTTGTACAGGTAACAGAATACCAGTCCGATGAGGATGATGGTCAGGTAGCGCATGGCCTGGTCAATGACTTCGGGAGCGGATCCCTGCGCGGTAAGGAGAGATCTGGTAAAAAGAAGGGCGGCCGCGGAGACGCAGAGCGTCAGGCACACGCCGCCGGTCAGGGCGGTGGCATGGACGCGCTTTAGTTTCTCCCAGTCTTCTGCGCCGCAGATTGTCCCGATCAGGACGCCGATCCCGATGCTTCCGCCCAGTAGGAGCGCGTACAGGATATCCATCACCGGGGAAGCGATGCTGATCCCGCTGAGAGGAAGGTCGCCGAGATACTTTCCGACGACGATCGCGTCGACGATGTTGTACAGCTGCTGGAAAATATTGCCCAGGATGATCGGTCCGGCAAACACCAGCAGCGCCGGCAGCGGATTGCCCTTGAGCAGCGTCTCTCCCCGATCCGATTGTCGTTTATCCGGCCATCTGTGCACCACGTCGTCAGTCCTTCCGTGCATTTTTCCGCGCCAGTGTATCACATTTGGCGACTCGTTTCAACCGAAACTTTCCGCAAAAGCGCTTGCGCAGCGCAAAACTGCATGATATCATAGCCCTAGAATTTCATGCCAAAAGGAGGCTTTTCCATGAGCGAAAACGTCATTTTCTGCTATTCCGGCACCGGCAACTGCCTGGATATGGCGAAAAACATCGCCCGCGAGCTGGGCGATACCGACATCATCATGATGCGCCGCGCCCCTGCCGTGACGGACGTGCAGAACGCCAAGCGCGTCGGCTTCATCTTCCCCTGCTACGGCGGCGGTCTGCCCGGCGGCGTGGAGGAAACGCTGGAGTCTCTTTCGGTCAGCCCGGTATCCTATAAATTTGCAATCTGCCAGTGCGCGGCCTATCCCGGCAACGGTCTTGCCATTGTGGACCGTCTGTTCCACCTGGACTACTGGCAGACGGTTTCGCACCAGTGCTCGTGCATCTGGCTGTTCCCGCACACGATGATGATGCCGCCCCTCTCGGCCAGCGCCGCGCAGCAGCGCTCTGAGCGCGAGGCCAAGCGCATCGCCGCGCAGGTCAAGGCGATGACCCGCTCGGAAACACGGCCCAAGGCGCACGGCATATTCTCGCTGGAGCACAAGCCCTGGCCGATGATCACCAGAAAAAAGGCCGGCCAGTTCGCCGTGAGCTCCATGTGCATCGGCTGCGGCACCTGCGTCAAGCTCTGCCCCCGCGGCAACATCAAGCTGGTGGACGGCCGCGCTCAGATCGGCACGGACTGCATCCAGTGTCTGGGCTGCCTGCAGTACTGCCCGCAGGAGGCCATCTCTCTCGGCAAGGTGACGCAAAAGCGCGAGCATTATCACAATCCCAACGTCACCGCCGACGATCTTTCCAAACCCGTCATCCATTTTGACTGACACCGCACTTTTTCATTTTGGAGGAAACCGCTCATGCACAGCGACGAAGGCCCGATCCTGTTTCGCAGGCAGTATTTCCTGCGCGGATTCAAGGACGGCATTCCCATCGGACTGGGTTATTTTGCCGTTGCGTTTTCGCTGGGGATCTCCGCCAAGCTGGCGGGACTCAACGCCTTTCAGGGACTGCTTGCAAGTCTTCTCAACAATGCCTCGGCCGGCGAATACGCGGGCTTTGCCCTCATCGGCGCCAACGCGGCCTATCTGGAAGTCGCCCTGGTCATTTTTATTGCCAACGCGCGGTATCTTCTCATGAGCTGCGCCCTGAGTCAGAAGTTCTCCCCTTCCACGCCGTTTTACCACCGGCTTCTGATCGGCTTTGACGTGACGGACGAGCTGTTCGGCCTTGCCATCGCGCAGGAGGGATTTTTGGTACCGGTCTATATGTACGGCGCGTTTCTTGCCACGATCCCCATGTGGGCGGCAGGGACCGCGCTGGGCATCGTGGCGGGCAACATCCTGCCCGCGCGCATCGTCAGCGCGCTGAGCGTTGCGATCTACGGCATGTTCCTTGCGGTGATTCTGCCTCCCGCGCGGAAGGACCGCGTCGTCGCCGCGCTGGTGCTCGTCAGCTTTGCCGCAAGCTTTGCCTTCTCGGTGCTGCCGTTGGTTCGCACCCTCTCGAGCGGTATGCAGACCATCATACTGACCACGGTGATCTCCGCGGTGGCCGCGCTGCTCTTCCCGGTCAGGGAAAGCGAGGAGGCGGAGCATGCGTCATAACATCTATCTCTACATCCTCGTGATGGCAGTGGTAAGCTATGCCATCCGCGTCCTGCCGCTGACGCTGATCCGCGGACAGATCAAAAACCGATTCCTGCGCTCGTTCCTCTACTATGTGCCCTACGTCACGCTGGCGGTGATGACCTTCCCCGCCATGGTGCACGCGACCCAGATCCCGCTGGCCGGAGCGATCGCGCTTGTGGTGGGCATGGTGCTTGCCTGGACGGGCAGGAGCCTGTTCACCGTGGCAGCCTCCTGCTGCGCGGCGGTATTTCTCGCGGAGTGGGTTCTTCCCCTGCTGCACTGAATCAAAGAAAAAGCCTGAGCGGATCGTATCCGCTCAGGCTTTTTTATGCTTCTATAGAGAATTGGTAAACGGTTTCCTGGTGATAGCGCTCGCCGGGGTTCAGGCGGGTGGAGGGAAACTGCGGGAAATTGGGGCTTGCGGGATAGTGCTGTGTCTCCAGGCAGAAGCCTCCCCGGCGCGGATAGCGTCTGCCGCATTTGCCCGCCGGTGCAGTGTCCTGATGCACGTAGTTCCCGGTATAAAACTGAACGCCCGCCTGCGTTGTAAAGCAGTTCAGCTTGATCCCACTCTGCGCGCTGCAAACTTCAGCAAAGGGCAGCAGCGCGCCTTCTTCAGCCTTCAGCACATAGTTGTGGTCATACCCGCCGCCATTTTGCAGCTGTGGATAGGGTACATCGATCTCCGCGCCGATGCGCCTGCCGCTGCGGAAATCCATCGGCGTTCCCGCGACCGGCAGGATGCGCCCTGTCGGGATCAGCTGCGCGTCGCACTCCGTAAACGCCTCCGCGTGCAGCGCCAGCACATGGTCCAGGACGTCGGACCCGTCCTGCCCGTTGAGGTTAAAGTAGGTGTGGTTGGTCAGATTGATCACCGTGGCGGCGTCTGTCTGCGCGTCATAGGTGATGGAAAGCGCGTTGTCCTCGCCGAGGCGATAGCGCACCGCGACTTGCAGCGTGCCGGGAAAGCCTTCCTCCCCGTCGGGACTGGTGCGGCGCAGGACGAGCACGTCTCCCTGCACGCTGCCGGAGAACACCTGGTGGGCCATCACGCCGTGGAGATGGTTGTTCCCGTCGTTCTTCGGCAGCGTATAGTCCCTGCCGTCCAGGGAAAACGCCGCGCCCTTAATGCGGTTGGCATAGCGCCCAACCACCGCGCCGAAGTAGCAGCTGCCCGCCTCGTAAGAGGCCAGGTCGTCATAGCCCAGCGCCACGTCGCGCAGCTGTCCCGCCGCGTCCGACACGAAAATGCTCTGCACCGTGCAGCCATAGCTGAGGATGCGCACGCGCATTCCGGCGCGGTTGCGCAGCTCATACCGCGTGACTTCCTCACCGGCGCGTGTGACGCCGAACGGCTCTGCGGTAATGGTTGTCATATTGCTGTCTCCCGCTTATCTCCGGGCAAGGATCTGCTCCACCTCGCCGATGAACAGGCGGTGCACCGGCGCGGCGGCATAGATCTTTCCGGCGATGGCCGCGTCCATATTGGCCTTTTCCATGTCCTGCCAGAAGATCTTGCGGCAGACAAGCGTTACCGCAGCCTGCTCAAAGCCCATCACGCCCGGCGCCACTTCCTTCGGCGTCAGCTTCGTCCGCGCGATCTTGTCTCCGTCGCGGCCGGAGAGCGTACCCAGCAGCATCAGATCCTCGCGGTACTGCTCCGGAAAGAAGCTGACGGAAAAGCGCTCGTTTTCATTCATAAAGCGGTAAGTATAGCGGTCCGGGCGGATATACACCGTGGCAACGTCCCTGTTCCACAGTGTGCCGAGGCCGCCCCAGCTGATGGTCATGGTGTTGAAACTGTCCTTTCGGCCGGCGGTGACCAGGGCCCAGCGCTTGTTGTAGAGTGCAAAGCTTTCCTTGATCGTGTTGTTCATGGTGATCCTCCTTTCTTGTTTACATCATCGGTGCGACCAGCTTCATGATGCTGCCCAGGACCTTATACGACAGCTTTTCCTTCCGGATCGTCTCCGGCGTAACGGCTCGGCACTGCGCCAGCGTCGCCTGGAAGTCCGCCTCGATCTCCCGGATGCAGGGCACCTGATAGAGATAGGTGGCGCACTCAAAATGGTGGTACAGGCTGCGGTAATCCAGATTGATCGTGCCGACCACGGCCTTCGCGTCATCGCTGACAAAGACCTTGGCGTGGACGAAGCCCGGCGTATACTCGTAGATCTTCACGCCTGCGTCCACCAGAGAGCGATAGTGCGACTTCGCCAGCGCGTAGGCCGCCTTCTTGTCCGGAATGCCCGGCAGGATCAGCTTCACGTCGATCCCCCGCTCCGCCGCGTACTTCAGCGCGGTCTCCAGCTCCCCGTCCAGGATCAGATAGGGCGTCATCACGTGCACATAACGGTTTGCGTGATAGAGCATGTCCATGTAGACGCTCTCGCCCACCTTGTCGTCGTCCAGCGGGCAGTCGCCGTAGGGCATGACGTAACCCGCTGCTTCGGCACTCAGCCCCTCGGACTGCACCGGGGCGAAGTCCGGCTCCGATTCCATAAGATTCCACATCTGCAGAAACATCAGCGTAAAGCTGCGTGCCGCTTCGCCCCGCAGCATCAGCGCCGTGTCCTTCCAGTGACCGAAGCGCTGTTTACGGTTGATATACTCGTCCGCCAGATTGACGCCGCCGTTGAACGCCACCCGGTTGTCGATGACCAGGATCTTGCGGTGGTCGCGGTAATTATAATGCGTGGAGACGAAGGCCGTCACCGGCGAGAACACCTTGGCCTGGATCCCCAGCTTTTTCAGGCGCTTGGGATAATCGTGGGGCAGCAGCGAGATCTCGCACATGCCGTCGTACATCACCCGCACGTCCACACCCGCGGCGGCCTTGCGGGCCAGCACCTCCAGGATGCGGCCCCACATCTCCCCTTCCTCCACGATGAAGTATTCCATGTAGATGAAGCGTTCCGCTTTTTCCAACTCTTCCAGCATGGCGGAAAACATATCCTCTCCCAGCGGGAAATAGCGCACCTGCGTGTTGGCAAACACCGGCATACAGCCGCTGCGGCTGAGATAGCGCTGCAGATCATCCGTACCGGAGTTGTCGCTGCCCAGCGCCTTCATCACCGACTCGTCCTGCTCAATGGCGCCGCGGGTCTGATCGATCAGCTCCGCCGTGCGCGCCTTGACCAGGCGATGGCCCAGATTGGTCCGGGTGTAGGCCAGGAAGACCGCGCCCGGCGCTGGAAACAGCACGATCACCAGCAGCCACGTCAGCTTGGCCGAGGCGTCCATCGAGCAGTTATAGAGATAGAACGCCATGGCCACGGTGAAGAGGCTTTGAAAGGCTGCATAATGCGGGATGTACTCCTGGAAACGGGAAAACAGGCCCGCCATCATCAGGATCTGCAGCGCGATCAGCAATAGGATCAGCGGCAGGCGGGAAAACAGCAGGCCGAAAATGCCCTTCATTTTTGGCTTTGCGAGACGCAGAATAGTTGTTTTTTGCTCCATAGGATCGTTCCTCTTTCTGTTTATACCAGCTCCAGCAGTCTCTGCTCCAGCTCGTCTGTTTCGATGCCCCGCTCCATCCGGTGCAGGCTCTGCAGCGCCAGGAGGCAATGCTCCCGCTCGCTTTGCGGCCAGAGCTCGGTGAGCTCCGGCACGTCGGCCCCGGCCGCGTCAAGCAGGCCGCGGATCTTCCAGCTCATATACAGCGTGACACCCATCCACCACGGCGCGCGGAGCTTTTCGCTGATCGCGATCGCCTGCTTCAGCCGCCCGGCCGCCGCGCTCCAGTTGCCGTCCTCCGCGTCAAAATAGGCCAGATATGACAGCGCGATCGGCTTTTGGCTGTAGTCGCGGGAGGCACGGTAGAGCTGCTCGGCGAAGAGGAACATGTCCCGTGCCTCCGCGCGGTTCCCGCCCTGAAACGCCGCCACACCGTAGTCCGTGTAAAAGATCGCTGCTCCGGGGTAGTAGCCAAAGCTTTTGTTGTAGATGATGGCCTGGTCAAAGGCGGTGTATGCGCTTTGGAAATCGCCCTGCCGCCGATAGGTCTCACCAATGTAATTGTAGGCCCCGGCAATGTTGATGGTATACTGACCGCCCATCGAGGCATCCAGCGCTTCAAAGGCTGCGATGGACTGCTCCAGCCAGAGCCGCGCCTCCTCATGCTTGCCAAGCATGAGATAATAAAGGCCGTTCAATCGCAGATAGCTGCCCCACTCTGCAGAGCTTTCAATGTGTTCCTTGAGCTGCATCCCCAGGCGCAGATGCTCCTGCATGACCTTGAGGTCGTAGATCTGCACCCCGTAAAACACATACTGCAGATGCACCTTTGCCGCCATCAGCCGGTCTTTGCCGCGTTCGCAGCTGTCCAGCAGCCGCTCGAGCACCGTGATCCCATCGTCGTAGAGGCCTTCGTGGATGCAGTAGCGCGCCATGGCATAGAGCAGGTCGCGCTCGAGCGCGTCCAGCTCGTCTGCATGGGCCTCAAAGCCCACCGCCCGCAGGCCTGTCAGCTCGCGATCCAGGGCCTCAAAATACTCCATCAGCCCGTCTTCATCCAGCGTGTCCAGTCTGGATTGATCCGTCAGGATCGGCAGCAGTTCATAGCACATGCCGCCGAATGCGGTGAGCGTAAGCACCCGGTACCGGAACGCACGGAAGCGGTCCCCTCCCGCGGTGTAGTGCCGCACCAGCTGCTGACAGCGGTTGAGGTCCATGGTGCTCCCTTCCGCCTCCAGGCAGCGTGCTGCACGAAGATGCAGGATGCGGCGCTGCGACTCGGCCTGCGTCTCGGTGAAGATCGCACTGATGCGTTCGTGTGCAAAGGAATAGCACAGCTGCCCGTTTTTGTCCGTTTCCGACAGCAGTGCCTTGCGCTTGAGCTGCTCACAAAGGCACATCAGCTCCAGCGGCTCGGCGGAGAGGATCGCGGTGAGGATCTCAACGGACGCTCCGGTGAGCGTGAAGATCGAAAGCGCGTCCAGCACGCGGCGCTCGTCCTCCGTGAGATACGAGAGGCGGTAGCGAATGATGTTGTCCGGTCCGTCCGGCACGCGGTCCAGCGAACCGCCCTCGCGGATGCTGTTGAGCAGCTGAACCAGCAGCAGAGCGTTGCCGTCGGTACTGCGATAGATCCGCTCAGCATCCTCCTCGGAGCAGCCGCCCGGCAGATTGAGCTCGATGAAGCGGCGCGTCTGCGCGCGGTCGAAGTCCTCAATTACGTACTCTTCGATCAGCTGATCGCGCCGTGCGTCCTCGCGCAGCGCCTGTACGTGTTCGGGCAGGGTCGTACGCGCAGTGCAGATGATCGTGATGTCCGCCCCGCTCAGCCGCCGTGAGATCAGGGTCAGGAGCTCTGCACTCTCCGGGTCCATCCAGTGGATATCCTCGATCACCAGCAGGATCGGCATGTGCTGTGAGAGCGCGGAGAGCGTGAGCAGCGCGCCCTGACTTGCCGCATGGTAATCCACGCGGTTGAGATATTCGTCCAGCAGATTTGCTGTGTTCGGCCGCGACCTGTCTGTCAGGCAAGGAAACAACCCTGCCGCCGACTCCAGATAGGACGTGGGCAGCGGGATATTCTGCTGCTCCACGAGCAGGCGCAGCTGCAGCATCACCGCGTTCCACGGTGCAAGCGCTGCGCGCATCTCAGATGGATGGCAGGAGACGCGAAACACGATCCAGTCCGAAAAATCGTATCGGCTGAGCAGGTGGTCGATCAGATAGGTCTTGCCGACGCCTGCCTCGCCCAGCACAAGAGCATAGGAGTGCTCCCTCGTCCGCACACCGTTGCACAGCGCCAAAAGCCGCCGGAGCACATCGCTCTTGCCGACGAATCCCTCGTCCTCCTGCTGCTCGCTTCGGTTGGTGGACACGTTCCACTCGTCCATGATCTGATAGTACAGCGCGGTGGTCTCCTTCATCGGGGCAATGCTGAATTCGCTTGAAAGGCTCTTGCTCAGCGTTTGGTAAAGGGAAATCGCTTTCCGGTATTTTTTCTGTGCGCGGTAGGCGCGCATCAAATGCAGTGCCGCGCTCTCCTCCAAAGGATCAGCGTCCAGATAGCGTTCGCCGTAGCGCTCGGCCAGGGGCCAGTCGCCTGCGCTGCAGGCTTCCTCCAGCGCGGCGAACAGGTGTTTTAAATACTGTGCGTGCAGCTGCAGTCGCTCGTCCGTCAGCCATTCGTCAAAGGCGGGAGCACGCAGTTCGAAATCCTTCAGGAATTCGCCGCCGTATGTCTCCGGCGTCCTGTCGGTCAAAGAAGCGCGCACGTCGCACTCTGTCTCAATCATACCGGACAGCTGCACCACCGAACGCGCTCCTTCCTCAAAGGGATCGCAGCCGAAGGCCTTGCGAATGGAATAGATCGCGTGGCGCAGATTCTTGCGCGCATCGACGGCGTCGCTGCCCTCCCAGAGCAGGTCGGTCAGCTCGCTGCGGGTGGCGCTGCCGTGCACCAGCAGATAATAAAGCAGTGCATCCGCCTTCTTATAGGGAAGCAGCAGCGCATGGCCGTCCACCGTGACGGACGGGATGCCGAACAGCTTTGCCTTGAGCTTCATCTGCAGCGCCTCCTTTCGCAAGGCAGCACAGTGCTGTAATTGCATTCATTATGGGCTCAATTACACGTTTTGTCAACGGACATTCAACGCAGCGCCGCTATACTGTCAAAATGAAAGATTATGAATCCAATGATCGGCGGAGGTGTCCTGTGAAATACGTTGGCAAGAATCGCGCGATCCACGACGCGCCGGGCAAAGCGGCCGGCTATGTAAAATATGCCGGCGACATTCAGCTGCCCGGCATGGCCTATATCAGTTTGGTGCACAGCACCATCCCACACGGCTATGTCCGCGCCGTCCACGCGGAAAAGGCGCTCTCGCTGCCGGGTGTTTACGGCGTTTTTCACTGCTTCAACAGCACGGAGCGCAAGTACAACCGCTACCGCTCCAACGCCGTGCAGACACTGCCGGAGGAGGAGTGCGTATTCAACCGCTATGTCCGCTTTGTCGGCGACCGGGTCGCCGCGGTCGCTGCCTGCGACCAGAAGACGGCGGACCGCGCGGCGCGGCTGATCGAAGTGGAATACGAGGAGCTCCCCTTCTCCCTTGGCTTTGACGATACGCTTGCCGGGCAGAACTGTCTGGAGGGCGAAACCCCGATCCGCGACGAATATGTGGTGGAGCTGGGCAGCGCACCGGATGAAAATGCGCCGGTTCGTGTGGAGAGCGAGAGCGAGATCCCCCGCATCCACCACGCGACCATGGAGACCCACGCCTGCGTTGCGGACTATGACCCCTATCAGCAGAATCTGACCGTGTACAGCCCCAACCAGGCGGTGCACGGCATCCGCGTGGTGCTCAGTCACTTTTTGGGTCTGCCGTTCCACCGTGTCCGCGTCGTGAAGACGACGATGGGCGGCTCGTTCGGTGCCAAGCAGGAGTGGTTCGTGGAGCCGGTGGCGGCGTATCTCGCCGTGCAGCTCAAGCGCCCGGTGAAGCTGGTCTACAGCCGGAGCGAATCCATGACCTGCGCCATCGTGCGCGGCGCGATGCGCGGCACGGTCAAATCCCTGTTCCGTCCGGACGGCACGCTGCTTTCTCTGGATATGGACGTGCTGCTGGACGCAGGTGCTTACGTCGGCAATGCCTCGGACTATATCCGCTCGATGTCCGGCAAGGTGCTGCGCTGCTACCGTGTGCCGCACTACCGCTTCCGTGCGCGCGTGATCTCGTCCAACACGCCCGTTTCCGGTGCATTCCGCAGCTGGTCCGCGGCCGAGGCCGCGATATTGATGGAGCACCACATGGACGTCGCGGCGAAGCAGCTCGGCAGGGACCGGGTAGGTCTGCTGCTGAAAAACGTGCTGCTGCCCGGCGA
>JAEEGI010028855.1_pt1 | contig 10532 bp, 9 predicted proteins | sample 8958751 | NCBI WGS metagenome assembly JAEEGI01 (sample SAMN16246545, study PRJNA631951) | gut metagenome | biome: gut microbiome; feature: rumen; material: KS-attached | host: Bos | place: Iran: Karaj | collected 2018-10 | reverse complement strand
TGGTCGTATTTCTCAAAATCATCGACATATTCCTTGAAATTGCCGAGACTGTTTTCCATCGCGTGAGCATATTCGCAGTAAATGACCGGATGGGTTGCATAAACCTCCTGCGGAACGGGCTTGTTATCAGCAGCGAGGGTGTTTGCAACATTATCATAGAGTGAGGTCTTTACCGCCTGCTGATTGCGGAGATTCTCGACTATATTCTCGGTCGGATACATTCTTGAAATGAAATCTGATTTGGTGAAATTGAAATCGCCCTCATAGTGAATGGGTCTGCTCCTGTCGAGAGCGAGAATCGCCTCTTTTTCATAGCCGAAATTCGTGCCGTCGCCGGCCTCGTTGCCGAGAGACCAGAAACAGACGCAGGCGTGGCTTCTGTCACGCAGGACCATTCTCTCTGCCCTGTCGATGACCGCTTCCTTGAAATCGGGATTGTCGCCGGGGCAGTTCTTGCGGCGGACTCCGTGGGATTCAACATCCGCCTCGTCCATCACATAGAAGCCGAGCTCGTCGGCCATATCGTAGAGAATTTCCTTATTCGGATAGTGGCTTGTTCTTATCGCGTTGATATTCGCGCGCTTCATAAGATACAAATCCTCGGCGTAGCGGGAGAGCGGAGTTGCCCATCCGTTGTCGGGATCGAAATCGTGGCGGTTGACGCCCTTGATGATGACCTTCTCGCCGTTGATGTAGAAGACATTGCCTTTGATTTCAACTTTTTTGAAACCGATTCTGATTGCCTTTGCCGAGAGAATCTTTTTGCCCTTGCGCAGAGCGAAGACAAGCTGATAGAGCTCCGGCGTTTCAGCGCTCCATTTTCTGACGTTTTCTTCGGTATACTTAAAGCGGAAAACGGTCCTGCCCGCTTTGATTTCAGCGGTTTCGGCGGCAACCTTCTTGGGCTTGCCGTTTTCGATAATAGCGATCTCGAGAGCAACGGTTTCGGCCTCGTCGCCGTAGTTTTCAAGCGTTACCTCAAGGTTGAGAATGCCGTCCTTATAATCATCGGAGAGCGAGGCGTCGGCGAAGAAATCGCGAATGCAGACCTTCTCCTCCGCGTAGAGATAAACATCCCTGTAAATGCCGCTGAGGAACCACATATCCTGATCCTCAAGATAGGTGCCGTCCGTATAGCGGAAAACCTCGCAGGTCAGCTGGTTTTCGCCCGCTTTCACATAGTCGGTGACATCAAACTCGGCGGGCGTCATGGAGCCCTGCGAATAGCCGACCTTGCGGCCGTTGAGATAAACGAAAAATCCGGCTTTTACCGCGCCGAAATTGAGGAAAATCTCCTTGCCCTCAAAGCTTTCGGGCAGGGTGAAGGTGCGGCGGTAAACGCCTATTTCATTGAGCGAATGGCTGATTTTGGGTATTTCCGATTTTACTGTCGAAATCGCCTTAGGGACAAAGGCGCAGAGATAAATCGGCTTGCCGTATCCCTTTAACTGCCAGAGCGAGGGGACCTCGATATCATCCCAGCTGCTGTCGTCATAGCCGTCGGCGTAGTAATCGGTGCGAACATCGTCAACTCCGGTCTGCCACCAGAATTTCCAGATGCCGTTGAGCGAGAGATAATCGGGTGCGGGAGCGCCCGAGACGGCGTCCTTCACCGTTTTGCGGGGCAGGGTGTTATTGTGCCCGTCCTCCTTGTTCTCTTTTATGATATACGGATTTTCCCAGTATTTCAGTTCGTTCATAGGGATAACTCCTTCCGGTTATTTCAAAAACAAGTGTATTTCAAGGATATGCAGAGCATATATAATCAACAAAAACCTTTTGTGGCCCTCTCCGAGAACGGAGAGGGTGGCACGGTGTTGCGAAGCAACCCGTGACGGGTGTGGCGATACGGAGAATTACGATTTGATTCTTTCTTTTATTCTCGTATCAATTTCCGTGCACACTCCGTAAAAATTTGTATCAACATCGAGATTGCTGAAGCGAAGAACTTCGATGCCTTTTCTGTTAAGCTCGGCGGTTCTTTCGGCATCAAGCATTTTCTGCTTATCGGTATAGTGGCCGCCGCCGTCAAGTTCAATCGCAAGTTTAGCCTTGCAGCAATAGAAATCAAGTATGTATCTGCCTTTGACAATCTGCCTGTGAACCGGTGTCTCATAATCGCGCAGGAACTCATACCAGAGCTTGTTTTCCCATGGAGTCGCTTCCTTACGAAGCGCCTGCGCCCTTTTTGTCAGATTCTTCATTCGTCAGTCCTCATAAGGCTTTCAGTCGATTGACAATTCTGTTTATCGCCACACCCGTCACGGCTTATATCCTTATCGCCGTGCCACCACCCCCTCAGAAACATAGTCGCCTCGCTCGCTTGAAGCGCTTCGCGATTCTCCTTGTTTCTTCACCTCACCGCCTCGCTGTATCCGCCACCGGCGGCGCTTCGGCGGTTCGCCTAACTGAGCCACAGCAACATTTCTGTTTTCAACGCTTATGTATTATACTTTATATACAGAGAATTTGCAAGGAAAATTTTGAATTCGGGCAATTTTTTGCCGATTTTTACAATTTCGAAACATTTATTTAATAATAATACCTTGAATTGACGGCTGAAAAAATGTATTCTTTAATTGTCGAAAGATGAACTTTCCGCAAAAGGAGTTGTCCTATAAATGAAATTCAAAAGTATAATTGCAGTGGTTCTCGTATTCTGCTGTATCATCGGATTCACCGCCTGCCGTAAAATAGAGTCAAACGGCGAATTCGAAAAAGTCAGTGAGGTTTACGTCGTCGGCGAAGACGGTGAAGAGCATACCCTCGCTGCGGCCGTTAATCAGGATACAGGCGAAACCGAATATTATTACGAGGATAATGAAGGCGCAATCATCACCGTCAAGGCGAAAGAGGGAACCTTCGGCAAAACTCAGTTCTATGTGACGGACAATGCCGGCAAAGAGGTCACCGTCAAGGCAAAGGTTGAGGAGAAGACCGTCACCGCAAGAACAAAAAGAAGTGAAAACACTTCGGAATATCAGGATGTTTCGCTCACACCCGAGCAGGAATCTTTTCTTCAGAATTTTGAAAATGCCGATCCCGAGCAATATCTTGACAAGAACGCGGAAACCGCTACCCTTGCGATGGGCGAAGGTATCCATGATATGGAGAAAATCAGCACTTCCGTCATCTATTATCCCGGCGACAGCTCATCATCCTCATCGGGCAACAATCAGCAGCAGGGTAACAAGAATCAGCAGTTCTTCAATCAGCTTTCAAAGAAGAGCGAATATACTCTTAAGTTTACAATGAGAAGCGATACCGACGGTCAGGTCTCGATGATGCCTGTTACCATCGTCAAGAAGGGCAACAATATGTATATGGAAATGTCGATGCCCGTTGACGCAAGCGGAAACGGAAAATCCACAGGCAGCATGACCGTAAAGGTTTATATCAAAGACGGAAAATGCAGAGCATATCTGCCCAATCTCAAAGCATATTTCGAACTGCCCAATGAATCATATAAAGAAATGATGGAAGAGGTCGCTCTCGGTATGCAGTCCACAGACCAGACCGGTTATCAGGGCACCGTCAAGGCCATTCTCAATGGTAAATCCTATGATGTGGATATCTATGAGAATGACGGCAACACCGTATATTACTATTACAGCGGCGCTACTCCCAAGAGAATTGAATCCACCGCAAAAGACGGCTCAAGCTCAATTCTCGAGTATACTCAGATTGCCTATACAGCAGATAATAAGTTCTTCACGGAGCCTATCGGATATATCAATATGACCGATCTTATGAGCGGCGATTCGAATATATTCCCGGGTCTGAATTGATGAAAAAAGCCGCTTTCATCACCGGAGCATCCGGAGGAATAGGCAGCGCGATTGCCCTGCGCCTCGCGAAAGAGGGTTTCCATATCGCCTGCTGCTATAATAAAGACAAAGAGGGAATTACGGCACTGAGCAAAATGCTCGACGAGGCCGGTGCGGACTATGCTGTTTATCAGCTGGATGTTTCTGATTCCCTTGAAACACAAAAGGTTTTCACAGAAGCTGCCGAAAAATCCGGCGGCTTCTCAGTGCTTATAAACTGCGCCGGCGTGTCGCTGAATAAGCTCCTGACCGACACTTCGCCCGAGGAATTCGATACTCTGGCAGGCGTTAATTTCAAGGGAGTTTACAATACCTGCCGCACAGCAATCCCCGATATGGTCAGAGAAAAATACGGCAGAATTATCAATATATCCTCAATGTGGGGAGTTTACGGCGCATCCTGCGAGACGGTTTATTCCGCCACAAAGGCGGCGGTCATCGGCTTCACCAAGGCGCTCGCAAGAGAGCTCGCGCCGAGCGGAATCAATGTAAACTGCATCGCTCCCGGAGCGATTGATACAAAGATGAATGACAACCTCTCCCCTGCCGAAAAAGAGGATTTTGCCGCTCAGATACCTCAGGGACGCTTCGGCTCGCCCGAGGAAATTGCGGGAATCGTATCATTCCTCGCGGGCGAGGATTCGTCATACATAACTGCTCAGGTTATCACCGCAGACGGAGGGCTCACATAATGAGCAATAAGAAATATCCTCACGCTGCGCACAGGCAGAGAGTCCGCAAGGCGTTTCTTCAGAGCGGAACCGAAAATATCCCCGACCGCGGTCTGCTTGAATTCCTGCTTTTTTATGCGATTCCGCGCAGAGATACAAACGATCTCGCGGCGCTACTGCTGAAAGAATACGGCTCGCTCAAAGCGGTGCTTGACGCTCCGTACGATGAACTGATAAAAATCGAAGGCATAGGTGAAAGCGCGGCGTTGCTTCTCTCTTCCCTGCCCGAAATCTCAAAACGCTGCGACGGAAAAAGAATAAGCCCGAAGGCAATTTATGAGCCGGGCGAAGCCGAAAGCTTTGTAACAAGACTCTTTGAAGGAACGGAAAATGAGGAATTCTATATTATCTGCGTTGATGCCGCTCAAAGAGCCGTTGCCTGCGAAAAACTCGCCTCAGGCGATGAGAGCAGCGTCAGAGTAGATAAAAAAGCGGTGCTGAAAACTGCGTTTGAAAACGATGCCGATTCCGTGATTCTCGCCCACAATCATCCGAAAGGCGAAGCGGCCCCTTCAGAGGCCGACATTGAACTGACAAAAGATGCCGGGCGTCTGCTTGCCGAAACAGGCATCAGACTTGCCGACCATATTATCTGCGGCGCGGGCGGCTGCCTTTCGCTCGCATCAACAGCTAAATTCTCATATATTTTTACGGGGGAATAAAGATGAAAGAGCCCGAATATCACATTAAATTGACGGAAGCAGACGGCGCGAAATACGCAATAATTCCCGGAGACCCCGGCAGAACCGAGCAGATTGCCTCTTATCTCGACAATCCGCGCGAGGTTATGTTCAACCGCGAATTCCGCACATTTGAGGGATATCTTGAAGGTGAGAAGGTGCTGGTCACCTCTACCGGCATCGGAGCTCCCTCGGCTGCAATCTGCATCGAGGAGCTTGCGCATATCGGAGTGAAAACATTCATAAGAGTCGGGACCTGCGGCGGAATGCAGAAGGAAGTAAAGCCCGGCGATTTAGTTATCGCAAGCGGCGCGATAAGGCAGGACGGAACCTCAAAAGAATATATGCCTGTCGAGTTCCCTGCTGTTGCCGATATTGATGTGACAGTCGCGCTCAGGCAGGCGGCGCAGAATCTCGGTATTCCGAATCATACGGGAATAGTTCAGGCGAAGGATGCTTTCTACGGTCAGCACGATCCGGATTCAATGGGCGCAGGCTATGAGCTGAAAGACAAATGGCAGGCGTGGCTCAAGGGCGGTTGCCTTGCCTCCGAAATGGAGAGCGGTATTCTGTTTATAGTCGCCGCGCTCAGAAGTTTAAAAGCCGGCGCTGTTTTCCACTGTGTATGGAATCAGGAACTCGCCGGCCGCGGAATGCCGGAAGATATGAAAAATGAAAATACCGACGGTGCTGTGCGCACCGCCGTTGAAGCAATAAGAATTCTGATTAGAAACAGCAAGGAGGTCTGATATGTTCTGTACCAATTGCGGTTCAATAATTCCCGAAGGAGCGAAATTCTGTTCAAACTGCGGAGCAACAGTTCCCGCAGCGCAAAACTTTCCCGATTCTCCGGCTCAGGAGAATCCTGCAGAAGAACCCGCTTCGCAATCCGGAAGCACTTCCGCCGATTCTTCCGCTCAGGATACATCGGCAGGAGCAGGAGCTGCGGGCACCTCAGTATTCGGAGCGGCATCACCCGACCCCGCACCGTCGAGGCCGAAGCCCCAGGGCACCTGGTATGATCAGCCTTATACAATGTCCCAAAATCAGGTGAATGAAGGAAATTATAATTACAACCGTCAACAGCAGGGCTATGATATCGACCCGAACGAAGCGATAAAGAATCCGTCATTCGGTGACGCGATAAGGAGTTTCTTCACCCGCTATATTGATTTCAGGGGCCGCTCCAGCCGAGCCGAATACTGGTATGTAGTTCTGGCTAGTTATCTTATCGGCATAGCATTCGCTGTTCTTATCGGAATTACAGATAACATCAGACCGGTATCAACAATCTTCTCAACCATTGAAGGATTCTATTCCTTCCTGGTATTTATCCCTTCGCTTGCAATCTGGTTCCGCAGACTCCACGATACGGGCAGAAGCGGCTGGTATATTTTTGTAATGCTTCTCCCGATAGTCGGCTGGATTCTCATGATCGTCTGGCTCTGCTCCGGCAGCGACGGCGGAAACATCTACGGACCCGAGCCGAAAATGAAATAATATACCTGCCGTCGGAATTCCGGCGGCATTACCGTATAAAAGGAAGATGATAATATGTCAACTATCGCAATTGCGGGCGCAGGCGTCGGCGGCCTTGTCGCCGCTCAGAAGCTCGCCCTCGCAGGCCACGATGTAACCGTCTATGAGCGCAACAGGGAAGAGGAATGCGGCCACGAGCAGAAGGATTCCTTTGATGCCACGGCTATGGATTTTGCCGGCATAGATATTCCGAACGGCTACATTGCGCCCGGAAACGATATAACATTTTATCCGCTCGATGAAAATATCGAGCCGATTACCGCTCCCTCGCCTGAAAACTATAAGAATATCACTGTTGACCGCAGGGTTCTTTTTGCTTATCTCAAAGGTCTCGCACAGGTTGCAGGCGCGAAATTCTCATTTGAAACAGAAATAAACGCGCCGATTATGCTCGGCGGGAGAGTGGCGGGAATCAAAACCTCCCGCGGAGATTTCTACGCCGATCTGGTCGTTGACTCCTGCGGACTCGACAGTCCGCTGAGAACACAGCTTCCCGAATACACGGCAATTGACCACGATGTTCTTTACAGCGACTTTATCAGTGCTTACAGAGCTTTCTTCGAGCGTGTTGACTGCGATGAGGATACGGGCGAGAGGTATAAGATTTATCTCAACAGCGACACCGGATTCTCGTGGATAATCACCGAGGATGACTGTGTTGACGTGCTTATAGTCGATTTTGAAGATATTCCGTTTTCTAAAGTTGCGTACCGCCTCCACAATCTGAGCAGCAGAAACCCCCAGATGGGCAAGGAAATGATTAAGGGCGGAAAATTCACGCGCATTCCCGTGCGCGAGCCTCTGGCCGTGCTTGTATCGGACGGCTACGCCGCAATAGGCGATTCGGCATTTATGACCTATGCCGTCAAGGGTTCCGGCATTGCCTATTCAATCAAGGCGGGAGCAATTCTTGCCAAAGCAGTTGAAAAAGATGAGAATAAGCTGTTTGACGCCGAGAATCTTTGGGAATACCAGAAGGATTTCTATAAAGAGGTCGGCTTTGACGCGTGCAGAATCGCGCTGCTTAAAAATCTTATGCCCTATTTCACGGCGGATGAATTAAATGAGATATTCAAACGCCGGCTTGTCACATCCGAAGAGCTTGAAATGCTCCTTGAAGGGAATATACCGATCTCAAAAATACCCGGTATGCTCAAGGAAAAAATCAAGTTGCTCGGCGATATGCCGGAATTCAAAGCCCAGCTGATGACGCTGATTGGCTGGTTCGGCAGATTCACGATGGTTGAACCCTTTATGCCGAATAAGTATTCGCGTGAGGATGCAGATAAATGGCGAGACAGATATAATAAGTTTTTTGATTCCGTCAAGAACTGCCACGAAAACATAGCGCAGGCGGTTGAAAAGGCAGAGGACAAGAAAGAAAAGAAGGAAAAGAAAGCGGCGCAGGCGCTCGAGAAAGCCGAAGAAAAGAAAGCCAAAAAAGAAGAAAAGGCCGCTCAGGCAGAGGAAAAGAAGGCAAAGAAGGAAGAAAAGAAGAAGGGCGGCGACGATGATGAGCCCCGCAACCTGCCCGCTCTTAGCGATTGATAATGATTGATTTTCATTTTATAATAAGCAGCATACTGTTCGGCGCCGGTCTTGCGATGGACGCGTTCTCTGTCTCGATAGCCAACGGCCTGAACGAGCCCGGAATGAGAAAACGCCGTGCTGCCGTAATATCGGGCACATTTGCATTTTTCCAGTTTGCAATGCCTCTTGCAGGCTGGTTCTGCGTGCATACAATCGTCAGATATTTCTCGGCAATTGATAGATTCGTTCCGCTTATCGGATTTGTCCTGCTCCTTTTCATCGGTATAAAAATGATACTCGACTCCGTTCGTGGGAAACCCGAAGACGAAAAACCCGCAGTCGGTTTCTTCGGCCTTGTTGTTCAAGGCATCGCGACATCAATCGATGCACTCTCCGTCGGCTTCACCATTGCGGATTATCCCTTCTGTGCCGCGCTGATTGAAGCGCTTATAATAGCGGCTGTCACATTCGCAATCTGCTTCGCGGGCTGTGTCATAGGCAAAAAAGTCGGCTCGAAATTTGCAGATAAAGCCGGTATCGCGGGCGGACTGATTCTTATATTTATCGCCGCAGAGATACTTATAAAATTCATTATGAATAAATAAATCAAAGCAGCCCCGAGGGGGGCTGTTTTCTTTTCCTTGACAAATACCCCCTATGGGTATATAATGCAAGTAAAAATAATACCCTGCCGGGGTATAGGAGGACAGCATGGAAAATTCAAAAAAATGCTGCTGCGAAAAGCATACGGTCAGAGATGACACGCAAAAGAAGAAGCTCCTTAACCGACTCAAGAGGATTGAAGGTCAGGTAAGAGGGCTTGAAATGATGATTGAGAATGATATTTACTGCAATGATATCCTTGTGCAGTCAGCCGCGGTCAACGCCGCGCTCAACTCATTCAACAAGGAACTCCTTTCGGCTCATATCCATACCTGCGTGGCAAGGGATATACGCGCGGGAAATGATGAGGTAATAGATGAACTGACAGCAACAATTCAGAAGCTGATGAGGTAATATGGAACAGTATAGAATAACCGGAATGAGCTGCGCCGCCTGCTCCGCGCGGGTTGAAAAAGCCGTGTCGGCGATACCGGGAGTATCATCCTGCTCTGTGAATCTTCTGACGAACTCAATGGGTGTGGAAGGCACGGCGGATTCCGCAGATATAATCAGGGCAGTGACCGGCGCGGGATACGGCGCTGAACTTAAATCAAACAAAAATAAAATAACGGACAAACCGGAAGATACACTTGAAGATACCGAAACCCCGAAGCTGATACGCCGTCTCATCGCATCGGCTGTATTCCTGCTTGCGCTGATGTATTTTTCTATGGGGCACACTATGCTTCATCTGCCTGTCCCCTCTTTCTTTGACGGCAATCACATCGCGCTTGCGATTCTGCAGATGATACTGGCAGCGATTGTAATGATAATTAATCAGAGATTCTTCATCAACGGATTCCGAGGAGCGATTCACAGGTCGCCGAATATGGATACTCTTGTCGCGCTCGGCTCGGGAGCTTCATTCCTCTGGAGCTGCGCGGTTCTGTTTATGATGACCTCTCCTCAGCAGGACACCGGGGAACTTCATCATCAGCTCTATTTTGAATCTGCGGCGATGATACTTACCCTGATTACCATCGGCAAAACGCTTGAGGCAAGATCAAAGGGCAAAACCACAGATGCACTGAAATCCCTGATGAAGCTTGCTCCTCATACCGCGACAGTTATCCGTAACGGCTCGGAAGCCGTAATACCCGCAGAGCAGGTGAAAAAGGGCGATATTTTTATAGTGAAACCGGGTGACAGCATACCGGTTGACGGCTTTGTAATCGAAGGTAATACCGCAATAAACGAATCTGCTCTCACGGGAGAAAGCATACCCGTAGATAAAACGAGCGGCGATTCTGTTTCCGCAGGCACGGTAAATCAATCTGGTTTCATAAAGTGCGAGGCCTCGCGCGTAGGAGAAGACACAGCTCTCTCACAGATAATCAGGACTGTTTCGGATGCCGCGGCAACAAAGGCACCAATAGCAAAAACAGCGGATAAAGTAAGCGGTATTTTCGTGCCCGCTGTTATCGGAATTGCAATTCTGACTCTTATTATATGGCTTATAATCGGCAAGAATTTCGGGTTTGTGCTTGCAAGAGCAATATCGGTGCTTGTTATCAGTTGCCCGTGCGCGCTCGGTCTGGCGACTCCTGTCGCAATTATGGTCG
>JAEEGI010028854.1_pt1 | contig 10532 bp, 10 predicted proteins | sample 8958751 | NCBI WGS metagenome assembly JAEEGI01 (sample SAMN16246545, study PRJNA631951) | gut metagenome | biome: gut microbiome; feature: rumen; material: KS-attached | host: Bos | place: Iran: Karaj | collected 2018-10 | reverse complement strand
ATCTTGGCGATATGGTCCTCGATGAGTACGTCGGCGCGGTAGCGTTTCTTGGAGTCCTTGTTGTCTATCAGGGGGTCGTTGAAGGCATCCACATGGCCAGAGGCCTTCCAGATGCGGGGGTGCATGAAGATGGCGGAGTCGATGCCGACGATATTCTCGTGATACTGCACCATGGCACGCCACCAGTATTGCTTGATGTTGTTCTTGAGTTCGGTGCCCAGCTGGCCGTAGTCGTAGACGGCGGCAAGACCGTCGTATATCTCGCTAGAGGGGAAGATAAAGCCGTACTCCTTGGCGTGGGAGACTACCTTTTTGAATATTTCTTCTTGATTAGCCATTTTTAAAAATATATTATTTCAGAAAAATCTGAATAATCAGAGTATTCGGAGTATTCAGAACATTCTGAGTGGTAATTCTTATTTCTTAGCAGCAGCCTGAGTGGCGGTGATAGCTACGACGTTGACCACATCCTCGACGCTGCAGCCACGGCTGAGGTCGTTGATGGGGGCTGCCATGCCCTGCATGACGGGGCCTACAGCTTCGGCTCCGGCGAGACGCTGAACCAGCTTATAGCAGATGTTGCCGCTCTGGAGGTCGGGGAACACAAGGACGTTGGCCTTGCCAGCGATGTCGCTGCCGGGGGCTTTGCTGGCACCCACCTTGGGGACGATGGCGGCATCAGCCTGCAGCTCACCGTCAAGATGCACATTGGGGTCGAGTTCGTGCGCCACACGGGTTGCCTCAATGACTTTGTCAACCAGTTCGTGCTTGGCACTGCCCTTGGTTGAGAAGCTAAGAATGGCGTCACGGGGGTCTTCGAAGCCGGCGATGGCTTTGGCTGTCTGTGCGGAGACAACGGCTATCTGCCCCAGTTCTTCAGCCGACGGACAGGGGGTGGCAGCGCAGTCGGCAAAGACGAACATGCCGTTCTCTCCGTAAGTGGTGTCTTTCAGAATCATGATAAAGGCACCGCTGACGACGCTGACACCGGGAAGGGTCTTGACTATCTGGAAGGCAGGACGCAGCACGTCGCCCGTGGCGTTGCGGGCACCAGCCACCTCACCGTCGGCATCGCCGTTTTTGATGAGCATACAGGCAAGGTAGAGGGGGTCGGCGACCAGCTGCATGGCCTCGTCCATCTGCATACCTTTTTTCTTGCGGATTTCGCAAAGCATCTGGGCATAGTATTCACGCTTGGGGTTGGTGACGGGGTCGATGATGGTGGCCTTGTCGATGTTTTTCAGTCCCCATTCGGCGGCGAGACCTTTGATTTCAGATTCGTTACCAAGGAGGATAAGACGGGCAATACCTTCGCCGAGGATGATGTCGGCAGCCTTGAGGGTACGTTCTTCTGTGCCTTCTGCCAGAACGATGGTTTTGTTGGCAGCTTTGGCTTTAGCGCGGATTTGTTCTAAGAGTGTCATGTTATTTTGGGGTTTTATTATTAATTTCTTTCTTTTAGATTTGATAGAGGGGATAGTTTTTATAGAGGGGGTTAGTCGAAAAATTTCCATGTGAGGCCAAAGTAGAAGCCAAACTGCTTGGATGGGTAGCCGGGGATGATGCAGTGCGACTGCTGTTCGAGGTAGCTGTTGAGATGGCCTGCCTTGGCATAGATGCTGGCGCGTTTGATTTGGAGGTTTACGAAAATGTCTGCCCATAGGTAGTTGCCCACTTCGGTGTCGTTCTGGCGGTAGAAGACTCCTAAAGTGGGGTCGTAGGTGTCGGCCTTGAAGAGGGTGTGGTAGCGGAGGTCGATGCCGACCTGCGTGTGCAGCACATGGTTGAAGAGGTAGAAGTCGGTGTAGAGGGAGTTTTTGCTGGCGAAGAGCGGCACGCGCACTATGTCTTGGTCGCTGCTGTATTGGACTATTTGCTGCATGTCATAGTGGAGCCAGCGAGCAAGGGTTAGGTATAGGTTCACACGCCCCTGCAACAGCAGTGAGCTACCGTCGGGCTGGCAGGGCACCAGCAGTGTGGTGTTGTCGTCAAGGGTACGCTTTTCTAGCCAAATATTGTTGCTGATATGTTGGGCGGCTAGATTGACATCAAGTAGCCCGGCGCGGTGGTAGCTGAGTTCTAGCTTGCGTGTGCCGACAGGACGTATGGGGTCGGGGTTGTAATAGTCGTGCCGCTGGTTTTGGGCTGTATAGATTAGTTCGGGGCCACAAGCCTTGACCACTGCACGGAGGGAGAGGCTGCGCACAGCGTTGCCCATAGTGTCGAGAAGCGGGAAGGTGAGCTGCGCGTCGAGATTATAGTCCGACACGTTAGGGGTCGCCTCGGCAAGGACATTGAGCAGGGTTCCCTTCCACGGACTCAGTTCCACACGGGCGAAGGGATATAGGGCGAACTCTCGCAAGACATCGCTGCCATAAATGGAGGGGTCGAGTCGCAGGAACGAGATTTGCGGCCGTATGCCGCCATAGAGCTTCAGAGGATTGCGCCAACGGTGGTCGGGATAGGCATCGTTGGTCCAATAGAGGAGGGCTGAGAGTTGATTGTAGAGGGTAGAATCGGTATAGCGGTATTTCTGTTTGTCCCACTGTAGGTCAAGGGCAAATACTCCCATGTTGTAGACATGGGGCTTGCGCGGCTGCAGGGTGTCATAGCCGACGATGGTGTCGCGCAGCTGGTAGGTTGTCGTGATGCTGATGCTGTCGGTTGCCACCGTATCGTTGCGTGTGCTGTTGAAATGGGCAATGTGCAGGGTGTCGTAGGTGATGACCGTGTCGGTATACTGCTTTTTGATGGGTCGGTGCCATACGACCTGTCGGACGGTGTTGAATGACTGACGCACGAAAAGCGTGAGGTCGTTGGTCAGGCTCATGCGACGCATCTCATTGACAGGAATGCCAGACATGTTGCTAATGCGCTTGCCTGTGAAGACATCGATGTTGGAAAGTCCGTTGTTCTCACCAAGCACATACCGCTGCCAAATATAGCCTGCCGAGAGCTGGTAGCGTGCGTCAGGCGAATAGTAGTTGGTGGTGATGTCAACCAAATGGTCGGTGGCAGAACTGTTGGCGAAGGCTCCCGTAGGACTGAAGAGATGGTAGTCGAGTGCAAAATTCCAGTGGTTGTTGATGTTCTGGGTGTGGGTGACGTGCAGTTGGTAGTCTTTGTTGAGCGAGCTGTGGTAGGCAAGGAGGGAGTAGGGTTTCTGCACCTGGTAGAAGTAAATGTTGTCGGGAGTCTTGTAGAAGGCTGGGAAGATATTGGCCTTGTATGCCAGTGCAGGCTGACCTTCAAAGGTGGGCATGAGCGAATAATGGGGATGCCCCAGCTCGGTGACGTTGAGATAATAGTTGCCGTTGAGGGCATCCAGACGGTCACAGAACTGTGCACCTGTAGGTGAGAGTTCGGGGTGTTCCAGTTCCATAATTTTCACCTGCATGGGCTGGCGGTGGAAAAGGAAGATGGAGGCTTGTAGAACGCTGTCGGGAATGTCAACATGATACTCGATACCTTTTAGCTGACCGTCGTCGGTGAGGGTGTCGCCTTGGGTAGCTGTGCTGTCGGGAAGTGTGGGTGTGGTGGGTCGCGTGGTGGGCCTGGTTCCGCCAGACATGTTGGAAATAGTGGAAATAGCACCCACCTGCCCCCACGCTGTGGTACCAAACAGCAGCAGGATGAACAGAACAAATATGTGCCTTCTGGAATTCAAGCAGCAGGGAGACTAGTTGTTTTGTAGGAACCGTTCCACGTCCATAGCGGCAATGCAGCCTTTGCCCGCCGCAACGATAGCCTGACGGTAGTTGGGGTCGCACACATCGCCGGCGGCAAACACGCCGGGGATGTTGGTGGCGCTGCCGGGATGCTGCACCTTGATGTAGCCCTGCTCGTCTAGTTCTATCCAGTCTTTGACAAAGTCGGTATTGGGCTTGTGGCCTATGGCGACAAAGAAGCCTGCAATGTCAATATGGCGCACTTCTCCTGTCTTCACATTTTGGAGGTCGGCACCCGTTACACCATCAAGGTCGCTTCCACATATCTCTTTGGGAACGGAGTCCCACACCATTTCAATCTTAGGATTGGTGAGCACGCGGTGCTGCATCGACTTGGAGGCACGCAGCTCGTTGCGACGGTGGATGAGGTAGACCTTGTTGCAAAGGGTGGCAAGATAGCATGCCTCTTCACAGGCAGTGTCGCCACCACCCACCACAGCGACGTCAAGTCCTTTATAGAAATAGCCGTCGCAGGTGGCACAGGCACTCACACCCTGTCCATAATACTGCTTTTCGCTGTCGAGACCCAGCCAACGGGCCGAGGCTCCGGTGGCAATGATGACGCTTTCGGCCTCTATTTCATTGCCATGGTCATCCTTCAGATGGAAGGGCCGCTGGCTGAAATCCACCTCGGTGATATAGCCTGTACGAACGTCGGTACCAAAGCGTTCGGCCTGCTGACGGAGGTCTGCCATCATAGCAGTGCCAGCAATGCCCTGCGGGTAGCCGGGGAAATTCTCAATTTCGGTGGTGATGGTAAGCTGGCCGCCAGGCTGCATTCCCTCATAGAGGATGGGATGCATGTCGGCACGACCTGTATATATGCCTGCCGTATAACCTGCAGGACCTGAACCAATGATAAGACAACGTGTGTGTTCCATGATATTGAATGTTTTAATGTTTATATGTTGAATTGAATGTGTGAATGTGTAAATCTTTGACTAACGAATTAACACATTAACGAATTCCTATTTCCCGCTTTCTTGGCCAATGAAAAATAGACAATATAGGCAACTCCCACCACGATGATAATCACCTGCTGCGAGCCCCATAGCAGCCATCCTGCCGCCAATCCAGTGGTTTCGTTAATGCCATACAGTGCCAATGCCTGCCACACCAATACCGGATAGGCTCCCAGCCCTCCTTGCGAGATGGTCATGCCCACCGAACCGAACAAGTACACCACAAAGGCAGCCCCGAAGCCAAGACCGACCGTCTCGGGAAAGGCCTGTAGGATAAACACGCCACCCATGATGTAAAGCAGGTAGATAATGCAGCTATATACTATAAACAGCACAATCGAGCGTGGTTTGAGATGAAAGATGCTCTTCAGCCCTCCAACACCTCCTTGAATGATATTGTCGATTTTGCGGAATGCCTTATAGTTGATAAGTCTTGGACGCAATAGTCTGTACAGCAGCACTCCTCCGATAATGACCACTAGCACCACTCCCCCGGCAACTGCAATGCCGGGCAGGCTGCCGCTTTTGGTGGCAAGAACATCCACCAGCCACTCTTTCGCTTGACCATACATGAACAACAGACCCAGCAACACCACCACTCCGAAGGCTAGTATATCGACACAACGCTCGGTGACGACAGTGCCTAGCGACTTCTCTACAGGTATGTTGTCGCTAGTGCGCAGGGTGGCACAACGTAGCACCTCACCCAGTCGGGGAAATGCCAGATTGGCAAGATATGCCACCACCACCGACCCGAAGGTGCTGTTAAGCCTTGGACGACAACCCAGCGGTTCATACAGCAGCTGCCACCGCAATGCACGCACAAAATGACTCAGCAGGCAGGTACACATGGTGCAACCCACCCACAAATAGTCGGCATGGCTGAAAGAATTCCAAATGGCCTCTTTTTGCGAGGCATCCAACTTGAGCAGAAACCAATAGATAAAGAAAAAGCCTATACCTAAAAACACCACCAGTTTCACTATGTTGCCGATGGTAGTCTTCTTCGGATTCGGGCTTTGGCTGTGGCTATCTGACATATAGTTAGGATTCTGGCACCTGCGGAGGCACTCCGACTAGCTTGTTGTCTTGAGGGAAAATAACGGTGGGATGCCACTCGCGAGCCTCCTCCATCTCCATCATGGCGTAGGAGGCGATGATGATAAGGTCGCCGGCATGAGCCTTGTGAGCGGCGGCACCGTTGATGCCGATAATGCCGCTGCCTGGCTCACCTTTAATGACGTATGTGTGGAAACGTTCACCGTTAGTAATATTATAAATATCCACCTGCTCGTTCTCAATAATGTTGGCTGCCACCATCAACTCTTCGTCAATAGTGATGCTTCCGATATAGTCGAGGTTGGCTTCGGTAACGGTAACTCTATGAATCTTAGATTTTAATACGTTTACCAGCATGTTGCATTTTTTTTGCAAAGATACACTATTTTTATAATATATATAATTTAAAAGGCAATAATGACAAGGATAAGGATAAAGGCGATGAAACCATATAGCACAATTTTGGTGCCTGAGATGGGTTTCATATATTCGCTGTCAGAGATATCGAAACGTCGACGTATCTTGATTTGCCTTTTCGCCTGCCAATATTTGGTTGCCAAGTCCTGTGCATCGGCATCGTTTTCTGCGTCGGCCTGCACCTCGGTCTGTGCCAACGCTTCGGAGCTGAACCGAGGCTGATAATGGAACTTTGGCATCTCACGTTTGCGGAAAAGGTCTCGCCATGTGAGTTGCGAACTCTTAGCAATATTCTCTCTATTGATGTCGCGTACACGTTGTTGGAAATACTCCAGTTCGGCATCGTCCTCCGCTCCCTCTTCTGACTGGTGCTCGGTGGCATCCTTCTTTTCCTGTTCGATGGCGTACTTTTTCTTCAGTGCCTCCCATTTCTCCTTCTCAGGGTCATAGAAACGGGGCACATAACGGAATTGGCGAGGTTTTTCTACTTCAAACATGATTCAATATTATTCAGATAATTACTACAATACCAGTGGAGGCTCTCCGCCGACTACAACCTTGTCCATCGGCACATCGAACGGCTCTACCGGCACGCTCTCCACCAGCTGGAAGTCGAACCCCACTCCCACCTTGTAGGCGTTGGGTGTACTCTTCAGTAGTCGGTCATAGAACCCCCGGCCACGTCCCATACGGTTACGCTGGCGGTCGAATGCAACGCCCGGCACGATAATTAGGTCTACCCGCTCCAAGTCGGTAAACTCCTCACCTGTGGGTTCGCCGATACCGAACTGCTCACCCTCGGTCATACATTCGGCTCCCGTATACTGCCGCAAGCGTAGGTCGTCGCCGTCCACACAGGGCAGCAGCAACTTCTTCTGCTGATACCATCGGTTGACAAAATCGTGCGTCTGCACCTCATCCTCCATCGACCAATAGAGCAGTACAATAGATGCCTGCTGGAACTGCGGCAGTGTCTCCACCTGCTGCATGATAGGCACCGAGTAGGTGCATTTATCACAAAAAGGGACGGCCTTCTTTGCCGCCCTTATTTGTTTGCGCAACTCTTTCTTGTCCATTAGAACGGCAGGTCTTCGTCTGGTTTCAATGGCGACGCGAACGGAGCGGGCTGTGCGGGTGCTGCAGGCTGCTGCGGAGCTGCCGCTGGGGCTGCGGGAGCCACTGGGGCGACGGGGGCCGCTGCGGGTGCCTGCGGTGCGGCAGCAGGCCATGCATAGCCAGTGGCCTGTGGAGGCATCTGTCCGGGAATATAGTTCTGTATGCGCGAACAACGTAGGTCGGTGTACCAACGCTCCTGATACTCACGCGATTCGGGTGTAAACGTCACGATGACAGGGCTGTTCAGCGGTATGCCCGCCACCATCGCCAACCTATCTTCGCCAAAGGTGGTGAACGCCACCTGACGCGGATACTCTCCGTCCGTCTCGATGACAAATCCGCCTCTCACCCACGGTCCGCGCTGGCTTTCGCCTCTTACTTCTTGCAAAATCTTGATTAACTTACCTGAAATTTCCATTATATATATACGTTTTATTATTAATAATCAATCATATCTGCCGTTTCTTGCCAATAGAAACAGCATACAAAAATAATAAAAAATCCTTTACCCCACAGAAAAAGTTTTCAACAGCCTCGCCTACCCTCCTACCTGCTCGTGCGCCGTTGGAAGAAGATAATCAGCAGTATGGTGACTACGACCATCGCACCGATAACAATCCAGAACGATGTCACATTAGGATTAAACGGGAACTCTAAGTTCATGCCGAAGAAACCCGTCACCACCGTCAGTGGCAGCATGATGGTGGAAAAATAGGTCAGCACCTTCATGATTTCGTTGGTGCGGTTGGCCTGCAACGAGTCGAACGTTTGCGACAGACCTTCAATCAACTCTCCATAGTCTTCAATCGAGTCGAACATCTTCTGATACTGGTCCAGTATGTTGCCCCAGTAGTCTTCCATGTCCAGCACCTCCGGGTCCACAAATCCCTTGATGGCACCGCCTTCAAACATGTGCAGCACCCGCAGTTGTGGTTTGAATGTGGTGTTCAACAGGATGATGTTGCGTCGCGTCACCGATATCAGTTCGATGATGCTCCGTGCCTTCTTGTTGAAAATGTCGTAGTTTATCAAGTCCACCTCTGCACCCACACGCATAATCAGCGTATAGGTCTCCAACATCAGGCGGTCGAGGATGTGGTATAGCAACAGGTCGCTCGACGACAGCATCTCCTTCACGTCATCGTCATCGTCGCGCAGGTCCTCCTGCATCTCCTCAAACAGCTTCTGCACCACCCAGTGCGACTTGCCTATGGTGATAATGAAGTCTTTGCCCCAGAATATCTTCACCTCGCGGATGCGGATAAACTTGTTGCCTTTGTCGAAATAGGGGAAGTGCAGAATCAGAAAGTAGTAATCGTCATATTCATCCAGCTTAGGTCGCTGGTTGCTGCCACGGCAGTCCTCTATGTCTAAAGGGTGGAACTGATATTCTTCTAGCAGATAGCGGTAATCCTCTTCCGACGGATTGGTGATTTGTTGCCATTTCAAGGACTGGTACTGTATAGTCTCTATCATGAGGCTTCCTCCCTTCTTTTTTACGACTGCTTGATGGTCAGGATTCTACATTCGTTTACTATTTTTAATTTCAAACTGCAAAGGTACGACTTTTTTTCCACCTACACAAGAAAAATGTGTCGATGTAAAGATATGTTGATAAGTTATAAACCAGACTTAATAGTCATCGACGACTCACTGGCTGCACGGCGCACCTTCATCTGCCTCATGCCGAACGAGAAGCCCACCTGCGCGTTGATGGTGATGCCTGTGGGGCTGCCCACGATGCTCTTGAAACGGTCGCGCGACACAAACACCTTGCCGTGTGCCGAGCACTGGAACCGTGTCAGCTCGCTACCGATATACTCGTCGTCCACGCCCATATGGTACTTCACGTCCACACCCACGCGCCAGCAGCCCTCCGTAGGACCGTTGGACGACGTGCCGTCCTCTTCATACAGGAACGCCTGCAATCCATAGCCCACAAACGGTGTCACCGTCCACTTCCTGCCATCTAGTGCGGCAATGCCGTAGTTGATAGACAAATCTAACGTCGAAATATCATCTGTGTGATAGAGCTTGTTGATATTATTCACCGCCTCGATGGAGTCGGGACGACACCTGCCGCCTCCGATATACATGCCCATCGAAAACATGTGCCGCCACAGTCCGCACTCGAAGTCGGAATACATTCCTCCGCTCGGAGCAAACAGCTTGTGCATGTCGCCTGCGAAGAACTTCGCTCCTCCGCCCAAGTTGAATATTAAATGGTACTGTGGCGTTATTTTTTCAATGGCGTTCGCCTTCTGGTGCTGTTCCACCATGATGGGTGTGATTGAGTCCATCTGCCGCCGTATCTCCCACTCCCACCATGCCACTGCCGCCGTGTCGGCACCGTAGTAGGTGTAATGGCAGAAACTGTCTACCTCGTATGACAGCAGGCGTGTGTAATAGTTCATATTCACCGCGCCGCCCGTGTCAATCACCAGCTGCAGCCGACGACGATGCAGCTCAGCAATGTTGAACGCCACCTGGTTGTAGCGCAACTCCTGTGGCGTACGGTAGTGCGTATCCACCCACGACATCTTCCTGTCCACATACAGCACCGCCGTGCGCGTCTGCATCTCCTTGCCGTTCACCATGTCCCTACGCCGCTCCACGTCAAGGATATACTCCAAATAGGAATGCTCCGCACCTATGCTTTCGTTCATCGGAATGAAGTCGTTCCATGTCAGCGGCCCTTTTTCCCTGCCCCGCCGACTCTCCTGCGCCGACACCACCGTGGCCAACGTAACTAAAAGGTAAAAACTAAAAACTAAAATGTTCTTCATGTTGCGTTTATGTTGATTTGTTGTTTTTTTTGTGGCCTGTGCTCTGTGTGACATGTGACCTGTGGAACGAGTGCTATCGTGTCACTGTCCACAGTTCTCTGGTCACTATATTAATACCCAATTCACCTACACTCTGCCCTCCCCGACATCAACGCGATGCCCACCTGCAGGTTGACGGTAAATCCCGCTGGTGACCCTATCACCGACTCAAAGCGGTTGTGGGTGGCAAAGAGCTTCGCGTGGAACGACACGATGTCGTGCGTCGCATTGTAGCGTTGTCCGCACATAAACTCGTTCACCTCCACCTGATTCGAAAATATCTTGTGAAAGTCCACCCCCACATGTAGGCATCCGTCCGTAGGGCCGTGCGAACTCTCGTCCACTGCGTTGTAATAGAAATGCTGCCATCCGTAGCCCACAAAGGGAGTCAGGCGTATGTGTGCGTTGTCCACCACCGCAAAGCC
>JAEEGI010028852.1_pt1 | contig 10532 bp, 10 predicted proteins | sample 8958751 | NCBI WGS metagenome assembly JAEEGI01 (sample SAMN16246545, study PRJNA631951) | gut metagenome | biome: gut microbiome; feature: rumen; material: KS-attached | host: Bos | place: Iran: Karaj | collected 2018-10 | reverse complement strand
CTCTGCAGATGCGTTGTTTGCCATTATTTTTGTTTTTTATATTCTGGTAGTGGGTAGGAGAATCGAACTCCTATTGCGGGAATGAAAATCCCGAGTACTAGCCGTTATACGAACCCACCGCGTATTTGGGACTGCAAAGGTATATAATTATTTTTACAAGACAAAATATTTTTTATTCCCCGGTCCCTTTCCATTCGAAGGAATACAGCAACGATTCTACCTGCCTGAGATACTGGCGTTTATCATACCTCGGGGCATAGACGAAAGCTTCCGCGACCACGATTTCCTTGCCGTCCGGGCTATAGAAGGAATGGGATACGAAAGGACCGCCCATGAAATCGTTGTAGACTTCCCAGTAGCCGCGCACCTGTGCGAAATTGAACGACTTATACTTCACGAAACGAAGGGTCGGAGGGATGAATTCGCCCGTAGTCATATAAGTATTGTCGAGCATGCCGGGCACGTTCTGCTGAAGGACCCGGTTCCGGTTGGCGATGATGGTTTCCAGTTCGAAATCGGATCCGTCACCCTTCGCAGGATACTTGTAGACGAAGATATCCTGGTAGACATAGGTCTTCTCGTCGGCCACCCAGACAAAATCCGTCGTCTTTTTCTTCAGCTTGTAGCCGGAAGGGAAATGGGGCGAACCGCCGATCACCTCCGCGACCTGCGGGAAGATGGAACTCTCCTCGTAGAGGCGCGTATTGGCGATGACGCGGTTGCGCTCCGCCTGCTCGATGGCTTCCGAAATCACTTCCCCGTTCTCCTTGGTGATCTCCACCGCACGTTCGTCCGTCGTCGCGCTGACCTTGATCACGCACTGGGGACTCGCCCAGATATCGCTGAGGTACTGTACCCCTTCCTTCTGCACCTGGGGGTCGATCTCATAGATGACGAGGTTGCGGTGGACCTGGAAGAGGTTCACGAAATTGGACGGGACCACATTCACCAGCGAGTACAGGGGCTCCCGCGTCGCCAGGTAGGGACAGTCGCAGGCCAGGAGCTCCCGGACCGCGTTGCCGGGCTCCCCTTCCCAAGGGGTCTTGTCCATCACGACGAGGATTTCGCCGGCTTTGCCGCTGACGGACGGGAGAAGCTTTTTGGTCGATTTGTTGCCGCAGGACACGAGTGTCAGCACAAGGGCGGCAAAGAAGGCCATCTTTTTCATATCCAGTTGTTTATTTGATCAATCTTCCGATATCGTTGCCGAAGGCCAGCATCATCAGGGCCAGCAGCAGGACCATGCCGATCATCTGCGTGACGGCGAGGAACTTGTCCGAAGGCTTGCGTCCCGTCAGCATCTCGAAGAGCGTGATCAGGATGTGCCCGCCGTCCAGTCCGGGGATGGGGATGAGATTCATCACGCCCAGCATGACCGACAGCAGTCCGAGCAGATAGAGGAACTGCAGCCAGTCCCAACGGCCGGGGAAAGCCTGCCCGATCGCGATGAAACTGCCCACGGACTTATAGGCCTGCGTGCTGGGGGTCGCCACGAGACGCAGGTCCCGCAAGTAATCCCGCAGGGTCGTAAAGGTGTATTTGAAGCCTGCGGGAACGACCGACAAGCCCTTGTATTTCTTAGTCTTGACTCCGGGCACCGCCATATAGACGCCGATGCGTCCCAGGCTGTCCACGGCCGCGACCGTCTCCATCAGGGCGCCTTCGCGTTCCAGTGTCAGGACCGCTTCGGAACCGGCTTTCTGCGCCAGCAAGGCCTTGGCATCCTGCGCATAAGGAGTCAGGACGCTGTCCACCGCCGTCACCCGGTCGCCGTGCCGCAGGTCCGCGGAGGCATTCTGGCTTTCCGGCGGGATGGATTCGATCACGAACGGGATCGCCAGGTCGAACATCCCGGGGGAAGAGAGCACCTGCCCGATCATCGACCGGTCGATCCAGATCTCTACGGTGTCGGTGCCGCGAAGGACGGTGGCCTTGCGGACATCGCGGCGGGCCAGGTCGGCCTGCAGCGAATAGAAACTCTCCGGCACGTAGTCGTCCAACTTCAGGATGCGGTCGCCGGTCCGGAAGCCCATCTCATACGCCAAGTCATTGACATAGATGGCATTCCCTTCATTCTCAATGTAAGATTCACCATTGATGCCAAGGATGCAGGTGAAGAAGACGATGGCGGAGATGAAGTTGAACAGCACGCCGCCGAACATCACCAGCAGCCGCTGCCAGGCCGGATGCGTCCGGAACTCCCAAGGCTGCGGCTCCCGTTTCAGACTCTCCAGGTCCATCGACTCGTCCACCATCCCGGCGATCTTGCAGTAACCGCCCAGCGGCAGCCAGCCGATGCCATATTCCGTCTCAGCCTCAGCCGCCTTGGGAAACAGGCGCACGAACCACTTCGACTCCTTGGTACTGAAGAGCTTGAACCCTTTCACATCGAAGAAAAGGAAGAACTTTTCCACCCGGATGCCGAAGAGTTTGGCAAAGGTGAAATGGCCCAACTCGTGCAGGATTATCAGCACGGACAGGGCCAGGATGACCTGCAATGTCTTGATCAGAGCTACCATATGAGTTCGCTTGCCCGGGACGTGACCGCCTCATGGGTCGCGAAGATGTCCTCGAGCGAGGGATTTGCTACAAAATCCGTTCCCTCCAGGCACTTGGAAACCACCGCTGCGATGTCATAAAAACCGATCTTGTCCTGCAGGAAAGCGGCGACCGCGACTTCGTTGGCCGCATTCAAGGCGCAGGGGATGTTTCCGCCGCGTGCGATCGCCTCGTAGGCCAGGCCCAGGCAAGGGAATTTCTGGAGGTCCGGCTCGAAGAAAGTGAGCGCCCCGAGGGCGGCGAAGTCCAGTTTCTTGTTGTCCAGCGACAGCCGCCGGGGGAAAGCCATCGCGAACTGGATGGCCTCCCGCATGTCCGGGCAGCCCAGCTGCGCGATCACGGCCCCGTCCTCAAATTCGACCATAGAATGGATGACCGATTCGGGATGGACTACGACGTGGATACGCTCCGGGGAGGTATCGAAGAGCCAGCGCGCTTCGATCACCTCGAAACCCTTGTTCATCATCGTGGCCGAATCGATGGTGATCTTGTCGCCCATCGACCAGTTGGGATGGCGGAGGGCATCCGCCTTGGTCGCGCCCAGAATATCTTTGCGGTCCCAGGTGCGGAACGGCCCGCCGGAAGCGGTCAGGTGGATGCGCGTGAGGGCATTCCCCTGTGCGCCCAGCAGGCATTGGAAGATGGCGGAATGCTCCGAGTCGACCGGAAGGATTGGAGCGTCGTATTTCATGGCCTCCCCCATCACCACGGAGCCGGCGGCCACGAGGGTCTCCTTGTTGGCCAGGGCGATGATCTTGCCCGCCCGGATCGCCGAGAGCGTAGGCCTGAGCCCGCTGAAACCCACCATCGCCGCGACGACGATGTCCACCCGGTCCGAGGTCACCAGGTCACAGACGGACTGAATCCCGGCAAAGACTTTGATGCCGTGGTCCTGCAGGGCGTCGGCAACTTCTTTGTACTTGGCTTCGTTGCAGATGACGACATGGTTGACATCGAACTCCAGCGCCTGCTCGATCAGGGTGGAAGAACTGTTGTTGGCCGTGATTAGTTCGACTTCGAACAGGTCCGGATGCTGCCGCACCACATCCAGGGTCTGGCGCCCGATGGAGCCGGTCGACCCTAGGATGGCGATTCTTCTTTTTCTGTTTTCCAAAGTTCTAGAAATTAATGTATTGCACCGGATTGACGGGCTCACCGCCATACCACAGCTCGAAATGGAGATGGTCGCCGGAAGTCGCGTTCTCCGCGCTGCCGGTCTGACCGACCAGCGCGATCGAGGTGCCGGCCGTCACTTTGTCGCCGACTGCCTTGAGGAGCTTCTGGTTCCGCTTGTAGAAGGTCAGGATGTCACCGGCATGCTGGACTCCGATGGTATACCCCATCTCGTCGCTCCAGCCGGCGAACACCACCGTCCCGTCCAGGACGGAGACGACGGGTGAACCGGCGGGGGCCGAAATATCAAGGTACGGATGCCGGAGCGGATCATATTCAGCCGAAACGACACCCTTGAGGGGCGGGATGAAATGCCGGCCTTCGATGGGCGCCTTGCGGCCTTTCCCGTCCTGGAGGCCCTGACTGGAACGGACGACTTCCTGGCGGAGGAGCGAATCGCGCTGCGAGAGCGCGGCCGCGTCGGAGGGCAGCGAATCCACGGGCGCCTTGACCCGGAGGACGCTGTCGATGTCGAGCGGCGGCTCACCGACGACGACCCGGCGCAGGTTTTCGGCATAAAGGTCCCAGCGCGTGATGACCCGCTCCAGCGAATCGATCTTGAGGGCGTTCTGGACCGCCATGTTGCGCGTGCGGGCGTCCGGATAACCCGGGATCGTGGCGCGCAGGGGCGTGAACGCGATCAGGCACCAGACCAGCGCGGCGCCGATCAGGACCACGGCAATGGCGGAAAGCCACAGCAACACTTTAGTGAAATGCCGCTGCCACAGGACCCGCTCGGTCTTTTGCTCGACCAGGCTGATCCGGTATTTCTTTGGCTCCCTACCCTTGTTATTTTCTTTTGTCATAACAATTTACTATCTTTGCAACCTTTATGGAAAGATTGATAGGCATCGACTATGGAAGGAAACGCACGGGGCTGGCGGTCAGTGACCCGCTCCGCATCTTCGCGTCTCCGCTCGAGACCGTCCCTGCTGCAAAGATAATAGATTATCTTCAAAATTATGCGCGGAAGGAGACCATCGTGCACTTCGTCGTCGGATACCCTGTCAACATGGATGGAAGGCCCTCGGAAGCGGCAGCGGACGTGGACCGTTTCCTTCCCGTCCTGAAGAAAGCCTTCCCCGGCGTCCCGGTCACCCTGGAGGACGAGCGTTTCACCTCCGTCCTCGCACACCGGGCGATGATCGAAGGCGGAATGAAATACAAGGACCGCCGGGATAAAAACTCGGTGGACAAGATCAGTGCGGCCCTCATTTTGCAGGGATTTTTAGACCGCACGGCAAAAGAGAAAGCATGATTTTACCGATTTATCTGTATGGCTCCGAGGTATTGAGAGCCGAAGCGGCTCCGGCCGACCTAAATGACAAAGAGCGCCTCACCACGCTCATCCAAGACATGAAAGACACGCTGGCCAAAGCGGAAGGCTGCGGCCTGGCGGCCCCCCAGGTAGGGGTCAGCGAGCGGGTGCTCATCGTGGACGGCGACGTGATGGCCGACATCTACGACTATCTCAAAGGCTTTTTCCGCGTGATGATCAATCCGGTCGTCATCGAGGAAAGTCCCCGCAAATGCGAATACAACGAGGGCTGCCTCAGCATTCCGGGCATCTATGCGGATGTGGCGCGTCCCGATGCGATGACCGTCGAGTATTACAATGAGAACTTCGAAAAGGTCACCGAGCATTTCGACAAGTTCGCCTGCCGGATGATCCAGCACGAGATGTCCCACCTGGACGGCAAACTCTTCACCGACCTGGTCGCCCCGATCCGCAAGAAAATCATCGGCAAGAAACTGCAAAGCATTGCCAAAGGCAAAGTTTCCACAAGATATAACGCTAAAATAAAATAAACGCTATGGGAGCATTTCACGCATACGACATCCGTGGCATCTACGGAGTCGATTTTGACAAAGATACCGCCTACAAAGTAGGTTATTTCATTCCCGAACTGCTGCAGACCGCGAAGGTCCTCGTCGGCCGCGACTGCCGCGTCTCTTCGGAAGAGATCCACGACGCCCTGATCCAGGGTTTGACCGACGCCGGCGCCGATGTATTCGACCTCGGTCTCACCAGCACCCCGATGGTCTATTTCGGAACCGCCAACTACGGATTCCAGGCCTCCGTCCAGATCACGGCTTCCCACAACCCGGCCGAATACAACGGCATGAAGGTGTCCCGCGAGAACGCCCTGCCGGTCGGATTCGACTCCGGTCTCGGCCAGATCAAGGAATGGATCGAAGCCGGCCGGGAGACCCCTGTCGCCGATGTGCGCGGCAAGGTGTTCCCCATGGATATCCACGCCGACTATATGAAATTCATGGAGAAATATCTCGGCGATTTCTCCGACTTGAAGGTGGCCTTCGACCTGTCCAACGGCATGGCCTGTCTCTTCGCCCACGAAGTGTTCGGAGAGCGTCACAGCTACATCTTCGACACCCTCGACGGCAGTTTCCCCAACCATGAGCCGAATCCCCTGATCCCCAAGAACGTAGAGCCCCTCAAGGATCTCGTCCGGAAGACGGGCGCCGACCTCGGCGTCATCTATGACGGCGATGCGGACCGCGTGATGTTCGTGGATGAAAAGGCCCGTTTCGTGGCTCCCGACCTGATGATCGCCCTCCTGTCCAAGTACTTCATCGAAGAGCGCGGAGAGAAGAATCCCCGGGTCCTGCAGGAGATCCGCACCTCCAAGGCAGTGTCCGAGTATCTGACCCCCATGGGCTGCGAGGTCCATACCTGGCGCGTCGGACGTGCGTTCGCGGCACCGAAGCTCCGCGAGATCGACGGACTTTGGGGCGGCGAGCTTGCCGGCCATTACTATTTCAAGGATTTCTTCTATTCCGACAGCGGCCTGCTGGCATCGATCCTGGTCCTGCGCATCGTCGCCCGGCTGAAGCGTGAGGGAAAGACCCTCAGCGAGGCAATCGACGGGATCGTCGCTTATAAGAACTCCGGCGAAGTCAATTTCCGCCTGGAGGACAAGAAGGGTGCGATGGACGCCGTCTGCGCGATGTTTACCGCGGAGGAGACGCCCACCAAGCAGATGGATTTCGACGGTTACCGCCTCGAGTTCAAGGACTGGTGGTTCAACATCCGTCCTTCCAACACCGAACCTTACCTGCGTTTCATCTGCGAAGCCACGACAGATGAGCTCCTGGACGCCAAAGTGGCCCAAGTACGTGCACTGTTAAAAGAAAAATTCAACGCTGAATGAAAAAACTTTTGATGGCGTCCGCCCTGGTTCTCGCCGTGACCGGCGCGGTCCGGGCTCAAACGCTGGACACTTCACCTAAACCCATGACCCGGCAGCGGGCGGACCTGCTGCTGCAGCCCCACAAGATCACCGGCCCCGTCAAATCCCTGATTCCCGGGGAGCACGGAGGCGCGCTCGACACCCTCGAGACAGGCAACCCCGAGGTCAAGATCGTCCTCTTTGCCGACAATTCCTGGAAATATATCAAGAATGCCGACATTCTGGCGACGGAACGCTATTTCAGCGAGAACTGGAACGACAATCCGGATGCCTACCGCCTCGACTATAACACCCTGCCCGAGCGCACCACCCTCTGGCTGGTGGATGACAACGCCCAGTACTGCTGCCCCAATCCGACGGCGGTCTTCTCTAAATTCGGCTATCGTCACCGCAGGCGCCACCAGGGCGTCGACCTGCCGCTCAAGACCGGAGACCCCGTGCGGGTCGCCTTCGACGGCAAGGTGCGTGTTTCGAAATACTACCGCGGCTATGGCAACCTGATCATCGTGCGCCATGCCAACGGCCTGGAGACTTTCTACGCCCATCTGTCAGCGCGTGACGTCGATGTGAACGACTGGGTCACGGCCGGCCAGGTCATCGGAAAGGGCGGCTCGACAGGCCGGTCCTCAGGTCCCCACCTGCATTTCGAGACCCGCTACAGGGGTTATGCTTTCGATCCGGAGTGGCTGATCAAGTTCCCGGAAGGCAATCTGCGCAACGCCACCTTCACGCTCAAGCGCAAGTACCTCAACCCGGCCAGCCATTATGTCCCGACTTCCGATGACGAAGAGGAGGAGATCTTGCTCGCGGAGCAGGAAGAGCGGGCGGCCGAAGCCAAGAAGGCCGCCGCGCAGGCTGCGGTTCAGTATTATACGATCCGAAAGGGAGATACGCTGGGGAGCATTGCCGGCCGGTATCACACGACCGTGAGCAAGCTTTGCAAGCTCAACAACATCACCCCCAAGACCACCTTGCGCATCGGGCGCCGCATCCGCGTCCGCTAGCGCAGTGACCGCTACCAGATTTCCGTTTCCTTCGTATCTGTAACCAGGGAAGACTGAGAGGTAGCCGAGATCGCTCCTCTCCCCATGCCTGAAGACCCTCCGTTTGTCTTCAGCAGGCTGTCGCACACGGCAATATCCCAATCCTCACGCACGGCCCACAGGTCGTCCTGGGCTTCATCTCCCAGTTTGGACGTCCCGACAACCGTACCGGATTCGAAGGAAATATATGTCCACACGTCGATCTGCTGTGTGTACGTAACCTCACCCGAGACAGGTTCCTTTTCCTTCTCTCCACCGCCGCCGTTACAGGCCGCGATCACAAGCAAAGCCGCCCAAAGGGCTGTCATCCGCATCTTTCTCATTTCTTGACCTGGTATTGAACCGTGACTTTCCGGCCATCCCGCTTCAAAGTCATACGGGCCTCATCGCCTTTCGCCGTCCTCATGTAAAAGGGGATGTCTTCCTTCGCCCGCACTGGAGAGCACGAAACGGTGAAACGCGGCACCAACCCGATGACAAACACATTCTCGCCATCCACGAGCGGTCGGGGAAGAGGACCGGAATACTTGTGTTCCACGGGTTTGCCTCCCCGATAATCAATCACGGACAGAGCCGTCAGGCTACCTTCCCCCTTTTCTTTGCCGATGGCGGAACGGATGATCTTCAGGAAATACCGGCAATAAGGGAAATCCTCGCCGGGGATATTGTCCGTCAAGTCAAGGGCGAACTCCAGGGGAGACTTGTCATTTGCCCCCCGCATAGCGTGGTCCCCTCCCTTGTTGCTCATGCCGGACTGGAAATAATAATTGTCCGGGATCCCTTTCGGGACATCCGCAGTACCGCCGATATGGTAAGCCAGATCGTTCCGTGAGGAATAGTCTAAGGTAAGCCGGAAAAGGATCTGCGGTTCCTGCACTTTAACCTCCGCCGCCATGAACTTATCACTGAGAGTGGAAGAAGGGATGGACGGATCCAGGAAGAAGTCGTAGGGATAATAGTACCGTCCCCGGTCATGGACATAAGCCCCCCAGCTGTTCACCGCAATGAAAGCGCCCGTATGGGTCTGTCCGTCCCGGTCCGTATAAGTGACCAGGTCATCATAGCCGACAATCGTCATGGCATGGGCGCCCGAATCCGGCAGGCCTATAAGTAAACACTTGTATCCCGTCCCCGAAGGGCCGGAATAGTGGGAATCCATCGTCCACCCGATGCATTTCCCGGAAAAAGAAACGATGCCGCCCGCAGCCAGGTAGCGTTTCAGACCCTCCACGTCATCAGGAAGCTCGATGAAGCGGGAGACCCGGTAACGGAGCGCATTGCGATACTTATCGAAACCGCTGGCCCACTTGAAGGAATAAGTGGAAGCGCTCCCGTAATCCTCTTCCGTCAGAATCCCCGTACGCTGGGCCACGAACAGGCCATCTTCCGCAAATCCCCCCTGATTCAAGCCGTCATTGACAAGATTCCAGGCCGAAAGGTAACTGAACCGGTTGGCCGGACTCGCGGAGGCATCCCGGTCCAGGAGGCGATTGACCTCATAAGTAAAGACATAACCGATGCTGGATGCCTGCGCGCAGGAGCCGCCGGACTGGTCGATGATGGGAGGAAAATATTTCGTCGCCGAATTGTCCACGTACGGCGGGATATCCTGCCCCGTCGCAAAGACGACGGGGAGGAAAACAAGGATAGCCAGGAAAATGATCCGGAACCGGCTCACCGTTTCACCCTGTTGATGGTCTTCAACGCCTCTGCCCGGACTTCCTCACTCCGGGATCCGTCTGAAGCCAGTTTCCTGGCCGCATCCAGGATTTCACCGGAGCGGCAGGACATCCCATGCCAGCCCAAAGCCTCGAGCAGGAGGACCTGGACGGCGGGATCGTCGCAAGTCTGGACGTAACGGGAGAGCGCGGAAATGGATTCTGCGTTCGCATTCGAACGGATCTGGCGGATCAGTGAACGCCTTTCCTTGAACGAAAGGCTGTCCGCCATGATCCGGGCCTCATCGTCGAGGAAACGTGACGCACTGTGGTCGAGCGCCTCACGCAACATCTTGACCTCCTCGTCTTTCTTGGCCATGGGAATGGCGGCCGCCTGACTGTCGAATTCGGCCAGCAGAGATTCCTTGTCAAAGGAGTGCAGGGCATACGTGGTGTTGAACGCCACCCGTGACGTGGCATTGTTTTCGAGGAAAGTAGCCACGACCGTGGGAATCAGGCTGGGATCGGCATTCCGGCCGATCCATTTTACCGCATTCCTGCGGATGAACTCGTCGGCATCCCCCACGGCTTCTTTCAAGGCATCCACGAAATCAGCGTCTCCATCCTCGGAGAGACACCAAAGCGCCTCCATCCGGACAACGGCATACGGCGAATTCCTGTAAATGGACAGCAGCTCAGCAGACGGAAGAAGGGCTTTCCGATGCAGATATTCGATGGAAAGCGCCTGCACATCGGGGCTTCCGGTCCGCAACAGTTTTTTCCATTGGCCCGGCGCATCTTGCATGATCACCTCGTCGAGGCGGGGCTTTCCGCCCTTGAACCGGAAAGTCGGATCGCCGATGATATGGGACTCGAGATAGGGGGCG
>JAEEGI010028847.1_pt1 | contig 10534 bp, 11 predicted proteins | sample 8958751 | NCBI WGS metagenome assembly JAEEGI01 (sample SAMN16246545, study PRJNA631951) | gut metagenome | biome: gut microbiome; feature: rumen; material: KS-attached | host: Bos | place: Iran: Karaj | collected 2018-10 | reverse complement strand
AGTCGATGGCCCGCAACAAGTACACCTACTATGCCTCCGTGGCCAAGAAGAACGGTTACGAGCAGATTGCCGCCCTCTTCCTGAAGACTGCCGAGAACGAGAAGGAGCATGCCAAGCTGTGGTTCCGTCATCTGGGCGGACTGGGCACTGTCGCCGAGAATCTGCTGCACGCTGCCGAGGGCGAGAACTACGAGTGGACCGACATGTACGACCGCTTTGCCCGTGAGGCCGACGAGGAAGGCTTCCACGAGCTGGCTGAACAGTTCCGTGGCGTAGCGGCCATCGAGAAGCACCACGAGGAACGCTACCGTACCCTGCTGCGCAACGTCGAGGCAGCCGAGGTGTTCCGCAAGGCAGGCGTCAGCATCTGGGAGTGCCGCAACTGCGGCCACATCGTCATCGGCACCGAAGCCCCCGACATTTGTCCCGTCTGCTTCCATCCGCAGGCTTACTTCGAGATTAACGCAGAGAACTACTAAAGCAGCGAATGGCCAGAAATACGACTCCGGCATTGAGGATGCCACCATCGTGACCACTCACATGATGCTCTGTGCAAAGAGCGTGGGAGTGGACAGCTGCTGGGTGATGATTGGCCGAGTCGTGTCAAGAATCAACTTTCGTTAAATAACGCCACAAATATAGTGATTATTCTCGAATTTTGTGTAAATTTGCCCTCTGATTTAAATGATTTTATGAACATTGAGCCGATTCTGCATAAAAAAACGTTTCAGGAACTGAGTACGGATGAACTGTACGAACTCCTGAGAGTACGTAGCGAGGTATTCGTGGTTGAGCAGAATTGCGTCTATCAGGACATGGACGGGGATGACCAGAAGTCCATCCACTTGTGGCTGACCATAGCAAATAAGATTGTTGCCTTGGCTCGTGTATGCCCTGCCGGTACTCACATGAAGGAGATTTCGATTGGGAGAGTCATCACTACTGAGCGTGGCAAAGGCTATGGCAAGCAGATCATGCTTCATGCCATCGAGGCAGCCGTAGAACATTTCAGCGCGACACTCATAGATATCGAGGCACAGGAGTATGCCAGAGGCTTTTATGAAAGCGTAGGATTCAAGCAATCATCCGATACTTTCATGCTCGATGGCATTCCTCACATTAAAATGACTTGGACGAAAGAATAAATTATGAGAAAAACAATGATGGCAAATATGAGACTAACAATGATCAAGCAAAACGTCATCACCATCCTGTTTGCTCTCGTCGCAGTGACGGGATGGGTGTTACCCCTCTCTGCTCAAGAATCAGGTTTTCCTGTCCTTGGCGGTGAGTTGAGTAATTCGGCGGCAACGTCGGTGGAAGATATCGACGAGGTGATGCCACGGATGCGGGCGCTGGGACTGAACACGGTGCTGGTGCCGGCTTATTGGGAACTGATGGAACCTGTGGAGGGGAAGTTCGACTTCACGCTCATCGACCGTACCATCGACGTGGCGCGACAGGAGCAGTTGCACGTCGTGTTCCTTTGGTTTGGCGCGTGGAAGAACTCCATGTCGTGCTATGCGCCAGGGTGGTTCAAGAAGGACACGAAGCGGTTCCCACGGGCAATGACAGCTGAGGGGAAGCAGATGGAGATTGCCTCGTGCTTTAGCGACAATGTGCTGCAGGCTGACCTGAAGGCCTTCTCGGCACTCATGCGGCATATCCGTGAAAAAGACCCGCAGCGCGAGGTAGTCATCATGATGCAGATAGAAAACGAGATTGGTATGCTGGAGTCGGCACGTGACCATTCGCCATTGGCTGAGAAGGCATATAATAAAGAACGGTGGGCAGAACGCTATGGAACGGATGAGTATGCCGACGAGAAGTTTATGGCGCTGAGTTATGCCCGCTATGTGGAGCATCTGGCTAAGGCAGCCCGTGAGATTCACGACATGCCGCTCTACGTGAATGCCGCGATGAACAGTCGTGGGCGTCGTCCTGGCGAATATCCGTCGGCAGGTCCGTTGGCTCATCTCATCGACTTCTGGCATGAGGGCGCACCCAGCATCGACCTGCTCGCCCCTGATATCTACGATACAGGCTTCAAGTCGTGGTGCGCAAAGTATGCGATGCCTTTGCGTCCACAAGATGGTGGGAAAGTAAAGAATCGTCTCTTTATCCCTGAGAGCCGCTGCTGCGAGAATAGCGGCGTGCGCGCCCTCTATGCCTTCGGCGAGCATCAGGCTTTGGGCTTCTCACCTTTCGCCATCGATCAGGCCAGCGCAAAGGAAACGGAATCTGTGACACAGGCCTACAACCTGCTGCGACAAATTTTCAATTATCAATTGTCAATTGTCAATTTGAAAACTTGGGGTTTGCTCTTCGACCAAGAGGATCGCGAGCGCATCATCGATGACGACGGTGTGGTGATGACCTGTCGCCATTACTTCACTCTTCCTTGGGATCCCCGTGCTACCGACGGCAGCACGTGGCCAGAGGGCGGTGCCATATTCATCCGGCTTGGCAAGTTTGACTATCTCTTGGCAGGTAGCGGTGTGGTCATCGACTTCAAAACTCCTACGGAGAAACAACAGGAGCAGAAGAAACAGTTAGGCGAGGACGGCTTTGCTGAGGCAGGCGGAGCAATGGTCAATGTTCCGCTCGACCAAAGGTCGCTTGCTACCAACGGGACGCAAGAATGGTCAATGTTCAATGGAAAGCGTCTTGGCCTTCTATCCGTCGATGAGGTATCAATCGCTGATGACGGTACGATGCAATACCTCCGACGTCATAACGGTGACCAAACTCACCAAGGCCGTCACGCCCGCATCGGTGTGGGCGAGTGGAAAATCCTCCACATCAAGCTCTACGAATATTAAATGAAAAATATATGAAAAAGACAGAATATAGCAAGACTTGGAAGGTCATAGTTCGGCAAATCCGGGCACGATGACGAACCTGACACATCGTTTTCTGGCAACGGGAGTTGAGAAAACATCTGAGCAGCATCTTGACGCAACGGAAGAATTGGAAGTCCATCTTCTGACCCGTGAAGAAGTATGCAGCGTTCTTCATAACAATGAGATGATGCGGTCTCTTATGGTCGCTCCATTACTGAAATATCTGTCTCCAGAACTGAAGTAATATATGGTTATTATGAAATGGACTGTATTATCAGATAATAGGTCGAGTAATCCGAAGCTTGAAACAGAGCATGGCCTTTCTATCCTCTTGGAAACAGAGCAACACAAGATATTGCTTGACACTGGAGCGAGTAACGTGTTTATTCGAAACGCAGAGCTGCTGGGTGTAGACTTCATCGATGTTGATTATGTTTTCATTTCCCACGGTCATAGCGATCATGCCGGAGGCTTGCAGCATTTCCTGCGTATCAATGAACGTGCAAAGATTATCGTCTCGCCCGATGCCATGAGCGGAAAGTTCTTTTCCAAACGAGGAAATCTGCATAGTATTACTACGGAGTGGCCGGAGATAGACGATGAGAGACTTATTTTGATAGATCATACCTGTGAAATCGCAGAAGGTCTCCATGTGATTGCCCATATCCCTCAGATTCATCCGATGCCCAAGGGAAATCAAAATCTCTATGTGCAGGATGCTGATGGTGAGTACATCTACGACGATTTCCGTCATGAGCTGGCTCTGTATGTCGAGGGACTTCTATTTACAGGCTGTGCTCATAGTGGACTCGAAAACATTCTTTCAGCCTGTCCTTGGCCTGTTAATACCGTTGTCGGTGGTTTCCATTTACTTGACGGGCAAGAGACTGTAGAAGAATTGGCAGTTTTGGCTCAACGGTTGAAAGCCAATTATCCCAATACGCAGTTCTACACCAGCCATTGCACAGGTGACAAAGTGTATGATGTGATGAAAGGTGTGATGGGTGAACAATTACAGTCCTTCAGTTGTGGATATGCTAATTTGTTATGAGTATGATTACACCGCTGATGCAGATATAGGCATAGACGATGTAGCGGAAGATGCGGTTGGGGATATGCTTGAAAACGTAGGCACCCAGCATCGTGCCGATGATGACACCGCCGAGGCCATAGAGATAATCAACTGCTACAGTGGTGGTAAAAAAGCCGTTGTATGCTCTCACACCAGTCATCATAATGTTACCAATCAGAAAATAGGTCTGGGCCATTGCCATATAGTGTTCCTTCGTCGGCTCACTCTGGATGAAGTAAAGCACGGCAGGCGGGCCTTGCATACCGAAGAAACCACCCATCAGTCCGCTCAACGTTCCTGCGCCAACCTGTACTTTCTTCGTCGTTGGCAGTTTTATGCGCTGACTGAACAGCATAAAGTAGATGCTAATCAGGATGAGTGCCACGCCAAGGATTCGCCGCAGAATATGGTCTTCGATGCGTGTCAGGGCGAAAATGGCAATAGTTGAGACGATGATAAACGTCAGCAGAATCGGCCAAAGCCGCTGCCAAGTGACGTAGCTTCGCAATCGCCATACGATAGCTGCAGAAGTCGTGATAGCCAACAGTCCTGAGAGTGTCGTAGCTTCGCCATAGCTTGGCATGAGGAATGGAAGCATCGTCATGATGAAGATGCCAAAGCCGAAACCTGTGGTGCGCTGGATGAAACTCGCACCGATGCTCAGCAGGAATATAGAGAGAACGAGACTCAACTTTTGTTAAAACTTGGCACAAATTTACGCATTATTATTCATATTTCGCCATAAATGAGTAAATTTGCCGCTCGAATTTATTCGCTTTTCACAGAAAAGAACATTATTTAGGAGAATAACAATGCAAGAGATTAATTACAAGGACATGAAGTTCAATCCGTTCAACCTGATTGGTGGTGAATGGATGCTGGTGACGGCAGGCGATGAAAGTAGTTGTAACACGATGACGGCCTCCTGGGGGCATCTGGGATGTCTGTGGGGACATAATGACCCTACGGCTGTGATTTACCTGCGCCCGTCGCGCTATACAAAGGAGTTTGTGGACGAGGAAGGGTACTTCTCGCTCTGCGTAATGGATAAGTCGTTTAAGAAGCAGATGGCCTACCTCGGTAGTGTGTCTAGCCGCGACGAGGACAAGATTGGCAAGGCCGGTCTCACACCCGTCTATGCAGACAATACCGTCTATTTCGAGGAAGCCAAGCTGGTATTGATATACAGATTTAATATGTTTTGTGAAATGATAGACCAGATTATTGAATGTTATGATTAGAAAAGCTGAGAAAAGAGACATACCAAGTATCATCGAACTGCTGCATCAGGTAAACATGGTGCATCATGTGCTACGCCCTGACTTGTTCAAGCCTTATACAACCAAGTATAACGAACAGGAACTGGAGGCCTTGATTGGTGATGATAGTAAACCTATCTTCGTCTACGATGATGGAGGAGTTTTAGGTCATGCTTTCTGCATGATTACCGAAGTAAAGGGCGATAAGTTGCTGCAGGATTTAAAAACACTGTATATTGATGACATCTGCGTGGATGAAAATGCTCGCGGCCAGCACGTCGGCAAGGCTTTGTATGAATATGTCCGCGATTATGCATTATCAATTGGCTGTAACAACATCACCCTGAACGTATGGGATGGCAACGATGCGGCATTAAGCTTCTACAGGAACATGGGCATGAAAGTCCAGAAAACAACAATGGAAATTGTATTGTCCAAGTAATACTAATGGAGAAAATTCTGAAGGTACACAGCGTTAACGACTACGCACGGTATATCGGGGCTGAAATACCCAATAAATCATAAATTCCAAGGCAGAATAAACTTGCTTTGGGATTTATTTCATATCTTTGCAAAATGAAAGCAATAGTTTAAGTACAATTTACCTTATATAGATCAAAGGAACATCTCCAATATAACTCTAATAGAACTAGTATTTGGCCACAATATAACAAGAATGCTGCAAGGGAGTTGCTCCTATTCATACCCAATAGATGTTCGGTAGATGTCCGGTACTTGTCCGGTAGATGTTCGGTAAATGACCGAACAAGTACCGAGTATATATCGAGCAAATAGCGGACAAGGATATGAGGGACAACGGAGCAAGGCTGGGGCTAAGGTATGGGAAGAGTGGAGATAGGCATGAGAAGTGTTGGAGAGGTATTTGAGAGGTATAAAATATGTGTATTATAACAATAAATCAAAGATAGGAGAAAAGAACGATGAAGAAGAAAGACAGTACAGGGTTGGGGATGACGATTCCCAGGAGAATGCGTTTGGCAGGAATGACCTTTTACTTGCGTAACGGACAACTGGTTGGGCGAGCATCATCAACGCATGAGAAGCGTAGCAACACGCTGCCGCAGTTCATTCAGCGGCAGAAGATGCGGCATACGACGGCGCTGTGGAAGATGCTGCGGTTCTGCGACGTGATGTTTACCGAGCGACGGACAGCTTATCAGAATTTCGCATCGTTGGCGAACCAGCTGCCTGTGGTGTATGTACCTGACGACGGAACTATGAATCAGGCATCGTTTCTGATGCCGGGCATTCCGATGAGCGACGGCATACTGCCGACAGTGAAGCAGGAGTTGGGTGAAGTTAATGGTATGCCTGCGCTGCTGACCGACCTCAAGGTCGAAGAACGGTCAGAGCATGTAAAGTTGCGACTTTATACGGCCGTGCAGACCATAGAGAATGAGGTCTTGCCACGTGTCCGGTTCAGCATGCGCGAGATGTCATGGTGGGATATGGCCGTAGTGGACGGTCGTCTGGCGCTCGTGGGCGAAGAGTTTGCTGACGAGATGAAGGGCTGGGTATTGGTCAAGGTGGTTGACGGCCGCTGTTCGCCACAAACCATCGTCACCCGCTGCACGTTGTACCAGCAATATACCACCGAGGATGCTTTGGAGAGAGCCGCAGATAGCTACGGCGGACTCACCGAGACTCCTTTCCTCTCGCCACGATGATAGCATCAGCTAATGTTCGTAATTCCAAAATTATCATAAATCCCAAGGCAAAATCAACCAGCTTTGGGATTTTATTAGTATATTTGTGCCATAAATTCACAAACTAAAACAACTGCCGAACGAAGCAAGAGCAGAAAGCAAACTTGTTTGGATTATGCCTTGCAAGGAGGAAGAAAACTTAAAGTTAAATACGATTATGAAGATTTTGATTTTACAGGGTTCTCCGAGAGCCAATGGTAACACCGCTTGGATGGCGGAAGAGTACAAGAAAGCTGCCGAGGCAGCAGGTCATGAGGTGACGCTGGTGAATGTGTCGCGCAAGAAGATTGCAGGCTGCTTGGCCTGTGAGTACTGTCATACGAAAGGCAATGGTGCATGCATCCAGAAGGACGACATGCAGGAACTCTATCCACTGATGAACGAGGCTGAGGTATTGGTACTGGCTGCACCCATCTATTACTTCACGCTCTGCGCCCAGATTCAGGCTCCCATCCAGCGTATGTACTGTGTGAATAAGCCTGCCAACGTCAAAAAGATGGCTTTGCTGATGTCATCCTATTCGCCCAACGTCTATGACGGAGCAACTGCTGAGTTCCGCGATATCTGCAACTACTGGGAGGTAGAGAACATGGGCTTTGTCTCTGCTAAGATTGACGAGCAGAAGACAGAGGGAACCAAGCAGAAAGTGATTGAATTGGTAGGGAAATTATAAGCAGAGACGGATATTTCGGAGATATTTAAGGAGAGTATGTAATACCTACTTTTGATTAACCTGCTTTTGCAGGTCGTCATAGGTGCGCAATGCTTAAAACACTCGTTTTAGGTATTGCACACCTTATTTATTTGCCGTACCTTTGCACCGCAATTTGAAAATGATAAAGCGATGAGAACGACAACAGCGATTCCCACAGAGATGAAGGTACTGATGAACCACATCTACGAGCTGCATAAAGGTGTGCGCCACATGGTGCTGTTTACCTGCAACAAGAAGTACAGCGAACTGGCCATACAGCGACTGGAGAGCCAAGGTATTCCATACCTATTGCAACCTGCCGGACAGCAGAACCTGAACGTTTATTTCGGGCGGCGCGAGTGTCTGGAGGCCATCCGGCTCATTGTCACCCGTCCGCTGAACCAACTCACACCCGAAGAGGACTTCATCCTCGGAGCTATGCTCGGCTATGACCTTTGCGCGCAATGCGAAAGATATTGTAAGCGTAAGGGACAATGTGAGGGTACGTGTCAGGGAAAGTGTGGCGAGTGCATCAACAGAAATTAATAACTTCTTTAGAATAAATCATTGAAATGAAAGCAACAATTGTAATCTATGGTTCCTCTACAGGAACATGCGAGGCCATCGCAGAGAAGATTGCCTCGAAACTGGGCTGCGAGGCCCTGAACGTACAAGATCTGACAGCTGACATCGTAGCCGCCAACCAAAACCTGATTCTCGGCACCTCGACATGGGGCGCGGGCGAATTGCAGGATGACTGGTACGACGGACTGAAGACGCTCCAAGGTACCGACCTCAGTGGCAAGACCATCGCCATCTTCGGCTGCGGCGACTGTTCTTCGTATAGCGACACGTTCGTAGGCGGCATGGGCGAGCTGTACAACGGTATCAAGAATTGCGGTGCCAAGTTCATTGGTGCTGTTGAAACCGACGGCTACACCTTCGACGATTCGGAGGCCGTCATTGATGGTAAGTTTATCGGTCTGCCCCTTGATGACATCAATGAGGACGATAAAACAGACACCCGCATCGAGGCTTGGATAGCCGCCATCACCCCCAGTCTATAATCACAGGTAAAAATTCATAAAGTATTTGTTTAGTGTAGTGAGGTGGTTAGTCGGTGACGATCAACCACCTTTTTTAGTAGATGATGGACTTTTTTCGTACCTATGCAGATAAAAAAAGACTATACGCGTGAACAGATTGTAGAGATAGCCAAGCGGGTGTTTCTGAAAAATGGCTATGCCAAGACCTCCATGCGCGACATTGCGGCGGGGGCGGGCATCGGTGTGAGTAATATCTACAACTATTTCAAAAGCAAGGATGAATTGTTCCGTCATATCGTGGGACCGCTCATCACGGAGTTGGAACAGATGATGCACGAGCACCACAACGTGAACGACCAGGACCAGTTTGTGCGCTATGCCCGTGGTGAAGGCGATGGGATGATGGCCGACCACGTGCAGTCGTACATGCGACTTATCAACAATCATCGTGACGAACTCAAACTGCTGCTCTATCAATCGCAGGGTTCATCACTCGAAAACTATATCGACAAGTATACTGAGGAATGTACGCAATTGGTCTTGGAGTTTATGGATGAGTTCAAGCGCAAGTACCCTGGGTTCAGCAGTATCCACACACCATTCACTTATCACATCCACATGGTGTGGATGTTCGCTTTCATCTCAGAGGTCATCAAACACGACCTGCCTGCTAATGAGATCAAGCGTGCCATCAAGGATTACATTCAGTTTGAGTTTACAGGTTGGCGCGCTCTGATGAATACAAAATAGTCACTTTTAGGTATTGCAGGTATCATTTTTTCGCTGTACCTTTGCAGCCGAAATTATAAAACAGATGAAAAGGTTAAGAATACATAGGAATGCTTCGGCATCAGAGATAGAGAGGACTCGCAACAATGCGGGTCTTCTTTTTTTTATGAACAAATTGGAACATTGTTCGTTTTTGAAGACAAAATATATAATAAGGTATGAAGATTGAAAAGATTAACGAGTTGTTCGCGCGATTTGCGGGGCAACTGCTGAAGATGCGATGGATAACCTTAGGCATCTTCGCATTGGTGATTATCGTGTCGGTCATAGGCATGAAGCGCATGGTGAAGGAGACGTCGTTCGACGACTATTTCATTGAGGACGATCCGATGCTGGTGATGACTGATGAGTTTAAGTCACACTTTGGCAACGACTATTACGTTGGCGTGCTGACGCAATGTGATGACCACTTTACGAAGGAGAACCTGACCACGCTGCGAACTCTTTCCAACGAACTGCTGGACAGTCTGTCGTATGCCGACAAGGTGACGTCGTTGACGGATATCGAATTTATGGTGGGCAGCGATGAGGGTATGACTATCGAGCAGATAGTGCCAGACGAGATTCCTGCTGAGGGCTCGGCTGCGATGGATAGCATCAAGGCACGAGCCTATAGTAAGCCACACGTGGCAAGGAAACTGATTTCTCAGAAGGGCGACCTCTCGTGGATTATGGTGAAACTGCGTCAGTTTCCTAAAGATAGCGTATGGAAAAAGCAGGGCACTGTATCGCCAGATATCATCACAGGTCAGGAGGTGGAGCGCATTATCAAGAAACCTGAATATGCCTCGCTGCACCCCAAAGGCACGGGTATGCCCTACGTGACCAACTGTAAGACGGAATACATCGGTAAGGAGATGGGGCGCTTGATGATGATTGCCACGCTGATCTGTATGGTGGTGATGCTCTGTATGACGCGCTCGCTGCGAGGCGTGCTGGCTCCGATTATCTCCGTTGTGGGTGGACTCTTTATCACCTACGGCATCGCGGGTTGGACGCAGATGTATGTCGATTCAACGGTACTGATGATTCCCACCATTCTGGCGTTTGCGGTGGCCATCGCCTACAACATCCACATCTTCTCGTATTTCAGAGGAAGGATGC
>JAEEGI010028846.1_pt1 | contig 10535 bp, 5 predicted proteins | sample 8958751 | NCBI WGS metagenome assembly JAEEGI01 (sample SAMN16246545, study PRJNA631951) | gut metagenome | biome: gut microbiome; feature: rumen; material: KS-attached | host: Bos | place: Iran: Karaj | collected 2018-10 | reverse complement strand
TAAAAAATGAATAAAATGTATAAAACTATAATTGATAATCATATTATTAAATAATTATTTGAAAATAATTTATATATTAAATAGGTTTGTAATATTGATAATAAGAATGAAAAATCCTTAGATTTTTTAAAAAAGAACAGAGTGTAATACTTCTCTATTATTATAAAAATTCATTTTTTTAATTTATCTATTTTATCAATTTATTTGAGTACTTATAAATAATATATTAAATTTTTTATGTACATCTTTTTGGTTTTATTTAATTTCATATCTTTTTACATTGTTTTAATCTCATTTTTATGTAAATAAAAAAATAACAAAAAAAAATTGAAACCATCAAATGATTCAAAAACAAAAAAAATAATATTATTTAAAAAAAAAAATATATTTAATTCAAATATAAAAATGCCCTTGAGTGATTTTACAATAGGAAAAGTTTTAGGAAAAGGAACATTTGGTTCAGTTTCAATAGTACATAGAAATATAGATAATCAAACTTATGCAATGAAAAGTGTAAAAATGATTCAATTAACAGAAAAAGAAAAACAAAACGCATTAAATGAAATAAGAATTTTAGCTTCATTAAATCATAAAAATATAATAGGATACAAAGAAGCATTTTTTGATGAAGCATCACAAACATTAAATATTATAATGGAATATGCAGATGATGGAGATTTAGCAACAAAAATAAAATATAATTTAAAACATGGATTAATATTTCGTGAGAATATAATTTGGAATTATTTAATTCAAATATTAGAAGGAATAAATTATTTACATGAAAATAAAATTATTCATAGAGATTTAAAAAGTGCAAATTTATTTTTAATGAAAGATGGAACAGTTAAAATAGGAGATTTAAATGTTTCAACAATAGCAAAAATGGGAATTGCATTTACACAAACAGGAACACCATATTATGCTTCACCTGAAGTTTGGATGGATAAATCATATAATAATAAAAGTGATATTTGGAGTATTGGTTGTATTGTTTATGAATTATGTATGTTAAAACCTCCTTTTAGAGGAACATCAATGAAAAATTTATGTAATAATATTCAGAGAGGTGTTTATGAACAAATTAATAATATTTATAGTGATGATTTAAAAAAAATCATTTCAAAAATGCTTGTTATTAATCCTGATCAAAGATTAAGTGCAAAGGATTTACTTATGAGTGATTATATAGATAGGAAAAATCTAAGTGAAAATGGAGCAAAGAGGGTTATTGTTGAGGAAAAGGCTGATTTAATTAAAACTATTAAAATGCCTAGGAATTTAAGAGAAATTAATAGAAGTTTACCTATGAAAAGATATAATAAAATTCAAAAGGAAGAAATGTTGATGAATGATGAATATGAAACTAAAAAAAATGGGTTTTTTAATAATAAAGATGATATAAAAGAAATGAAAAATTATTTTCAGGAAAAAAAACAAAAACAAAATAAAATTAGTAAGAATAACCAACATCAAAACAATAATAATAATAATAATAATATTTATAATAATCATTATAACAATAAAAATAACATTAAGAATCCTTGGGATAATGATAATTATAAATATAATTATGAATATTATTATAACCAACAAATTGCTAATAATGCAAATAACCAAAATTATTATCATATAAATAATAATAATATTAATGATAATCATAATATCAATTATCTAAATAATAACAATAATAAACCAATGTTGAACAATAATCAACCTTATAACAGAATAATGAATATAGAAATGGTTCATAATATCCATAACTATAATTATAATAATAATAATAATGATAATAAAATAAGTAATATAATAAATAATAATTTAAATCATCCAAAAACTCCAAATTTAGTTTCTCCTTATAGTAATAAATATAAATTTAATAATGTTTCTGGAAATAATAATAACAATATAAACGGAAGAAAAGTTGAAATTCCTTCAAAATCTAGACCTAGTACAGGAAATAATATAGTTCATCAAAATAATATACCAATTAATAATAGAGTAAATAGAGCAAATATTATCAATAAAAAACCAAATAGACCTGTAAGTAGTGCAGCTCCTCATAGAGGAGGATATATGTATAGGAATAATAATAATAATATTAAATCTAATAATAATATGAATAATAATAAAAATAGACCAAATACAGGGAATTCTAATGCTAGAATTTTAAATATTCAAAGAAATATAAATAATAATAATAATAATATGAGACAATATCATAACAATAATAATTATAATAATAAATTACATCAACATAATTTAAATAATGATTTCAAATTGAGAAATGGAAGAGATATAGTATTAGGAAATCACCAAAATAATAAAAAGAAAAACGTAATTATAGAGAAAATAAATTATAAACCCTCAAAACAAAATTATAATAAAAATTATTCAAATAATAGATATTTAAATAATAATAATATTAATCAATCAAAAGGAAAAAATGATAGAATGAAAGAATATGAAAAAGAAAGATTAAAAAATTTAAATAATCAACATCATGCTTATAATTATAGAAATTATGTAAAAAAATAAATAAATAAAATTTAAATTATTAAATTTTAAATAAATAAATTCATAAAATTAAAAAAGAAAATTATGAAACCCAGACCACAAACTCCTTTAGTTAGTCTTATCAATTCCTCAATGTCTAATTTAGAAAATGAAAATGAAAAACAAAATAAGAATGAATATTATTTGAAAAATTTTTCAAATTTTATGAAACAAGTTATTGACAAAAAAAATGAAAATTTTCTTTCAGGAAATAAAAACTTGGTAAAATATATTTTAAGTAAATATTTAAATATTCCAGAAGATGATTTAGATAAATTAAAAAAACTTTCAATCCTTATTTCAAATGATTATGGTCTTTTAAATCAATTTGGAAATTTTTTACCTGAGTTAAAATTGTTAAAATTAAATAATTCTAATATTTTAAATTTTAATGATATAGGAACTAATTTTAATAAAATTGAATGTTTACAAATGAAAAGATGTCATTTAAGAGATTTAAATGGAATTATATGTATGCAAAATTTAAAGATTTTAGATATTGAAGATAATGAAGTATCAGATTTAATTGATTTAGATATGTGTTCAGAATTAAAAAAAATTATTTTGAAAAAAAATAAAATTTTAGAATCTGATAATTTACAGTTTTTATCTTCATTAATTAATTTAGAATATATAGATATAAGAGATAATCCTATTTGTGAAAGTGATGATATTGAGGAAAATATACAAAATAATTTAAATGAAGTTAAAATTGTTATTTGGAAAAATGAGAAAGATAATAATATTATAGATGTTGTTCAAGAATATAATGATAATTTATATGATTCAACACATTTTTCTCCTTCAAAAAGTATAGTAAATAAAAATGAAAAAGAAATAAATGAAATAATGAATAATAATGATAATGATAATGATAATGAAAACGAAGAAGAAAATGAAGAAAATGAAAATGAAAATGAAAGTAACAAACAAAAAAATTCATTTTCTCCAATTAAAAATAATATAATGAAAAAGACAAAAATTCAAATAGATGCCGGACAAGAAAAGTCAATAATTAATAACAATAAAAATATAAAAATTAAACAAGGTTCATTTAGACAAGTAGTGGTAAAGAAACAGCCATTAAAACCAATAAAATTAAATAAAGGGGAAATTAATGTTGATAAATCTAATGGAAGTAATTATAGTGTTACAACAAGTAGTGGAACAACTTCAAGTAAAGAAAAACCTTCAAATACTTTTAAAATTGAAAATAAAAAAGAAAGTGATAAACCATTAAAAATTAATCCTTTGAAACAAATAAAAATTACAAAAAAATAAATATGTAAATTTAATAGAAGATTAAATTAATTAATTATATAAAAATATTAATAGTCAAAAGAAAAAAATTAAAATATTTCAAAAAATAAAAATGTCTATGAAAATTTTTAAAATATTTATATCAATAACATTAATCTCATTATCATTATCAACATTAAGATCTGCAAATGTAGAACTAGCAATAAATTGTGGAGGAGAAGCTTATACAACATCAAATGGAATAAAATTTCAAAAAGATAATTATTTTAAAGGAGGACAATCATCAGATGCAGGTACATTTTCAGAAATAAAAAACACTAAGGATCAAACAGTTTATCAAACTGAAAGATGGAGTGATCAAAATTTATTATATAATATTCCTGTTAAAAATAATGGTCCTTATGTTTTAATTTTTAAATTTTCTGAAGTCTATTTTAATTCTATTGGAGAAAAAGTTTTTGATGTAAAAATTGGAGATGAAATTATTATTAATGATTTAGATATTTATTCAAAAGTCGGAAAAAATACTGCTTATGATGAATTTATTCCAATAAATATTAAAAATGATAATTTATATATTGAGGGTAAAAAAATTAAAAATGGTTATAATGTTTCTGATAAAACCATAAAAATTACATTTGTTAAAAAAACAAAAGATAATCCTAAAATTAATGGAATTTTACTTGTTAAAGGAGGATTAGAAAATACTGATTATAGTGAGTTTAAATCTAGATTAGATAATTTTGAAAGAAATAAAATTGATAGAGAAAAAAGTAGTAGAAGTTTCCATAGAATAAGTAGAAGTATTGATTTTGAAGATTTTGAAGATGATTTTGTTGATGATGGTAAAAGTTATAGAAGTTCTAATGGATTATTTTCTGGTTCTTTTATTACTTTTTTACTTGTTATTTTGGGCTTAGTTTATTATATTTTCTTTACTGGAAGTAGTAGGAGAAGATTTTAAAATAAAATGAAAAAAATAAATATAATAATTTAATTTTGAAATTAATAATTTAAGATAAATAAAAAATCTTTTTTATTTATTATTTTTTCAATAATAATTTAAATATTTCAACATATTCTATTATTGTTGATTAATTCAGTTATATTTTTTTTATTTTTAATAACATTTATGTAATATTATTTCTTTAAGTTTTCATGGGTATATTTATTAATTCCATCAAAAATTATTTAGAAATGATTTAGTTTATTAGAAAAATATTATATTTATTTAATCCTATTTCATTAATAATTTAGTAATATTATATTCATTCAACTTTTATAATAAAGTTAAAACTTTTATTTATTAAAAATTTTTTCATCAATAAAAATATATAAATCGATTTTGTGTATTAAAAAATAATTTTTATTAGTTTTTTTTTATTTATATTTCTCTTAATTCTTTCCTTCTTTCTAGTCTATTTCTTATGTTCATTTTTAAGATTATTTTTTATTTTCTTCATTTTTTTTTTCTCCACTCTTTATATCTTATTTATTTTTAACATTTTCTAATTTCTTATTTTAATTAATGATTTTCTAGTTTCATTTCTTTAAGTTTAATCTCAATTCCATCTATTTTTTCAGAATGTATGGTTCATATTTATTAAATCTAATATTTTCTTTTGGTTTTTTCATTTTTATGTAATTTTCTTTTTTTATTTTGATAAAGCTTATTTATTAAGTTTTTTAGGAAATATTTTTGAATTTTGAATTCAATTTCATTAATTATATAGCTTTGGAGTAATTGATTCTATGTAATTTTAATATTATTTATTCTATTATTTATAAATTTATTAAATTATTCCTTTACTTAATTGAATTCCTTTATTTTCATATAATAATTATGTTTCTTTAGGAGAAACAGTTTTAAATCCCAAATTTATATAAATGGATGAAACATTAATGTATTTTATGTTTAGTTCCTGATTTGTTATTTCTTGTTTTTTACATTATTTTTATTTGAATCCGAAATTAATTAAGTGTTGAATTTTTTGTTTGAAGTTATTTCTCTTGTTTTTATTTTAATTTTTTAGTTTTGCATATCTTTGTTTATAATTTTAATTAAAAAATATTGAAATTTAAAAATAATTTAACAAAAAAAATAAAAATGTAAATTCCATTTAATCGAAATAAATCCAAAAAAAAACTCTAAAAAAAATAAAATTTTAATTTAATATAGATGAATAAACCATCTTATAAAATTATAAAATTACTTGGAGAAGGTTCTTATGGTAAAGCTTTTCTATGTATAAATAGAATGGATAATTCTCAATGTGTAATAAAGCAAATAAACATTCAAAATATGAGCGAAAAAGATAAACAAGATACATTAAATGAGGCAAAAATTTTAGAAAAATTAGATCATCCAAATATAATAAAATTCAAGGAGGTTTTCATAGCGAATAAACCAATAAAAACATTAAATATAGTAACAGAATATGCAGATGGAGGAGATTTATCTTTAACAATAAAAAATCAAAAAAAAGAATATTTTAAAGAATTTCAGGTTTTAGATTTTTTTACTCAAATTTGTTTAGCTATAAAACATCTTCATGCAAAACATATAATTCATAGAGATTTAAAATCTCAAAATATATTTTTAACAAAAGCAAATTTTGTAAAATTAGGTGATTTTGGTATTGCAAAAAATTTAAATTGTACTTGGCAAAAAGCAAAAACTATGATAGGAACTCCTTATTATTTAAGTCCAGAAATTGTAAATAATAAACCTTATTCTTTTAAAAGTGATATTTGGTCTTTAGGAGTATTATTATATGAAATGCTAGCATTAAAAATGCCTTTTGATGCAAATTCTCTTCCCATGTTAACTTTAAAAATTATTAAAGGAAATTATGCTCCTCTTCCTCAAAGATTTTCTGCTGATATAAGAAATTTAGTAGCTTTATTATTAAATGTTGATCCTGAAAAAAGACCTTCTGTAAATGAAATTCTAAGAATGCCTATTATTAAAAATAGAATTCGTAATTATTTAAATGAAAAAGAATATAACAGGGATTTTAGTAAATCTATTGTTAAACTTTATCAACAAGAACAAAAACCTTATATAAACAATAAAGAGAAAAAAAAAGATGATGATAAAAATGATAATAATAAGAATAATAATAATTCCATTAAAAATGAATCAATGAAAAAAAACGAAGATATTAAAAATTTCATTAAAAATAATAAAAAAAATTCAAACATAAAATCTTCTCAATCAGATAAAAACGTTAGTCACGATTTAAAAGATATAATAAATGAAAAAAGAAGTCTAAAAAATCAAGAAACGAAAAAATTTAATGAAAGTGGAGTAATGTGGCCAGAAAAGCAAGAAGAACTTCAAAAAAAAAATGAAGAAAAGAAAAAAATTATTCCAAATCAATTGTTTGAAGAAAAAAATGAAGCAACTAAAAAAGAAGATTTAGATTTATTATTAAGTAATTTTGATGTGACAAAAATGAATGAAGAGCAATATAATCAAAATAGAATGTTAAATAATTTAAATAATATATATAATGAAGATGATGAAGATAGTGATAATAACGTAGAAGATTTAAATGATATAAATTCAATTTCAACAAATGATGTTGAAAATGAAAATAGATTAAATTTTGAACATTTAAAAAATGAAAATGAAAATAAAAATGAAAATAAAAATGAGGATAATAATAATGAGGATAATAATAATGCATATGAAAGTGATTTTCAACAACTTGAAATAATTAGGAAAGATTTAGAAAAAGATTTAGGAGAAAAATTATTAATGAAAGTTTATCATTATGTTGATGATAATACTGATAAAGAAGTTGTTAAAATTGATTATGATACTTTAAGAGAGAAAATTAAAAAAGAATTTCCTTTAAAGTTCAAATTCACAGAAAAAGATGTTGAAAAAGCCATTGAAAAAATACCTGAAGTTTTTACTATAGTTTCTAAAGATAGACTTACTTTTATTTAATGTTAAAGTATATTTTTTCAATGAAGAATTTATAAAATATTTTTTATATTAAAATAATATAATTTTATTATTTAATTAATCAATTCCATTTTTCAATTTTCACTTTTATTAAACATATTTTCAATTTCTAAAAAAAATTATAATTATCTCTATTTTAATTGGAGTAATTGCTTTTATTTTTCTTAAATTAATAATTCCTTTTTTATAGTCATTATATCTATTATTTTTAGTAATTAAACTATATAATTCTAAAAAGAAACAATCAATAGTCTTTCTTTATCAGTGAAATTATTTGTAAACTTATTTATTGTTTGATTTTCAACTGAATTAATTTCTAAGAATTTATAAAAAATATTTATATTTTTTATTAATATCTCAAACGAAATTAATAAATCAGAAGTACAAGAAATATTTTTACACTCAAATATTTCAGTTAAAACAAGTTAAAGTATTTTTTCATTTAAATTTTAAAGTTGTCATTCAATAATTTTAGATTTCAATCAATTTCATAATAACAATTAACCTCTTTCACTTTAACTCTTATTTGTAATATTATTTAATTCTTTAACTTTATTTTTTTTTGTTGTAAAAATCAGAATCACTTGAAACAAATTAATTTTCTTGTTTCACATATGAACAATACTACTTTTATTTATATTATTTTAAAAATATAAACTTATTTATCTAGGAGAAATTCTTTTATTTTTTTTGTAGTTTTTTCAATGAATATCAATATTTGCATTATTTAATCCACAAATAAATGCTATTTCTTATAATTTTGGTAATTTTATAATATTTTGATGATAATTTGATAATATTATGATTATTCATATATTTTATAAAAGAGAAAATTTTCATAAAATTGGTTTTTATATATTAAAGTATCTTAATTCTTTTTATTTATATGATTCATATTTTATATTTAGTTTTTCTCTGACTGAATTAAATGAAATAAATTAACCAAAATATTTTTTGATATTATATTTCATTATATAAATTTTCATACATTTATTTTATTTTTTTCCATAAATTTCTTTTAAATTATCCTAAATACTAAATTTAATTATATTTATGACTTATACAAAATTTCTATATAAACATTTTTTTAATTGTTATAAATTTTTATAAAATAATGGAGAAATTTAATTTCAAAGATGTTATTATTCAAATGAAAAATAATTTAAGAAATAAATATGATGTCAAAAATGAATATAATAAAAAAAAAATCAACCAATTAATTTTTAATTATGAATCACATTATACAGCAATATTCAAAGAATATTTATTAATTGAAGATGGTAATGATTTTTTAAAGAGATTTTATTCTAAAAATGAAGTTAAAAAGAAATTAAAAATGATTTTATTTTTTTATGAAAAATATTCAAAAATTTTTCCTAATTATATCATTATTCCTGAATCAACTTATATGTATAAAAACATTCAAAAAAAACAAAAAATGATTGATAAACTTCATAAAATGAGAAAACAAGAATTAGAAAATAAAAAAGCTAATAAATTAAACGGGACATTTTTTACAAATGAAGCAATTAATAGTATTTGCCATCAAATTGATTCTTTTTATGTGAAAAATTTAAAAAATATTATAGATATAAGTGTGGATAAAGAAAATACAATTGAAGAATTTAATAAAATAATAGGAAATATTGAACAAAATGAAAATGAAAATATAATAATAAAAAAGAATCCTCCACCTTATATTAGTTTAAATATGAATAAAAAATTAAAAAAATCTCATGATTTTTCATCTTCATTGCATAAAAATAAAAAAATAGATTATAATATTAAAAGTTTAAGGAAATCAAGTATAAGCATTTCAACATCGGTTAATTCAGATATAATAAATAAATTAAATTTAAAAAACTACCATTCTAATAAATCAGCATCAATTTACCCAATTATTAATAATATTCCATTAAATAAACAACTAATAATACATAAAAAAGGAAATTCCCAAAGTATTTCTTTTTATAATTCAAATATAAAGAAAAAAATTCTTCAATTAGACAATAAAAATTATAGTATAAATTATGATTTAAATAGTCAAAAAAATTCTCCTTTTTCTTTGAGAGGAAAAATAAACCAAAAATTAAAAGAAAGTACTGGTTCAATTTCCTCTTTGGTAAATATAACAAAACCTTTATTTAATTATAATAAAAAAAATACTATTAAAAAAAAATTTTTAAGCACTTCAAAAGGAAATGAAATTATTCAGAGTGATAGAAATAAAATCAAAAAAATTAATAATATGAAAAATTTCTACGTTAATAAAAATATATTAATTAGTCCTAAAAGTAGTCAAAAAGAAGTTATTTGTTATAATGTAAAAAAAATAAAAATTGGTGAAGAAAGGATTCAATTTAAATTAAATAAAAACATTCATTTATTTAAACTAAAACAAAAATAAAACTTATTGTATTAATGGGGTTAATTTGAAAATAATAATTTACATTAATATTTATATATATAATTTATATTGTAATAAATAATAGGAATTAATCCAAAAAATATAAATATTTTTTTATAAATAAAAAAAATATTAAGTATTTAACTATAAATATTCATATTTGAAAAAAAATAATCAATTTAAATTTAAAAAAGTCTATATAAAATAATCATGAAGAATTACCCAAATAATTATAATGATCATTTTACAATATTGAATTATTTTTTTAAAAATTCCTTAAGTTTAAAACTTTAATAGATAAAAAATTTCTATTACTGTTTTATCATTATATAAGTA
>JAEEGI010028842.1_pt1 | contig 10537 bp, 9 predicted proteins | sample 8958751 | NCBI WGS metagenome assembly JAEEGI01 (sample SAMN16246545, study PRJNA631951) | gut metagenome | biome: gut microbiome; feature: rumen; material: KS-attached | host: Bos | place: Iran: Karaj | collected 2018-10 | reverse complement strand
CTATTTAAGCTTAATGTCTTTGCATGTTCCAATTAAAAACTCTTCTTCATTGCACCCGTAGGACAAGCGTCAACGCAGAGTCCGCATGTAGCGCAATAGGAAGCCGCTTCTGCCTTCGGGAACATAGGATTGATTATTGTGTTGAAACCGCGGTTATAGAGGCCTATAAAGGTCTTCTTCGCAACCTGCTCACAGGTTCTGTAGCAGAGTCCGCAGAGAACACACTTATTAGGATTATGCTCTATAACATTCGCAATGTCAATATAATCTCTCTTATGAACCTCACCCGGGAAGCGTGAAGGCTCGACATCGAACCAGTTGGCGTATTTGATGAGACGGCAGTCATAGTAGTCATGGCAGCCGCACTCAAGGCAGCGTGATGCCTCTTTACGCGCAACCTCTTCGGAGAAGCCGTAGTAGATGGGCTTGAAGTTATTCTTTCTCTCCTCGGGAGACATGCCCGGCATTTGCGCTCTGGGCTGTTTCTCGCGGTCTTCAAAGTCAGCCTCTGTCTTCTCATCCTGTACATAGTACGGCGCCTTGTAGCGTACCTCAGCGCCCTCTAAGTAGTTGTTGATGCAGAATGCGGCCTTCGAAGCCTCACCTATGGCAGCAATGGCAATGCCTGCGCCCTTGTTTGTGACGTCACCGGCGGCAAATACGTTTTCGATATTTGTGCGGAAAGTCATCTCGTCGCAGAGGATTGTGCCCTTCTTTGTAAGTTCAACACCGGAGATACCCTCGCAGTTTGCAACCTGGCCGATAGCCATGATTACGTTGTCGAGTTTAATGTCCTCGGTCTTGCCCTCAACAGGTACGGGAGAACGACGGCCTGATGCGTCAGGCTCACCGAGTTCCATAACCTGAAGGGTCATGCCCTCTACCTTGCCGTCACCGTAGATTTCGATGGGGTTTGTGAGGAACTTGAAGATTACTCCCTCTTCCTCAGCCTCTTCAATCTCTATGTCGGCCGCGGGCATCTCGTTCCTTGTACGGCGGTATACGACGTATACTTCCTCGGCGCCGAGACGCACTGCTGTACGGCAAGCGTCCATGGCGGTATTACCGCCGCCGCAGATAGCGACGCGCTTGCCGATGACGGGCGTCTCGCCCATACCGAGCTTGCCGAGGAAATCAATACCGCCGACAACACCCGGAAGGTCCTCACCCGGAACACGCATGGGAACGGAAGTCCATGCACCGATAGCAATCAGCACAGCGTCATAAGTAGCAACAAGCTCATTAAACTGAATGTCTCTTCCGAGCTTGACATTGTTCTTCATGATAACGCCGGCTGACTCTATAATCTCAATCTCCTGATCAAGAACAGCCTTGGGAAGTCTGTACTCGGGGATACTGTAGCGGAGCATACCGCCCATCTTCGGCTGCTGGTCAAAGATAGTTACGGCGTGGCCGTACTCGCGAAGCTTGTACGCAGCCGTAAGACCTGCGGGACCGCCGCCGATGATTGCGACGCGCTTGCCCGTGTCCGCACCGACTGAGATAACATACTTGTTATCAGACGCCAGCACCTTGTCGGCAGCGAATGCCTTCAGGAAAGCAATTGAGATAGGCTCCTCAACGAGCTGACGACGGCAGGCGTCCTCGCACGGATGAGGGCATACTCGGCCAATAGAGGCCGGAAGCGGGAATGCTTCGTAGATTGTTGAAACGGCATCGAAATACTTGCCGTCTTTAATTTCGTTGACATACTTCTGGCAGTCGGTACCTGCAGGGCAGTTCAGCTTACAGGGGCCGCGGCAGTCACCCGTGTGGTCGGACAGAAGAAGCTCAAAAGCAGTCTTTCTGGCGCGAATAACACGAGGTGTATCTGTATGAACAACATAGCCTTCAGCGGGTATTGCGGAACATGAACGGAGAAGCTTCGGCACGCCTTCAACTTCAACTACGCAGACGCCGCATGCGCCGTAGATGGCCGTATTCTCGGCAAAGCAGAGTGTGGGAATCTCCACGCCTGCACGGGTTGCCGATGCGAGTATGGTTTCGCCTTCATTAGCGATGACTTCTACTCCATCAATGGTGTACTTAATAGACATGAATCTTCCCTCCTTTACTTAACGATTATGGCATCCTGCTTGCAGACTGTCTTACAGTTGCCGCACTTGATGCACTTCTCAGAATCAATAGTGTACGGTGATTTAATCTCACCGGTAATAGCATTCGCAGGGCACTTCCTTGCACAGGCGGAACAGCCAATGCACTTGTCCTTGTCGATAGAGTATGTAATGAGCGATACACACTCACCTGCCGGGCAGCGCTTCTCGGTAATGTGGGCCTCCATCTCGTCACGGAAGTAACGGATGGTGGTGAGTACCGGGTTCGGAGCAGTCTGTCCGAGACCGCAGAGAGCACCATCCTTGACGGCCATGCAGAGTTCTTCGAGTTTCTCTATGTCGCCCTCTTCACCTTTACCCTCTACAATTCGTCCGAGGATTTCAAGCATGCGCTTTGTGCCTATACGGCAGTGTACGCATTTACCGCAGGATTCCTTCGCAGTGAAGTCGAGGAAGAACCTTGCCATACCGACCATACAGGTGGTCTCGTCCATGACAACCATACCGCCCGAGCCCATGATGGCGCCTGTGGCACCGAGGGCCTTGTAGTCGATGATTGTGTCAAGGAGTGAAGCCGGAATACAGCCGCCGGACGGACCGCCGAGCTGAACGGCCTTGAACTCTTTATCGTTTCTGATACCGCCGCCTATGTCGTAGATAACCTCACGAAGGGTCTTGCCCATAGGAATCTCAACAAGGCCTCCGCGCTTGATCTTACCTGTGAGAGCGAATACCTTGGTACCCTTTGAATCAGGTGTGCCCATGGCCGCGAATGCCTCACCGCCGTTTGCGATAATCCACGCGACGTTGGCGTATGTCTCAACGTTGTTGATGTTTGAAGGCTTGAACCAGAAACCGGACTGTGCCGGGAACGGAGGCTTCAGACGGGGCATGCCCCTCTTGCCTTCAAGTGACTCTATAAGGGCCGTCTCCTCACCGCAGACAAACGCACCCGCGCCTGCCTTGATTCTCATCTTGCATGAGAAGGAAGAGCCTAAAATATTATTACCTAAATAACCGCGCGATGTAGCATCCTTAATGGCATTCTCAAGACGTACAATAGCCAGAGGATACTCAGCACGAACATAAACGATAGCCTCCTGAGCACCAATGGCATATGCGCCGATAAGCATACCCTCAATAAGGTTATGCGGGTCGCCCTCAATTACGGCACGGTCCATGAACGCGCCCGGGTCGCCCTCGTCCGCGTTACAAATGAGATACTTCTCATCTCCGGCCGAATTCTTCGCGGCGCGCCATTTAAACGCCGTTGAGAAACCTGCGCCGCCGCGGCCCTTGAGGCCGGACTTATCAATCTCTTCAATGACGTCATCCTGAGTCATGCCGGACGATAGAATTTTCTCCAGCGCGGAGTAACCGCCGCGGGCAATATACTCATCAATGCTCATCGGGTTGATAATACCGCAGTTACGAAGCGCAATACGGGTCTGCTTCTCAAGGAAGGAAGCATCGTCAGCGGTTATGGTAATATCATCAACCAACGAAAGATCGCCGGCGTTAACAGCCGCAACAATCTTATCGGCATCACCCGCAGTTACATGAACCAACCTGCGAACCAGCTGATCCCCGTCATAAAGATCAACTATCGGCTCGAGAAAGCACATGCCTATACAGCTTGTGATTGTGACAACGGAACCCGTGGGGTTCGAAGCCGCAAGGAGTTCATCAAGCTTTGCGTGAACCTTGCCTGCACCTGCAGCGAGACCGCAGGAGCCCTCTCCTACTACTATCTTCATGCGTTGTCACCTGCCTTTGCTGCGAGTTCGCGAAGAATTGTCTTCGTCTTGTCCGGTGTCAGACTGCCGTATGTCTCACCGTTGATCATCATGACCGGTGAGAGTGAGCAGCAGCCGAGACAGGCAACGTGCTTGAGTGAGAACAAACCGTCATCCGTTGTCTCACCGTCAACTATACCGAGTTCATCCTTAATGGATGCCGCGATAAGTTCCGAACCGTTGACGTGGCACGCAGTACCCTGGCAGAGCATGATAAGATACTTGCCGACCGGCTTGAGTCTGAACTGAGTGTAGAATGTCGCCACACCCATTACCTTCGCAGGAGCAACTCCCGTCTCCTCGGCAATATGGTAGATGACATCCGTAGGCAGATATCCGTAGATATCCTGTGCCTGCTGTAAAATTGCAATAAGACTTCCGTCTATGCCGCGATAATGTTCCAGAACATCAGCAAGCAACGAAAGGTCAGAAGCCTCATGGTTACAACCACAGCTCATAATATTACCTCCTTTTTTACTTATACACGTATAAAATAACAGAATTATTTTACCACATTAAAGCGTGCAAATAAACACAAAACAGTAATAAAAAAGTGGACACGTCAACCAACGTGTCCACAAAAGAACAAAATAAGAAAATTAAAAAACTAAAAAGCAAACTGGAATACGCAGTAAGATGCGTAGATCAGAAGCAGCAGTATTCCCTGCCAGCGATACAGCTTGCCCTTGACCAGTGCAGGCACCGTCATCAGGAGCATAACGCCCAGAACAACGGGAATATCCACAACCAGCGAAGCATTCATACCCGCAACAAGCTTTGAAGCGGGAATCGCAAACGGACGTAAAGTAATAGACAATCCCGACACAAGTACCAGGTTGAACAGGTTTGCACCTATGACATTGCCGAGCGACAGAGCACCATGGCCCTTCCTGAGCGATGTAATTGCCGTGATAAGCTCAGGCAGCGAAGTACCCAGAGCAACAAATGTCAGCGCAATTACGGACTCCGGCACACCGAGAGCCGTAGCAATTATAGTACCGTTGTCAACAAGCAGGTCCGCACCGACAGCAATTGCCGCCGCACCCGCTATCAGAGACACAACAGCCCTCCACAGAGGCATCTCAGCCGAAGATGAAGACTCCGACTCTTCCACCTCTAAAGAAGAAGAGGAACCACCAAGTGCTGACTTGACCTGGAGGCCAATGTAAACCGCGAATATCGCAAGCAGAGCAATGCCGACAGGTCTGCTGAAGAAACCGGTAAAGTAAGAAACACCTGCATAAAGAGCAAGAGCAACAAAGAAGAATGCTGCGGGAACACGCAGACTCTTCTTATCCGTAACACCCGGCGCGAAGGTTATGGTAATCGCGGAAATCAGCGCGGTGTTGCAGATAATCGAGCCTAAAGCATTGCCGTAGGCAATCTCAGAATGGCCCGCAACAGCCGCTCCGGCAGATACCATGACCTCGGGCAGAGTCGTGCCTATGGACACAACCGTAGCGCCTATCAAAAGATCAGGTATATGCCACTTCTTCGCAATTGCGACCGCTCCGTCAACGAACCAGTCACCGCCTAAGATAAGCAGCACAAAGCCCAGTAAAAACAATAAAATCGGTACAATCAAACTCATTATCCAAAAACTCCTGAAACAAGTATTTTAATTCCTATGCCAATAAGTATAACGCCGCCCAGCACATCTGCCTGCCATGTAAGTTTCGTTCCGAGCTTCTTACCGACAGAAACACCCAGAAACGAAATAGCAAACGTGATAACACCAATAATCAGGGCAACAATCAGAGCCGCCAAAACTTTGTACTCACCGATAGTAAAACCTACCGACAGAGCATCAATCGAAGTGGCAATACCCTGGATGAGCAGCACACGAGGCGTCAGCGAGAGCTCAGTGACCGTAACACCCTTCTTCTTTGCCCTGATACCATTGACGAGCATCTCTCCTCCGAGGTAACCGAGCAGGAAAAACGATGTCCAGGGCAGATACAAAGAAAAGGAAGCAAATTTCTCAACAAGCGTATGAACGCATATCCAGCCGAGAAACGGCATCAGCGCCTGGAACACACCGAAAGTGCCCGCAACAGCCGCATGTTTGCCGGAGGACATTGAAGTCTCACGCAAACCATTTGCCACAGACACCGAGAAGGCATCCATAGCGAGGCCCACACCAAGCAGAAGTGCAAACAGCACCATACTTACAGTAACCATGTTTCTCCTAAAAATAAAACTAAAACAAAACTAAAATAAAACAAAAATAAAACTAAAATAAAACTATCATAAAAGAGACTCATGTGTGGCAGCCACACATGAGTCTCGCAATTTAAAGCAATGCCAGGCAAAAGCCAGGATGTTGACATTTGCTGCGCTCAAAAGCGCCTGCTACTCCCTCAAAGGAATAATGCACAGATATTCTACCAAAAGGGACCGATAAAATCAATTACTTTTTAGTGCCGAAAAGTCCTCTGACAATTGAGGTTGCGCCTGTGCGCATGACTGAGGACAGTGCAGTGGACGCAGCCTGCTTGGCTATCTTGTCCGCTGACTTTGTCTTTCCGCCTGTAGCGGCATTGACAACATTTGTTGCAAGTGAGCGCGCAACTGAGGAAGCAGCGTTAGAAGCCGCTCTCTCAAATGTCTTTTTCTTCTGGGCTGCAGCCTTCTCAGCTGCCTTGGCCTCAAGTTCAGCCTTTCTTGCGGCGGCCTTCTCTTCAATGGCAGCCTGCTTCGCAGCAGCCTTCTCTTCAGCCAGAGCCTGCTTCTCCGCGGCCTTGGCTTCCGCCGCCGCAACCTTAGCCTGCTCGGCCTCCAAAGCCTCCTGCTCCTTAAGAGCCTTAAGCTCCTCATTGGCCTTCATGATTATCTCATAAGCGGACTCGCGGTCAACTGTCTCTCTGTACTTGAGATCAAACTCAGAGGAAACAATTGTTGTCTGAACAAGTGAAGGATCAGCAGGACCCATGAGTGAAGCCGGAGGTAAAATCTTGGCCTTCTCGACTATCATCGGAGCGCCTGTCTCATCAAGGAAGGAGACAAGAGCTTCGCCCGTACCAATCTCCTGAAGAGCCTCTTCGGAGTTGAATGCGGGGTTCTCACGGAATGCCTCAGCGGCCGCCTTGACGCCCTTAAGTTCTGCAGGCGTATAGGCGCGCAGTCCGTGCTGTACTCTGTTGTTAAGCTGTGCGAGAACGTCTCCCGGAATGTCTGACGGAGACTGTGTAACGAAGTAAATACCTACACCCTTTGAACGGATAAGTTTAACAACCTGGACAATCTTCTGAATGAGAGCCTTGGGGGCATCCGAGAACAGAAGATGAGCCTCATCAAAGAAGAATACCATGCGCGGCTTATCGAGGTCACCGACCTCGGGAAGCTGCTCAAAGAGTTCTGTCATCATCCAGAGAAGGAATGTAGCATAAACAGTCGGGCTGTTTATGAGCTTTGAGGATTCAAGAATATTAATAAAGCCGCGGCCGTCAACGTCTGTGCGCATCCAGTCCTTAATATCGAGCATGGGCTCGCCGAAGACGCCTTCGCCGCCCTCCTGCTCGAACGCCAGCAGCGCGCGCTGGATTGCGCCTATTGACGCCGGCGCCACATTTCCGTACATAACGGTATACTCATCCGCGTTATCTCCGACATACTGGAGCATTGCGCGGAGGTCCTTAAGGTCAAGAAGCATAAGACCCTTGTCGTCAGCAACTCTGAAGACAATATTCAAGACGCCTTCCTGAACATCTGAAAGGCCTAAAAGTCTGGACAGAAGTATAGGTCCCATATCGGAAACAGTAACCCTGACAGGGTGTCCCTGCTCACCGAAGATATCCCAGAACCTTGTCGGATAGCCCTTCTGTACGAAATCGGTAATACCGAATTTCTCAGAGGCACGGACATCCATGCCGGTGCCCGGAACGAGCATACCGGTAAGGTCGCCCTTGACATCCGAGAAGAATACGGGCACGCCCATATCCGAGAAAGACTCAGCCATAACCTTCATGGTTATCGTCTTACCGGTACCCGTGGCACCGGCAATAAGGCCATGTCTGTTCGCCATCTTCGGCAGTATATAAAGTTCCTTTCCCTCAAAGGACTGGGCCATGTAAATTTTAGAATCCTTAAGCATAAAGCATCCTCCAGTGTATAAAAATCAAGTTCGGCATCAGCCGTTAATATTCTTACCGAGATAGTAAATCTCTGACGATGAGTCCTTGCCGATTAAGGATGTATTAAAAGATATAACGGGACGAACACTGCAGTCGTTGTTGTCAAAGCAGAAGGAATCAATCTTTCCGTATTTAAATACCGCAAGCAGGTTGTTCGAGTTATTCGGCAGAGCAGCCGGTGAAGCAAGCCAGTAGCCGTAACAGTCCGGAGCGTCAGCGGCTTCCTGAACATAAACCTTGTCCACTACAAGGTTGTAGTTCTCATCCTCATAATAACCCGACTTCTCGAGTGTATTGAGCTCAATGCTGTCCTTCTGCTCGTCAGAGGATTTCGGGAAGATGTATCCCTGGTTCTCCCAGCTCACTTTATCCGAAACAACATCCCCAATCTCAAAATCAATCGGAGAATAACCGGAAGCTTCCCAGCTCTTTTCCCAGAGAATAAGGGTCGGCGTTCCTGCCACAAGCATGCTGTCATCAAACTTCTTGCCGTCCTTGTCCTTCAGGACAAAGCTGTCCCAGACATTCTGGTCCAGCAAATCGGCAATAAACGCATGCTTATGCGTATCGCCTTTCTTTTCTACCGTCCAGGTATGCATATACCTGGCCGTCACCGCAGGATCAATAACCGCCTCATTATACGGATCATAGTTATTGAAAGTAACGCTGTAACTTACGTTCAGTTCCTTATTGAAAGAGACTGTCTGATTAAAACCGCCGCGTTCCTTAGCCGTAACAAGCGGAGGGCAGGTATCGGTTGAAAGCAGACCTGCGGCAATGAGATAAGTAATACCGGCATCCTCATCCTGATAAAAGACAATCCAGTCATCATCAACGGACGCAGCGTCACCGATACCGAGGTTGACATTGTAGTGAACATACTCGCCTATCCTGGTCTTAGGCTCGACAATCTCCGAACCCTTCTGTTCTTTCTCGTCATCCGCAGCCTCTGTAACAGGAGCCTTGGTGGTCTTTTCCGTACCGCCGTCACTCTTCTTTCCGCAGCCCGCAAGCCCGAAAACAGACGCCATCATAACAAGCACCAGCACTAAAGCCGTAAAGCTTCTCTTTTTCATACTTACCTCTCCTTTTTACTAAAACTAAAATAACACATTAATTTTACCATATTAAAAGGCCGAGGACAATAAAAAACAGCCCCAAAGGGCTGTTTACCAAAGAAACCGGATGGGCGGCGTATCCATCATGTCAGGTTCCCTAAAGGGAGCGCAGGGTGCCTTTCCTGCTCGTCAGTTTCTCTGCTCATTTAAGTTAACATTTTTCCGCCAACAAGTCAATAATGATATGCCTTTTTTAAGGGCTTATAGCCCTTTCAGTATGCAGTGTTGAAGTAAGCATTGCTACGCCCTGTTCAGTATAAACATAAGGCAAATATTTTATGTTCTCACCACGACCGGCGTTCAAGATTCCAATTTGGAATTTTGAACATTCTGTGAACGACAACTGAAAACAGAAGTTTTCGGGAAACCTTGCAACATTACGTTTCATCGCCTTGTTAAGGTTACCGGTAGTGACACCAAAATAAGCAGCAATGTCGCAGTCCAGCATTACCCTGAAGCCGCGCACTTCAAATATTTGCGCCCGTATTTCAGCTTTGTCAATTGTTTCTTGCTTAACGACATCCAACATATTATCATTAGTGCTTTCACTCATAGTATCATACTTCCTTCCTAGTATCATATATTCACCCAATCAAAACAATTCCTACACTATAAACAGTATACCAAACTTTTGTTCTTATGTCAAATACTAACTTCGTTCCTACGCGATTTGTCGCCTTACTATTGTTCTGTGTAACACTATATTTTGAAATAAAATAAGAAGAGCTAAGTGGTGTAAAGCAACCGATTATAGCCCGTATGGAAGCCGGAAAAACAAATCCCCAACTTGACACCATACTGAAAGTATTGGCGCCGCTTGGCAAAACACTTGCAGTAGTGCCGCTCAAATAATACCGTGTCACCAAAGGCACCGGCGGGCACGACAACAGAGTTGTCAGCTGTGCAAGCACTGCAAAAAAGGAGCAGAGACCCAAGTCTCTGCTCCTTTTTGTGCCCGCCGAAGTTTCTATTTAATCAACTCACTGTAAAGCTCTGCACAGCCTTCAGTGACATCGTCCCAGGTTGCTTCAAAGTCACGGGTATACCAGGGGTCCGCAACGTCACGGGGTAAGAGCAGCCTCACTTTCCCGAAAGGATCCGACCTGATAATGTACTTAAGGTTCCGAAGATTATTGTGGTCCATGCAAATAATCAGGTCATAATAGTCATAGTCCTCACGGGTAATCTGTCTTGCCGTCTTTCCTGAGCAGGAAAGCCCGTGCTCCGCCAGAAGCTTTCTTACCGGCGGGTACACCGGGTTGCCGATCTCCTCCGTGCTGGTAGCAGCGGAGGCTATTTCAAACTCGGCCTCCCTGCCGTCCCGCCGGACAATATCCTTCATCACAAACTCTGCCATGGCACTCCTGCAAATATTGCCATGGAACACAAACAGTATCTTAGTCATATCTCGTAAT
>JAEEGI010028840.1_pt1 | contig 10537 bp, 10 predicted proteins | sample 8958751 | NCBI WGS metagenome assembly JAEEGI01 (sample SAMN16246545, study PRJNA631951) | gut metagenome | biome: gut microbiome; feature: rumen; material: KS-attached | host: Bos | place: Iran: Karaj | collected 2018-10 | reverse complement strand
AGAGGCGGGTGTTGCGCTCACCCTCGACCGGCTCGCCACCCGTCTGGATCAGCCATTCGAGAGCAATCTCTTCCAACGGAATCCCCTTGAAACAATGCTGCACCGCCACTGCATCATCCCCATTAGACCCATTGGACCTATTAGACCCATCAGCCCCATTCGACCTATTGGTCCTATTAGACATATAAGACATATCCGTCCCATTGGCCTCATACTTCACCTCTGCCTCATCCATAAACAGACCCTTCCCGTCCATATAATATATGTATTCCTCCGGCACCATGTAGCTCGACCTTGCCCAGTCCTTGCAGGCCGGGTCGTGCTCTACGCCAATCTCCTTAGCCAGCCACTGCTGACACTCGTCGATGGAGTGGAGCTCGGGGCGACACTTGCACACCAGGCGCAGACCCCTCGTCGAAGGAGTCTTGTGCGCCAGAAGTATGCCCAGCTCGTCACGACGCCCGATGATGGAGCACCAGAGGTCGTAGGGGTTGTCGATGCCGTCGATGTCGAGCATGAAAGCACCGCTCGGCACGGCCAGCTCGTTCTTGCGCGACCCGCTGAACGAGGCGTTCCAAGTAACTATCGGCAGGCTTCTCTTCAGTCGCTGCTGAGTCTCGTGGTCAGGCTCTTTGGCTATCAGTATGCAGATTTCTTTCAGGCACGGGTCGTGCGTCACCTTGTTGAAGTTTTCGGCAGTCAGAGGCTCGCCTTTCTGCGAGCGCACGCTTTTGTAGATTGTAAAATTCATGGTAGTAAAAATTTTGTTGTTTTATTTCATTATTAAAGTCCCGATCCTATAACCAAGATTTGAAACAGCGAAGCGCATTTCATTTTCGTGTTTTTCGCCAAGGCAAGTACGAAGCATAAGCTTTTTTTAGTGTTTTTCGAGTTTTTCGATGTTTAAAATAAATTTTCGCATAATTTTGCCCTTTTCGCATTCTTTCGCAATCCAAAGAAACAGCGAAGCGCATTTCATTTTCGTGTTTTTCGCCAAGGCAAGTGCAAAGCACAAGCTTTTTTTAGTGTTTTTCGAGTTTTTCGATGTTTAAAATAAATTTTCGCATAATTTTGCCCTTTTCGCATTCTTTCGCAATCTGGTCACAGGTAACAGGTCGCTTTTTTAGTTACCCAATGTTATTGTAGTTCTTTTTAGCGATCTCTTTCATCTCGCCCACGAGCGATTTCATGATGCCACGTTCCTCGTCGGAGAAGCGGAAGGTGAGAGTGTAAAGGCCGTCGGGACGGCGCACGAGGCGAGAGTGCGCTGTGCGCATGAGCTCCTTGCTCCTCGGGCCACTGGGGCCATCCTGGATAAACAGGAACTCCTTGTCCCAACGGTTATACATACCCTTGCCATGAACGGTCTGGCATTGAAGTTTTTCCTGGCAATACATTTTGACTCTAACTCCGTCAATGATGACATATCTATAAGCTTTTTTCATATTGATTAATGTTTTTTAGTTTGTTACTGATTAATGATTGATTTGAAATGGTTGCGGTAGCTTGCGTCAAACTTCATGAGGTTCTCGTGGCGGGCGAGCAGGTTCGACACCGCCGGCTGACTTATCTGAAGCAGCATCGCCACCTCTTTTTGCCTCAGGTGATAATCATTGACAAGGAGAGCCACCACCATGCATCGATCGTCCACCAACTCCTGACGGCGGCAATGCGACAGCAAGTCGTCCATCGTGACCCCGACCTTGTCGGCCAGTTCCACAAGAAGGGTTCTATTTAAATTTTCTTTTTCCATAGTTTGAAAATTTTGAATTAATACTTAGTTTATTTTTGTTTGATTTCGAAATCGAGTGCAAAGGTAGGATGCGATTAAGCGACTGAAAAAATGCCACCAAATGACAATTTTCAATCGCACACTATTTTAGTGGAAACCGTTGCTTTTCAACGAGAAAAAAATATCAAAAAAAATTATGCGATTGAACGCAAAACGCCCAATCGCACATTTCAATCGCAAATGCCTGTTTTCTACTGACGGTTATCCCTTGCTATGTATTCATACACCCAGTCAGCATAAGGCTGTTTTTTGCCTTTGCTCATATACCTGACAAATGAATTCCGCTTTACCCCTCGCCTGACATTATCTGCAATTTTATAACGGAGACCATTCAGGACACCATTTTCGTACAGAAGACCCAAAATATATGCTTTTATCTCAAGTCTTTTATTGCGCTTTCTATCAACAGACCAATCACGGGCGATTTGGTCGGCATAATCCGACTGCATCAATGCCTCAATGAAATTATCCGTCCAAATGGAGTCGTATCGTTCAACACTTCGAAAATTATCAAACCAAGACTCTTTTAACATTTGTTGCAGGTTAATCTTCGGGGAATCGTAGTTGAGTTCTTCTTTCTTCTCTTCTTCTTTTTGCTCACCCTCAGTATCGGAATTCTTGTCATCGGCAACAGCATCTAATTCTTCATCATTAAAATCCAACAAAACGGGAGGTTCAACAGAGCCTTGCTCCATTGTGTCTAGATACATATATATATCAAGTTCCTCTCTTGCCATACACATATACAACATGTATAGCAAAGGTAAAGACCTGTAATAGCCTTGTTTTGTTTTAGTGGTCCAATACGACTTGTTTTTCAGACCGTTTTTGTTCATTAGGAACATTAATAAAACCTCCAAGTCCGAAGATTGATCGTTAGAGCATAAGATACCCATAAAGTCCTCTGTATAATCCTTAGTTTTAACGTGGTCAAGATAACAAATATAACCGCCATTCTCGTTCAAGATTTTTTTTCGTCAACCCCCTGATGGTCTTGTATTTGAGCCGTTCTTTTTCCACACCTTGCTCACTATCTAATACAGAAATACCTTTATAAAGTATTTTTGCGTAAATCTCCAAATCCTTATGTAGTGATTCTGGAGATCTTTTCATTGGTAACGTGTCTTTTCCCATTTTGTAGAAGTCATCAATCAACTGTAAAATCATAATCAATCCTTTCGTTTAAGTTAAATACTAAATTCTGTTTGCAAATTTATGAAACAAACACACTAACCCAGAGAGATAAATATCAACTCATGTTAGTTTTTTTTTAGACAAAAATGAAACATTTGCGAAAACAAACGTCGTTATCCATTGTGTCACTCATAAGTCATTGACTTTAAACACCCATCTCCTGTCAGGTGCACTTCATCCATCATTTTGATAGCGACTTCTTGCATTGCATTCGAGATCACCGTTAATCGTTAACCGTTAGCATTTAGTTTTTACTAATTGGGGGGGATTGTGTATATTTGCAAATTGACAACATATCTATTAACCTATAAAACACAATTATAAAACCAAAAGAGGGAAATAACAATAAATTAAATAGTTAGAAGCGTTTTGCTTTTCTTTGTACAACCGAAATCTCGACAATTTCGCTATCATTACACAGGAAAGGAAACGCTCGCGGGTATCCGTGAGCTTTCTTGTTCGTAATGATAGGTAGTCGAGAACCTCGGTTGTGAACGGAAAGATTTCACGGATTTCTTTATTTGCATTTCAATGCCAATAAGAATCCAATTAGAAAAGGAATAAAAAATGGCATTATCAAATAATCTTCAACTTGTTTGTCCAATAAGAGGCCAACTAACAATTAATAAAAAAAGCAAAGACGGATTGACAGCAACAGAAGAATCCTTTAGGGTTGAGGCAATCCGATATTTGATTAGTAAGGGGTATCCAAAAGATAATTTTTGGTTAGAACCAATAATAAAACGTTTCGGCAATAATGGAAGAAACAGTTTTAGAAGTGATTTTGCCGTTCTTGATATACCTGCTCAGCAATTAGAGGTCAATTCACCTGATATGATTTTGAACCATGCTATCCTTTTGTGTGAAGTAAAACGAGATAATGCAAAGAGTGATTATGTAAAAGAAACGCAGGTAAAACCAATGCTGGATTTTGCAATTAATCAAAACACCATTGGACTTTATTGGGATAATATAGATCGTAGGGTATTTTGGATTGAAATAAATAACGATAAAAAGGAAATTAAAGAAGGACCGATTTCCTTTATACCTCAGTTCGGACTATCAGTAAAAACCAAACCTCTTACCTTTAACTCGATTGAACCATCAGATAATCTCATAGATACGTTTGGTAGAATTGAAGATGTATTACACCAAGCAGCGTATTCTCCTGAAAAAAGGTACGAAATAATACTTCAGCTTTTGCTTGCTAAAATATTTGATGAACACCAGTTTGAGACTCGGGTGAATGATCCTTTGGAAATACAAGATTTCAAGTCATTGGGGACACCTCCCGAAGCGACCAAGAAGAAAATGACTGACATTATTAAACGTGCCGTGTCATTTTACAGCAAACATCTACCTAATATAATATCTGATAAAACAATTTTAACTGGAGATCAATTGCTAGAAGTATTACAAATTCTTGCGCCAATTAAAATAACTCATTCAAAGCGTGATGTCGTTCAAACATTCTACATGAAGTTCGCAAAGGACATGTATAAGTGGGATATGGCCCAATATTTCACGCCAACATCGGTAACAGACTTTCTTGTAGATATCGTTAATCCTCAATTTGGGGAACATGTTGCTGATCCAGCATGTGGCAGCGCTGATTTTTTAGTTGCAGCATTCCGCAGATTAAGAGAGTTTAATCCTGGATACGCCGACTGTGTATGGGGGATAGATAACTCTCCTAATGCCGTGCAAGTTGCAGTTTTAAACATGCTTCTAAATGGAGATGGTAAAACAAATATAAAAAAGGATGACTCTTTGGCACATGTAAACAATTATCTGAATCATTATGATGTAATAATGTGCAACCCTCCTTTTGGAACAAAAATAGTCGAGAAGAGAACTGCTGTTTTAAAGGAATATGATCTTGGCTATGAGTGGGTTTTAAATAAAGATGGGGAATATATTAAAACCGACCATTTGCTCCAGATGCAAGAAACTGGAATACTATTCATTGAAACTTGTATAAAGGAGTGTAAGACCGGAGGTAGAATAGCCATAATATTACCAAATGGATATTTGGGTAATAGATCTCCCAAGTACAAGGTTGTTAGAGAATACATCTTAAAGCATGCAAAAATTGCAGCAATTATTTCTTTACCAAGATTCACATTCAAATCTAGTGGTGCGGATGTAAGTGCATCGGTGTTATATCTTGAAAAAAGAGACAATCCCTTAGAAACATTGAAAGATGATCACCCTGGCTATAGATTGGCCGTTGAATTAATTGAGAAAGTCGGGTGGGATGCTGGAAATAAAAAAGCTCAACCTATTTTTAAGCGTAATCAAAACGATGGTAGCTTGATTATTGCGGAGAATGGCGAGCCTATTCTGGATTGTGATTTCGAAGATGCAACGGATAGGATAGTTTATGGTGATGCGGCCAATAGTTTTGATTGGTTATCAAGGAATCGTAAAGAAAAGTTTGTTCCGGATGGATGGACCATAGGAATAGACATTATTTATTCTGATCCTGATTTAACTCTTGATCCCAAAAGGTACTGTAAAAAAGTTATGTACTTGAGAGAACAACTAAAGAGCATCCCTCATCTTAAATTAGGTGATATTGTCGAGTTTATTCCTGAGAAAGAAAAAACAGATGGGTCAAAAGTGAAAATTGTAAAGTCGAATACTTATAACTATGTTGAAATACAAGATATTGGCCAAGGGGATTTTTCGTGCAAAGAATTAAAGGGATGGGAACTTCCCAGCCGAGCAAAACATTTTGCGGAAGCTGGTGATATATATTTTGGAGCCATCTGGGGTAGTGCAGTAAAGTGGTGCATAATACCATCTAATGTTGATAATGTTGTTGTAACAAATGGATGTTTCAGATGTCGAATTAAAAAAGGAAAAGATTCTTATTTGCCAGATTTGCTCGCATATATGAATAGTGAAGGGTGGGCTGTGCAAATGCGTTCAATTTCTAGGGGGTCAGATGGTTTGGCAGAAATATGTGAAGATGATGCTTCACAAGTTATTATTCCAACTTTATCTAGTAAAGTACGAGCATCATTAGATCCAACTATCAAAGCTCTTCAAAAAGGATCTACTTCCTTAAACTCTTTGATAAATGGTCTTATTAAGGCAAAAAAGGTTGAATACATTGAACCATCAAAAAGACCGAGCCATATAGTACTAGTATGATCTTCCCTTTGTGGTGGATTTGTAATCCTCCACTTCTGGTAGTGAATATTTGTGTTTCGTGACGGGGTATTTTGGATGTGCTTTGCGAGGTTTTAATCGGTTTTAAATGGTTTTTTGAAGCCTTTTGTGTGGTTTTGGAGGCCGTTTTTGGCCTTCGAATTCACCCTTTGCGGTGGGGTGGATGGGTTTCCGAGGTGGTGGTTAAGTGATTAATATTTTGATTTGCTGATTGTTGGTTGTATTTCCCGTCGGCTTTTCTTTTGATGAATTTTGCCGACGGTTAACGGTTAACGGTGATTTCATTTGCAAAACAAGAGAACGTTGGGAGGTTGATAAGATGATAGGTTGATAAGGAACGGTTAATTTTGTTTTTGAAATTCCATTGCAGAATTGGGGTGGGGACTTTCATTTTTTTCAAAAATCGGTTCAAAAATTGGAGATTTTAGTTCATTTTTTCCGATTTTATACATCATTTTATTCAAATATTATAAATGTTAAAATTATAATATATTGTAATATAATAAGTTATGCGTAACTATACTACTTATATATATTTTGTTTGAGCGCACACTGGCTAAAGACATAAGAAATCACCGTTAACCGTGTTAACCGTTAACCTTTTTTCTCCTTACTTCCGCGATGCCTCCCTGCTGCCTCCCAGCTCTCTTTCTCCGTAGATGTTGTTTCAACTCATCCTCCCGACTCCATGGCTTCATCCTCTCATCTCCGGTATCTGAAAATCTGTCCTTCAATCCGGATGATATCCTGTGGATGAGTTATTTATAATAAATATCTTAGTTTTGACGATAAATAACCGCCCCGTATCTTTGCATCATGATTCGAATCAGTGCATGCACAACAAAAACAACCTAACAAACTAACTCCAAACAAATTAACAAACAACACACAAAAAAAACATTTGTCAATTCACTAATCACTAATCACCAATCACTAAAATTATGGCAAGAACACCCCACAATCCAATCACGACCAAATGGTCCGGCGCCGTCGGCGGCTTCACCTATCGCGTCCTTCGCGGCAACCAGATTATAGCCGAGCGCCCCTCTCACGTCAACAACCCCAAGTCGGCCGGTCAGACCCGTGTCCGCATGAAGTTCAAACTCTCGGCCCAGTTCAGCGCCCTCTGGAACAGCATCCTCAACGCCAACCTGGCTAAACAAGGGACTGACTCCACAATCAACCGCGCCCTCGCCACCAGCGTGGCCTACCACGTGGCCGGCATCGACCAGCACGCCGCTGTCGTCAACCTCGCCGAGTTCGAGGAGGCATTCAACGCCCGCACCCGTCAGACCTCCTCGGGCGGCATGGTGGTGCACTTCAACGCCGCCGTGCAGGAAATCATCGCTCCCGAGGGCGCAGTGGTCACCTACCAGGTCGTCGCCTTCGACGAGGAGAGCAACCCCATCGCCTTCAACACCCAGACATTCATCTCCAACGGCGACCCCAAGAACATCGACCTGCCGCTGGTGCGCATCACGCCCACCCGCTACGACGTCATCGCCTTCGCCACCACGCTCGACGAGAACACCGAGTACAACGGCCCGCTGGGCAACATCACGGGCGACAACCCCGAGTCCCTCTCCGCCAACACCTACAGCGTCCTCGTGAGCGCACTCTCCTCCGTCAACGGCACCATCAACGGCATCCAGACCGGCTCCTACCTGACAGCGTAAGCGCAGCGACCTGCGACCTGAAACCTGAAGTCTGCGAGAACAGACTTAACCGAAGGTCAAACCAGCAACCAGTAACCACTCGCTTCAAGCTGTCACCCATGTGCGGGCTCGCACGAATGGCACTCCCTTTGGGGGTGCCATTCCTTTGTTTTCCTCTCCTCCGAATATCGAATTCTTCAAAACTTGTTGATAAAATGTTGGAAGGGGAGGGGCTTTGTTCCGTTTTTATGTGCTATCTTTGCAGTCTCTAATCAAGGCATTCTATATTTTCTGCAAACAAAATAAAACAGTTATACCATGAAATTCATTGTCAACAGTCAGGCACTCTACAAACAGCTGCAATCTATCAGCGGCATCATCACCAACAGCAACACGGTTCCGATCATCAGCTGCTTCCACTTCCAGCTAGAGGAAGGACGGCTCACGGTCAGGGCTACCGACTTGGAAACCACCCTTGTGGTGACCTTGGATGTCGAGACGGCGTCGCTCGACGGCCTTACTCAGGTTGCCATCCAGTCGAAACTCCTGCTCGACATACTCAAATCACTCGACGACGTGCCTCTGACCTTTACGGTTGACGAAGCCTCTTTCGCCATCGAACTGTCTCACACCGCTGGCAAATACAACCTGGCGGGAATGGACGCATCGGTGTTCCCGGCCATGCCTCAGCTGGAAGAGACCACAAGCGTCACCATGCCGGCGTCGGCACTCGTGTCGGCCATCAACAAGACGGTATTCGCCGCCAGCAGCGACGAGATGCGCCTGCAGATGACGGGCATCTTTTGCCAGCTCTCGCCCGAGGGAACAACCTTCGTCGCCACCGACGCTCACAAGCTGGTGCGCTACAAACGCTCAGACGTGACGGCCGACCAACCGGCTGACTTCATTCTCCCTCGCAAACCCATAACATTGGTTAAGAAGATTTTGGAATCACGCAGCGGCGAGGTGGAGGTGGTCTTGAGCTACAACCGCACCAACGCTACCGTCGCTTTCGAAAACGTCTTCATCGCCTGCCGCCTGGTTGACGGAAAATACCCGAACTACGAGGCTGCCATCCCGAAGGAGAACCCCAACAAACTCACCATCGACCGCGTGTCGTTCCTCAACACCCTCCGTCGCGTGGGCCTCTTCGCCAACCAGTCAACCAACCAGGTGCGCCTCTCACTCTCTGAAAACGAAATCATTATCTCGGCCGAAGACCTGGAGTTCTCCAACAACGCTCAAGAAAAACTGCCTTGCGACTACACTGGCGACAAAATGGACATCGGCTTCAACTCGCGCTTCCTCATCGAGATGCTCTCCAACCTCGACACCGAGCACATTCTCATCGAGATGTCACAGCCAAGCCGCGCCGGTATCATCTTCCCGGTCTCTGACACCGAAGAAACTTCCGAGAACATCCTGATGCTCGTGATGCCCGTCATGTTGGCCAACTAAAAATCAACACAATGACCAAGCACAGCAAGGTAAACCTCTGGGGTACACATGGTTCGACCATATTGAGCATCACACTGGTGCTCTGGATGCTGGGTATGCTCATGGCTCTGGAATACCACTCCTACCGTCAGACACACGACATGCAGGAACAGGTAACGTTCCGACTCGACCTTACCCCGACCACTGGGCAGACGGAGGCTATGGCTCTCAAACAGTCAATCGAAAAGATTGGATACGTCAAGCATGTTGACTACATCTCAAAGGACGAGGCGGCCAAGATATTTGTTGACGACTTGGGCGACGACTTTGTGGATTTCTTGGGATACAACCCGCTTTCGCCTTCGCTGATGGTCAACCTAAGAGCCGACTTGATTCCTGACAACCAAAAAGATATAATCAGCCAGTTCAAGCAAGACATAAACAAAATGTCGGGCATTGAGAAGGTGGCGTATCAGGAAAATGTGGTGAGCGAGCTGAACGAGATATACTATAAGGTGTCGTGGTTTCTGGTGCTGTTCATCTGCCTGCTGCTCTTGCTCAGTGTTGTGCTGATTAGCAGTACTATACGCATCGCACTCTATGCACAGCGCGACACCATCCGCTCGATGCGCATGGTGGGCGCCAAGGTCGGATTCATTGCTCGTCCGTTTATCTCGCGTGGTGTGCTGTACGGGCTGCTGGGCGGAATACTTGCCGCCATCCTCACAATCGGTGTCATATATCTGTTCAACAATCAGTTAAATCTTTCAATAGACATTTCGGCCCACTACCTCTGGTATGCCGGCATCGCCGCGCTGCTGGTAGTAGTGGGTATCGTTATCTCGTTTTTCTCGACACTGTTCAACGTGCGTAGATATGTACGTAAAATCGACTACGAGAATTAGTTGAGGTAAAACAATACTATTTATTGAGTATTAAGTTTTTGACTAGTATGAAAAAGACTAACGAATCAAGCAAGCCGACCGATGGTGCCAAGTCAGAGTTTGTCTTTGGCAAGTTCAACTATATAACCATGGGTATCGGCATCGTCTTTCTGCTGATTGGCTATATTCTTCTTTCCGGCGGCGGCAGCGACGATCCCAATGTGTTCAACGAGGCCATGTTTGACAAAAGACGCCTTGTGGCCGCCCCCGTTATGATTGTCCTTGGATTTATCATTGAGATTGTGGCCATTATGGTGTCCCCCAAGTGCAAGAAATGCAAAAACAAGGGCGAAGTGGCTGAGACAAATCCCACAGCACAACGTCCAGCAATAAAGAAC
>JAEEGI010028839.1_pt1 | contig 10537 bp, 6 predicted proteins | sample 8958751 | NCBI WGS metagenome assembly JAEEGI01 (sample SAMN16246545, study PRJNA631951) | gut metagenome | biome: gut microbiome; feature: rumen; material: KS-attached | host: Bos | place: Iran: Karaj | collected 2018-10 | reverse complement strand
CCTCTACAGCGCGATGGAGGACTACCGCATCGACATCATGATTGACAAGGGGCCCGGTGCACGCTCGGTGCAGCTCACCCTTGCCCCGTTCACCCTGATTGGCGCCACCACGCGCAGCGGCCTGCTCACCTCGCCGTTGCGTGCCCGTTTCAGCATCAACTGCCACCTCGAGTACTACGGCCACGAGGTGCTGGAGGGCATTGTGAAGCGATCGGCACGGCTGCTACACATCCCCATCACCGACGAGGCTGCGCTGGAGATTGCCTTGCGAAGCCGTGGCACGCCGCGTATCGCCAACTCGCTGCTGCGCCGTGTGCGCGACTTTGCCCAGGTGAAGGGCAGCGGCAACATCGACACCGCCATTGCCCGCTATGCCCTCGAGGCACTGAACATCGACAAGTATGGCCTTGATGAGATCGACAACAAGATACTGCTCACCATCATCGACAAGTTCAACGGTGGCCCAGTGGGCATCTCCACCATTGCCACCGCGCTGAGCGAAGATGCCGGCACCGTAGAAGAGGTGTATGAGCCCTACCTCATCAAAGAGGGTTTCATCAAGCGCACCCCGCGAGGCCGCGAAGTCACCGAACTTGCCTACAAGCACTTAAAGCGCAACCGGCCCTACGAGAGCGGTTCTCTTTTCAATAACGAAGTCCAGTAAAAAAACAGCAAATCCTGCATTATGGCAACCAATCTCAAGTCGCTTGCTAAAGACACCGCCATTTATGGTGTGAGCAGCATTTTCGGGCGTTTCCTGAACTACCTGCTCGTGCCACTCTACACCCAGACGCTCTCGGCAGCATCGGGTGGCTACGGTGTGATTACCAATGTGTATGCCTGGACGGCGCTCATCCTGGTGATTCTCACCTTTGGCATGGAGACCACCTTCTTCCGTTTTGCCAACAAGAGTGAGGAGAACCCGCGCACGGTCTATTCCACCACGCTCATCTCGGTAATGGTAGTTTCGCTGGCCTTTGTGGCCGCAGTCATCGGTTTCTTGCCGCTCATCGCACCCGCCATGGGCTATGAGCAATATCCGCAGTACATCGCTGTGATGGCAGTGGTCGTGGCACTCGACGCCATTCAGGCCATCCCCTTTGCCTACCTGCGATACAAGCGCAAACCCATCAAGTTTGCCGCCCTCAAGTTGCTGTTCATCGGGCTCAACATCCTGCTCAACCTGCTCTACTTTGTGGTGCTACCCCACCTCTACAAGTCACACCCCGATATCATAGGCAAAATCTATGATCCGACGGTGGGTGCAGGCTACGCCTTCTACCTGAACCTGGTGTGTACGGGCATCATCACGTTCTTCTTCTGGAAAGAACTGTTCGGCATCAAATATGTGTTCGACAAGTCGCTGCTCAAGCGCATGCTGCGCTACAGCTGGCCCATACTGGTGCTGGGCATTGCCGGCATCCTGAACCAGACCGCCGACAAGATCCTGTTCCCCTTCATCTACGAGGCTGCCGACCAGAAGGCGCAACTGGGCATCTATGGTGCCGCCGCCAAGATTGCTATGATCATGGCGCTCATCACACAGGCCTTCCGCTATGCCTACGAGCCCTTTGTCTTCGGCAAGAGCGAGGACAAGGACAACAAGGAGACCTATGCCAAGGCCATGACCTACTTCATCATCTTCACCTTGCTGGCCTTCCTTGCCGTGATTGCCTGGATGGAGTTCCTGAAGTATATCATCGCACCCGACTACTGGGAGGGGCTGCAAGTCGTTCCCATCGTCATGGCAGCCGAAATCATGATGGGCATCTACTTCAACCTCTCGTTCTGGTACAAGCTCATCGACAAAACCATTTGGGGAGCCATCTTCTCGGGTATTGGCTGTGCGGTGCTCATCCTGGTAAATGTGCTGTTCGTGCCCAAGTATGGCTACATCGCCTGCGCGTGGGGCGGTTTTGCCGGTTACGGAACCGCTATGATTCTCAGCTACATCGTGGGACAGAAGTATTACCCCATACCCTATGCCTTGAAGAGCATCGCCTTCTACGTGGCAATAGCAGGAGCCCTGTTTGCCGCCATGGTGCTGGTGCCCACCAAGGGAATGTGGCTGACGACCCTTTACCGCACAGTGCTGTTGCTGGTGTTTGCAGCCGTTATCTACAAGCACGAGCATCTGGCACCACTCATGAAGAAGTTGCCCGTTGTGGGGCGTTTCTTCAGGTAGCAGCTTTCCCTGTTAAGTTTTTTTCACCACATTTATAAGTGTGCTCCACCACATAAATACAAGATTATTCTTACCTTTGTGAGTTATTTCTTAATTAGACTGTGAATTTTAGGCTTTCCATCTGGTGTTTCGTGCTTTGCACAATCGGCATTGCTTTGGGCGCAAGGGCTCAGAGCGAGATTGTTATCGACGACAACACCATCGATGCCAGCACCGTGATCTATGACGGCATCGACGTGTCGAACTACCAGAAGGACATCGACTGGCGCGCCACCGCCAAGGACAAGAACATCAAGTTCGTCTATGTAAAGGCCACCGAAGGTGCCAATCACAAGCAGCACCGCTACATCTACAACATCGAGAATGCCCGCAAGCACGGCATCAAGGTGGGCAGTTATCACTTCTTCCGCACCACCTCGTCGGTCGAGTCACAGTTCCGCAACTTCATCTCCATCGTCAAGCCCGAGGACCAGGACCTCGTGCCCCTCATCGATGTTGAGACCCGCAAAGGATGGAGCGGAGAGCAATTAGCCGACAGCGTGAAGCTCTTTGCCGACATGCTGGAGGATTACTATGGCTGCAAGCCCATGATCTACACGGGCGCCTCGTTCTACAACTCCTTCCTCTCGCGCACGCTCAAAGGCTACAAGCTGTTCATTGCCCGCTACTCGAAGTCGGAGCCTCGCCTGAACGACGCCAAGTGGACCCTGTGGCAGTTCTCTGAGCGCGGACGCATTGCCGGCATCGACCACTACGTTGACCTGAGCCGTTTCAACAAGGGCTGTGGCCTCAAGGACATTCTCATCAAGAACAACATGACCGGCAACCGCAAGCAGCGCAATGTGATGGGCGAAGTCAGAGACGTGCCGCCCCCACGCAGGGTCGATGTCGACGAAAAGCAAGAAGTGCCCATGTCGGCCAAGCAGCGCGAACGCTTGAGAAAAGAGCAGGAAAAGGCCGAGAAAGAGGCCAAGAAACGTGCCGAGAAAGAGGCTAAGGAAAAGAAGAAAGAGCAGGAACGCATCAAGAAACAGCGCGAGGAGCAGGAAAAGCGCCAGCGCGAGCTGCTCAAAAAGCAGCAAAAGGAGCAGCAGGAAAAACTCAAGCACGAGCAGGAGCGCAAAGAGAAACTTGAGCGCGAACGCCAGGAGCGCATGGAGAAAGAGCGCAAAGAGAAGCTCAAAAAAGAGCAGCAAGAAAAGGATGAGCGCGCCCGCAAGCAGGCCGAGCAGCAACGTCGCATCGAAGAGCTCGAGAAGAAGAAAGCTGCCGACGAGAAGAAACGTGCCTCAGAGAAACAGAAAGCTGCCCTTGCCGAGAAGTACAACAAGACCAGCGCCAATCAAAAGAATGTGAGCAAAGGCAAGAAAATCAACCAGAGCTCGGCCGACAACGACTAATCACACCCCGTGTGCCTTTCAAATCTTATCAAGACCTTTGGTGTATTTCCGCCAGTAGTACAATATTGGATTACTGTGCTTTAATTGCTTCCACGGGCGACTCGAATTTGGCCGATGATGCACAGGCAATGTCATGAATAAATAGTTTTTAAAGCCCAGTTTGAGAGATTTGTGCGAGATTTTCACATCATGCCAGTGATTCGACGGGTCGAGCTCGTGGAAATCAAATTTACTCAAAAAATCATTTGTCAGCAAAGTGCAGCAAAAGCTGCAATGCTTGCGGTTCTCAATCACCGTTTTCTTCCACTTGGCCGCATAGCCGTACGGATAGTTCACCTTGCCGTTCTCATCAACCGTGACCGCCGCTGCCAGTCCACATTGGGGCCTGGAATGCGCTCCCTCCCATAACGACTGAATCGTGAGCCTGCCCACTTCCACATCGCTTTCCACAATAAGCAGGTCGGCACCATCGGCAAGTGCTTTTTCTTGAGCCATCTGCAGCGTGAGCAGGTAGTTGGGCGAGGGGTGGTCGGTCAGGTCGCACAAATTAATCAGCTCAAAGCCAGTCGATTCCGACAACTGCCTCAGCCGAGCCGTATTTTCATCGGTCGAGAAGTCATTATATACAGTATAGACAAATGGAATGGATATTTCAGATGCGGCTATCGTATTGATGGTGTTGATAGTCGTGTCGATAGAGTCTTTTACAGGCGTGATGATGTGTAGTTTTTTCATCTTGATCAGTATAACCCGATAGCTTTTTTGTCGTCGGCCCCCGCTCGTCGGGAGCAGTTATGTGTGTTCTAATTATCTAAAAATCAACTGGGCAGTGGTGGCGGGCAGGCGTTCTTGCCCATAAACTTGTCGCGCGCCTTCAGTGGCACGTGGTCCAGGATGTAGCGCAGCACAAAGTCGTAGTCGGCAGCCGACACATACACCTGGTTGTGGTTCAGCGTTTCGTTCACCTTAATTGTGTTTCGCTTCGGCAACGATTCCACGGTTTTCACGCTCGCGAAGGTAGAGTACATCTCGGTGCGGCCAGCGGCATTCAAGCCCACTGCTGTGGTGGTGATGTTGCGGCTCATGACGCCTGCCAGCGCCGTGATGGCCCCTATGAGCTCGGCTTTCTTGGCCTGCTTGGGCATCTGCTTGTGCAGCACCCCCTTTTCGTTCATTTCAAACAGCACGCAGTATTTTCCGCCCATAATCAGGGCATAGATGTAGTAGCTTATCAGGCACAGCACCATAAATCCTGCGGTGATTATCATGAACATCTTCGTGTCGCCCCACGCCATGTCCAGGAAGTCCTTCGAATCAATCGAATCGCATCCGCGCAGCAATATCGAGAAGGCCCAGATGCCCACACACACCCAGAAGAATATCTTCAGCAGCAATATCAGTATCACAGGGTTCTTATACAGGCTCACCTCGTGCACCCACCGGTATTTGCCGTCGTTGCACAGTTGCACGCGCGTCGTTGCTTCTTCAGTCTTTCCCATAGTCACTTGCTCTTTAATTTTATGTATCACAAATCATTTCTCCCACAAAGATATAAAAAATTTCATAGATACTGTTATTATTCTTTGCCCACATTTCAAAAACGCACATTTTCACCCACAATCATTTCTCGAGTTCTTCTAGTGTGTCTAGTCCTTCTAGAGCATCTAGTCTTTCTAGAGTTTCTGCCTTTATTATGCATATTTACTAAATTCTCTCGTAAAATTCCCTCTCTCCATCTTGTTCTTCCCTTACCTCAAGAACCTTTTGTTTCTTCTGTTCTTCTACAAATAAATATAGAAACCGCTTTGCGTGAAGATTGTGCTTGAGAGGGGGTTGGGGTAACAATTTTTGTGTGGGTCACAATTTTTTTGTAATTTTGCAGTTTGACAAATGGTTGGGTGCCCCAAAGGGCACAAAAAAGCAAATATTTTTACACATTATATTTTAGATTTATGAACACTTTAGCTACGAAGTACGACCCGAAGGCGGTTGAAGACAAATGGTACAAATACTGGGAGGAACATGACCTGTTCAAGTCTACCCCCGACGAACGCGAACCCTACACCATCGTCATTCCGCCACCCAATGTGACGGGTGTGCTTCACATGGGCCACATGCTCAACAACACCATACAGGATATCCTCATTCGCCACGCACGCATGGAGGGCAAGAATGCCCTGTGGGTGCCCGGCACCGACCACGCCAGCATCGCTACCGAGGCCAAGGTGGTGAAGCGCCTTGCCGAACAGGGCATCAAGAAGCGCGACCTGACCCGCGAGCAGTTCCTGGAGCATGCCTGGGCCTGGACTCACGAGCATGGCGGCATCATCTTGCAGCAGCTGCGCAAACTGGGCGCCTCGTGCGACTGGAGCCGCACCGCCTTCACAATGGACGAAGTGCGCAGTGCGAGCGTGCTCAAAGTGTTTGTTGACCTCTACGAGAAAGGCTACATCTACCGCGGCCTGCGCATGGTGAACTGGGACCCCAAGGCCCAGACGGCACTGAGCAACGAGGAGGTGATTTATCACGACGAGAAGAGCAAACTCTACTACTTGAAATACTACGTGGCCGACGACGACCTCACCGGCGAGAACGGACAGGAGGGCGAAGTGGTGCACCGTGATGAACAGGGCCGCCGCTATGCCGTGGTGGCTACCACCCGCCCCGAGACCATCATGGGCGACACCGCCATGTGCATCAACCCCAAAGACCCCAAGAACCAGTGGTTGCGTGGCAAAAAGGTGATTGTGCCGCTCGTGAACCGCGTGATTCCCGTGATCGAAGACCATTACGTGGACATCGAGTTCGGTACGGGCTGCCTGAAGGTGACTCCAGCACACGACCCCAACGACTACATGCTGGGCAAGACGCACAACCTGGACAGCATCGACATATTCAATCCCGACGCCACCATCAGCACCGAGTCGCCACTGTATGTGGGCATGGACCGCATGGAGTGCCGCAAGGTGATTGTCCGCGACCTGCAGGAAGCCGGCCTGATGGAGAAGGTAGAGGACTATGAGAACAAGGTGGGCTACAGCGAGCGCAATCCCGACACTGCTGTGGAGCCTCGCCTGTGCAAACAGTGGTTCTTGAAGATGAAGCATTTTGCCGAAGTGGTGCTGCCCCCGGTGATGAACGACGAGCTCAAATTCTTCCCGCCCAAGTACAAGAATATCTATAAGGTGTGGATGGAGGGCATCCAGGACTGGTGCATCAGCCGCCAACTGTGGTGGGGACACCGCATTCCCGCTTGGTTCCTGCCCACCGATGACCCCGAGAACGAGGTGTTCGTGGTGGCTCTCAACGAAGAAGAGGCACTGGAGAAGGCCCGCAAGATGCCAGGATATGAAAACATCACCGCCAGCGACCTGCACCACGAGGAGAATGCACTCGACACCTGGTTCAGTTCGTGGCTGTGGCCTATCTCGCTGTTCGACGGCATCAACAATCCCGGCAACGAGGAAATGAAATACTACTACCCCACCAGCGACCTGGTGACTGCCCCCGACATCATCTTCTTCTGGGTGGCACGCATGATTATGGCAGGATATGAGTTTGTGGGCGAGATGCCGTTCCGCAATGTGTATTTCACTGGTCTGGTGCGCGACAAGTTGGGCCGCAAGATGTCGAAATCGCTGGGCAACAGCCCCGACCCGCTGATGCTCATCGACAAGTTTGGCGCCGACGGCGTGCGCATGGGCATGATGCTCAGCGCTCCTGCTGGCAACGACATCCTCTTCGACGAGGCTCTGTGCGAGCAAGGCCGCAACTTCAATAACAAGATTTGGAACGCCTTCCGCCTGGTGAAAGGCTGGGAAGTGGCCGACATCGAACAGCCCGAGCACAGCCGTCTGGCCGTGGAATGGTTCCACAGTGTGCTCGACGCTACGCTGGCCGAGGTGAAGGACCTCTTCACCAAGTTCCGCCTCAACGAGGCGCTCATGGCCATCTACCGCCTGTTCTGGGAAGAGTTCTCGGCCTGGTATCTCGAAATCGTGAAACCCGCTTATCAGCAGCCCATCGACGCCAAGACGATGGACGCCACGCTCTACTTCTTCGACACCCTGCTGCGTCTGCTGCACCCCTTCATGCCCTTCATCACCGAAGAGCTGTGGCAGCACATCAGCGAGCGCAAGGATGGCGAGAGCATCATGTATGCCCAACTGCCCAACCCCGGCACTCCCGACGAGGCGTTGCTCAAGGCTATGGCCGAGGCCAAGGAAATTGTGGCCGGTGTGCGTAGCGTGCGCTTGAGCAAGAACATCCCCAACAAAACCGCCATGCAACTCAACATCGTGGGCAAGTGGACCAACCCGCTGAAAGCCATCATCAGCAAGGTGGCTGTGCTCGACGAGGTGAACGAAGTGGAGGCCAAAGATCCCATGGCAGCCTCGTTCATGGTGGGCACCACCGAGTTTGCAGTTCCGTTGAGCGGCAGCATCGATGTGGAGGAGGAACTCAAGAAACTTGAGGCCGAACTGCAGTATGCCCGCGGCTTCCTCGCCACCGTCGAGAAGAAACTGAGCAACGAGCGCTTCGTGGCCAATGCTCCCGAGGCCGTTGTGGCTGGCGAACGCAAGAAACAGAGCGACGCCCTTTCAAAGATCCAGACCCTCGAAGAGAGCATCAAGGCCCTCAAGGGCTAATTCCAAACTGGCCGTTAGACCGAAAAGGTTTGTAATTCAACAAAACCTAACAAAGAGGGGCGCATCCATCAGGAAGCGCCCCTCTCTTATATCCATCATCATCACCCGAGAGTGATGTGACTGCTCACTACTTGACTTTTCGCACCGTCACCTTCGAGGTACGGAACCACGAGGCGTTAGAGCGGTGAATGAGGAAATCAATCTTGCGGTGACCGCCCATCTTGTCCTTCACCACCCACTTGCCGTTGAGCTGGGGCATGGTTTCGCTGGTAACCTCGATGGTGTCGTTGATGTTGAAGCCAGCACGGTACATGTCGCGCGACAGTGCCACCCAGCGAATCTCCTGATTTTTGAGCTTGGTGCGGTCGATATAGTCACCACTTGCTGTGCGGCCGCCAGCACCCGATGAACCCGGATAATAATAGGTCGCCGAGAGGGTGTATTCATCTCCCGCCCATGCCGTGAAGGCCATGATTGATATGAGTAAAAACAGTATCTTTTTCATCGTTCTTTGCAGGATTGTAGACGTTAATATTTGTAATATTTTTTGTTTTGATTTTACAAAGATAGTATATCTATTTGAGAATGAACACAGTTATTCATTCTTTAACTTGCTTGTTAAAGAGTGTTTCACGATGAAATTGGTAATCAGGACCCACATGAGAGGCACAAACCTGGGGTAGCGAAGGCCAAAAAAAGCCGTGGCGAGATAGCCGCCACGGCGTAGTATCGCAGCCCAAAACAGGCTGGTTCTGCATCGGGTTTAAGCCCGAAAACGGAGTTACTCTTTCTTTCGGTTGAAGATGCGCTTGAAGAGCGATTTCCACTTGCTCTCGCTCTCTTCTTCGGGACCATAGCCGTAGCCATAGCCATAACCGTAGCCATAACCGTAGCCATAACCATAACCGTAGCTGTAGCCATAGGTCTTGTTGCCTGCCTTCATGTCGTTGAGCAGTATCGACAGGTTCTTGATCTTGCCCTCCTCGGCCATCTTCTCAAGATCGGGCAGGAATCGACGGTCGATCTTGCCGTCACGCATCACATAGATGGTGAGGTCAACGCTGCGGTTGATGATGGAAGCATCGGCAATCAGGCCGTAAGGCACCGTGTCGAGCACGATGTAATCATAGCGCTTGCGCAGCTCCTCGATGAGTTGTTTGAAGCGTTTCGACATGAGCAGATTGGTGGGATTGGGAGGAATGGCACCTACGCACATCACATCGAGGTTCTCATTGATGTAGCCCTTGATGAGCACATCGGCGATGTTATTTACCTTCTCTGACAGGTAGGAGCTTACGCCTACGCCGTTATTCTCCAGTCCCATGTACTCAGAGAATCGGCCCTTGCGCAAGTCAAGGTCGACGGCGATGACACGCTTGTTGGCATAAGCAAATGTGAGTGCAAGGTTGATGGCCACAAAGCTCTTACCTTCACCCGCCATGGTCGACGTCATCTGCAGCACAACACCTTCGCCTTCGCGTTCATGCACCACATAGTCGAGGTTGTTACGCACGATGCGCATAGCCTCGGTGATGCGGTCGTGCCCATTCTCGGTAACCACAATCTCCTTTTCTTTCTGGTCGGTACGCTTGGTGGGCAAGTCGCCAATGATGGGTATATCGCAATTCTGTTCCACATCGTTGCGCGTGTGTACCATAGTATCAAGCGACTTGATCCAATAGATGAGGAAGAGCACCAGTGCCGGCAACAACAGACCCAGCAGGATGCCAGTGGTCATAATCTTCGAAGGAATCGGCGATATCTGGCCTTGCGTAACAGCTTTCTCAATCACCTTGGCGTTAGGCTCAGTGATGGCGAGTTGCAGTGCATTCTCCTCACGCTTGTTGAGCAGATAGAGGTAGAGTTGCTCCTTGATTTGCTGTTGGCGAGTGACCTGTGTGAGTGCCTTCTCGTGCGATGGCACAGCCGTCATGCTGCTGGTAGCACGACCTTCCTGAGAGCGGGCGTTGGACACTTGCATACGCAACGAATTGAGGTATGTGCTCAGTGAACTGATGATTGTGTTTCGCATCGCTGCCAGCGAATTGGTGAGTTCTATCATCACAGGGTTCTCTGTGCTTGAAGTGGCAGCAATCTTCTGATACTTGAGCATCGCCTCATTGTATTGAGAAATCTGGCTCTCAATACCTGTGTTAGCGATACCCGTATTGCTCGGAATCAGTTCATTGCCGTTCATACGGCTCACATATTGCAGAATTTCGTTGGCAAGACTGTATTGCATGCTGGCATTGTTGGCATTCTCGGCCATGCGCACGCCGGTGCTCGGATCACTGAACATGGTA
>JAEEGI010028838.1_pt1 | contig 10537 bp, 10 predicted proteins | sample 8958751 | NCBI WGS metagenome assembly JAEEGI01 (sample SAMN16246545, study PRJNA631951) | gut metagenome | biome: gut microbiome; feature: rumen; material: KS-attached | host: Bos | place: Iran: Karaj | collected 2018-10 | reverse complement strand
CAACAAATGCTTGAGTGTCTTGTTTGCTGCCATAACTCCCGCGTTGTTCATCGGCATGGAGTTGGTATTGGGACTTATCGGGTGCGTGTATATTTCTGAGACGAAAGGAGTCGATTGGGGCTTTGGTGATTATTGGGAGGCGCCAATCACAGAAAGTTACTATCTAAATGCTGTTGACATGCCGGAAACAGCATGTGTTTCCAGACGAGATAATGACAATATAGATGAAGGACTCTTCCAGGTTGATTATTTGTGGGTGGCGGAAGACAGTGTTGTCGTTGCAAGCTCTTCATCAGGTGAATATTCATTATATGCCTTCCATGCCCATAATAGTGAGATAGACACGCTCCTGAACAAAGCAGATTCGCTGCAATTCAGAAAAGCGCTGCAAAACCGAAATATGGACATCCAAACAGCTTTGACTCCGGATGATTATTTCAACAGGGCACAAAGAGAGGCTCACAAAATAGAAAGCCCGCTCCGACATACAATCGTTATAGTGACCCTATTGGCATTATGGGCTTTGCTCATCCGGTTCATCAAGAAAAGAAGTTGTATTCCAGTAGATGAAATAAAACCAACAGCAAAATGAAAAGGTCTGCAATAATAGGAATGGCGTTGTTTGCCTTGGTCCTTTTGGGTATTGTATTTGTGCCGACATTGTTCCTCGAAAACGGTGACAGGTTGGTCTGGCAATTGAGCAGTTGGTCATGGATATTTGCCTCACTACTTATCGGCATCATCGGTGTCCTGTTGACAATCCGTTTTACAAAAGGCAAACACATCCTGTGGAGAATAGTGGCTTGGCTGGGTTGTATCGTATTGGTGATGGCTTGTTTGATCAGCTTTAATTGGGCAATGTTCATGCATGACGAAAAAGTATGGAGCAGCAAGGATTATGTCGTTTATTCTGAATACGACGGCATTATCGACCCCAATAAGTTTGTCCTATACAAAAGAAACGGTCTGATCGACAGGCGTATGTACCGCCTAGGAAATATCGATTTTGGTGATTTAAAAGGAGCAGATTATTCGATGTACACCGAATTAGACCTGATAAAAGAAGAGATAGACGCGACGGAATTTGAAAGCGATAGCGTCTATCATCGTACGGTCTTTTATAGATTAAGCGATGGATGGAAATATGGACAAGAAGAGAACGATTCGCTTTTGGATGTGATCAAGCATAAGAAGTAAAGATGACTATGAATAAATGAAACATCCGTTTTAAACGCTTCACTATCTGTACCATTTACAGCACCAAGATTTATCGTTGGCTATATTAGGCAATACTCACAATAAAAAAACCACCCGAAGGTGGTAATGGGCGGTGCCGGTTCATTCCTGCCCCACTCGGGAATATCACCCGGTTAGTCACAAAGGACATCGCAAAAATACGAAATTCCCCAATACCCTCCAAACAAATCCCCTATTATTTTTCAAAAATCACCAAAAAATCCCGCCACAACGTCGCCCATGGGCGCCCATCACTGCCCAAATTGCCCATAAATGCCCATCCTGCCCAAAGATCACCCACGTCTCTAGTTTTAAACGCTTCACTATCTGTACCATTTACAGCCGACATCATGCCATAGCCGCAGGCCGTAGCAGTTTTAAACGCTTCACTATCTGTACCATTTACAGCAAAAGGGCCTGATGTGGCGGACAACTAACAGTAGCATTCCTGAACTTCAGAAGAAAAAGGTCGACCCGTTTGAGGCAACCTTCACTTTTATAGCCACAGTCTTTCCATTTCAATAGCGATATTTTTGGTACTATGGATTTTGGGGACAATCCCTACAATTCATATAGAGATAACCCCTTTATGTTTTATTGCTATGATTGTAGACCAATTTCAACCGAATCGGTCGGATAAATAGTTCCAAAATTCTTTTACTGCCTCAATAATCAATCGAATTAAACCAATAATAATTATAAGTAACTGAGTCGTAAAATATAAAGCAGACAATATCGCAAGACCAAAAAAAACAATTTTAAATATCCATTTTAAAATAATGATCATTTTTTTAGAGTTTTAAACGCTTCACTATCTGTACCATTTACAGCCTTTACACTGTAATATATTGATGCAAAGATAATTAAATATATTGAAATATGATGAAAAATGGCCGTTTTTTTTATTGTTATGTCATTTTTCTCCTTTTTTTTAACTTGACCGGCAAAATGGCGAAACAGACTTTAGTATTTGAATCACCGAAAGAACTATCTCGAAGACAATATGATTGTCATTAACGACAGAGACACAGAAGAAATGACATCGTATCAGATTCCCCGTCACCGTGATATGAATCGTCCCCCGATGATTACTAACCTCTCAAAAAGGCCATTATTCCCATCCGCTCATTTTCCTCTGCAAATGTTACATGCGATTATTTTATGGATATATAAATAAGGATTATAAAAAATCTTTTGTACCTTTACCGCCCCAAATCAAAACTAACTATAACATCTATCTACAGTATGAAGAAAATGAGTATGAGAATCGTCAGCATGATAATGGGAACATTCATGTTGTCGACATCGCTTGAAATGAAAGCCGAAGTAGATCCCAATTTCCACATCTACATCTGTTTTGGACAGTCGAACATGGAAGGAAATGCCCAATGGGAGTCACAGGACGTGGGGAATGTAGACGAGCGCTTCCAGATGCTGGCTACTTGCAACTTCGACAATCCCAAGCGTACACTTGGCAATTGGTACAAGGCCATTTGCCCAATTGTCAACCCACAGGGAAAGTTGGGCCCCTCCGACTACTTCGGACGCACGATGGTGTCCCACCTGCCCGATAATAAGATTGGTGTTATCGCCGTGGCCATGGGCGGCAGTCCCATCGAGATGTTCGACAAAGACAAGTATCAGCAGAAACTGCAAGACAACCCCAACGAGTGGTGGGCACAATTGGCGAAATGGTACTATGGCGGCAACCCCTACGGCCGTATCATCGAGATGGCAAAGAAGGCCCAGGAGGTAGGTGTCATCAAGGGTATCCTGCTCCATCAGGGCTGTTCCAATTGTGGCGACCCCAACTGGCCCGACATGGTGAAAAAGATATACAACGACATGCTCTCCGACCTTGGTCTGCAGGCAGAAGACGTACCCCTTCTCGCCGGTGAGGTAGAGTATCAGAATATGGGTGGGGGCTGCTCCAGCCACAACGTACAGGTAGACCGCCTGCCCAGCGTCATTCCTACTGCCCATGTGGTGTCTGCCAAGTACCTCCCCGGAAACGGCACTGACCCCTGGCATTTCTCTGCCCAAGGCTATCGTCTCTTTGGTCAGCGCTATGCTCAGATTATGTTGAGCGTGGTGTATGGACTTGAGATTGACATCGACCAACCTTCTGTTCCCCTGGAACCAAAAGAAGTAGACTACCGCTTCTCCGCGCTGAAAGAGATCAGTACTACACCTTTTGCCATTGTCAACGAGGAAGACCACAAGGCTTTGTACACCCGCTTCGAAGGGCATTTGGGATATGGCGATTTCGACGAGGCCTTCTCGGTGCTCAATGCCGCCTATTACTTTAAACTGGCAAGGACAACCGGCGGTTTCCGACTGGTTGCCGTTACCCCGGAAGGCAATGACTATATATTGACGGGCGACAGGGGATTCCTCAATTCGCAGTCGGTTGACGGCGATCGCTGCTTCATCGGAGGCGTGAACGGCCAGAATGGTCAGGACATCGCCAAGGGTGCCGTTTGGGATATGCAGTATGTAGAGGGCAAGGGTTTCTCCATGAGGAATGTCGGCACGGGCAAGTATCTGAAGACCAACGATGCTGCCAAGTACGACGAACCCACTTACTTCACTTTCTGCACATTGAAGGATGCTCCTTCGGGCATAGATGAAATGGGTATGGTCAGGGAACACGTTTCATCCACAGACTGGTATATGCTGGATGGCCGCAGACTCAATCAAAAGCCAACCCAGCCCGGCTTGTATATCGTCAACGGTAAAAAGGTCGTGATTAAGTAAGAGAAGAGAAATGTTGAAAAACAAGCAGGAGCGACTTAGCCCAAGGCAAGTCGCTCCTGCTGTTTTGTTTTAGAATCTCAACATTCTTAATGTAGAGCAGGCCATATAACCCCCGCATTATAGCCGCCTCTTAGCAAGGACTCTAAATATTCCGAAAGATTCATCATTTATCTTTGTTTGTGTCTTTGCAGCCATTGTTTGGGCGTACATCCCTTAAACAGTTTGAAGTTGCGATAGAAGGATGTGACAGAAGCGAAGCCAGCCTCGTCTGCCAGCAAGAACATGCTTGGGGTGGGATCCGTCTCGAGTCTCTCTGCCGCGTATTCTATACGCAGACGGTTGACCATTTCACTGAACGAGAGACCTATTTCCTCTTTCATGGCCCTGTATATGTATTCACGGTTGGTGCCAAGCCTGACGGCAAGGTCATTAATGGTGAGATTGTGATTCAAATAGATGCGTTGCCCATACATCAACTCATTGATGTTCTTGCTTAACTCCGAGAAATGGGCATCGTCGCGGCCTTCCAGGCTTGGGGCGTGTTCCTCGCATTCTGTCATTTCCCTCTCTTCATTGACTGTGTGCTGTTGGTTGACGTGCAAATCCTGTTCCTCCTTCTTCTTCAACAATTCTATTTTTTCGTTGAATTCGGCACAACTGAATTGTCGAGTGAATCCCTTGTATCCGATGAGGAAGAGCATGCAACAGAATGAAAATGACGGTATGGCAAGGAGGGTGATGGAGTGGATGAAAAACATACGTCCCAATATGCCGCAAATGATGGAACTCACTGTGGCTATGATGAAAAGGGAGGCAAGGCTGTAGGGGATGACGAACACTTTGTCGTCGCTGTCGGCAAAAAAGGCGCGCACATGGTTGTTGTAGTCTTTTGCCTTTTTCCAAGAGAGGTATGCTATGGGCAAGAGTGTCAAAACAAACAAGACGCGCAATGCCTGGTGCACGACAACCTGCACATATGCAAGACCTTGCAACTGGCCGTGCCGGATATGATAGAGGTAAATATTGATGAAGTCATTGGTTTCTTCTTTCGTCATAGCAACATAAAGCAAACCGACGGCCAACCCACCCAGCAGGGCTGGCACAATAGGCAACAGCCGAAATCGTGGGTGCTGTTCTGTGACTTGGCATACATAATAAAAGTATAAAGGAAAGACAGCCAGATTGGCCACGCAATATATGGTGTCGGAGATGGGCAACAATTCCGTCAAATGGGTGAAATACACGGTATGGCCGATATAAAGCAAAGTGGCCATAAAAGAGAATATTGCCAGAAGGAGTTTGTCTTTCTGGTTGTGTTCACAATAAGAGATAAGCAACGCTGTGCACCAAAAAGCGCAAGTGAGTGTTGGTAAAAGACATAAAAGCAGCGTCATCTCAAGGGTGGAATTTGAACTTATTTATTACAGTCCTACAAAGATACATGTTTTTTTTCTTTTTAGCCTCAAAAACGGCTTTATTGGAGTCCATTTGGTCATTTTTGTGAATTTGACATCCTTTTTTGTGAATTTGGGAAGATGCCGAACCCCAACCGCAGTAAATTTGTAAAATAATCGAAAACCATAATTTAATATATATGAAAAAAAACTATCTTATTTTGCTAACACTGTTAGTGGCATTGTTCAGTTGGAGTTTGATTGCCTGTGAAGGGGGTGATGATGGTGACGAAAAAGAGAACTCCACAGGCCCAGGGAATTCTACCCAACCAGGGAAAAAAGATTATTTGGATTATATTGACCTCAAGAGAGACGGTGGCATTGCCAAATGGGAGTTTGGCACTTCGCCCGCAACCTCCCTCCTCTACCACATCGAAACGGTGAATGGGGAGCATTTCGTGGTTGAGGCGCGTAAAGATGCCAACGGCGTACCCACGTCATTGCTCTCGTTGATTGTCCAGACCAAGGGTGAGAACCCAGAGGTCTCTGAAATTCTTTTCGACGAGCAGAACCGACCGGTTGACGTGGTGGCCCCCAATGGCGTGAGGATCTTATATGAATGGCTGACGGACACGAAGGCCGCCATTACTTTCATCGACCCGGAGACCGATGAGCAACTGAATACAGTATATGACTTCGCTTTGGGAGAGGACCAGCAGACACCGAAGGCACCAAAGGCCCAAATGAAGCGCGAGGGTGAGGCCACCCTTACTGTCACCCCACTCAGCGACAGGCCAGCGCCGGTGCGCGCGAAGGCTGCCACGGGTGACCGCCAGGGAACCATCGTGCTGAGTTCTTGTGGTGTGGGCACACCGGGTCAGCAATGCTGGGTGAAGGTGTACGACCAAGGTACATATGGACATTGGGCAACAGAGTCCTCTGGATACCGCGGCAGTTATGAAGCCGTCTGGCAATCGGGAGGCACGTATGTCTATACCTTGCCTTCCATTGAGAACCAGCCCGCCATTGCTGAGTTCCTGAACATTGCCGGTCCGAAAATCAAATCGTTGATCGACAAAATGTGCTTGCCCAATATGGCGGGAGGCACGTATACCGACCCGATGACAGCAGAGATGGTGTTCGGGGTTTGCCTAATGGTCATCAAGTACACAGCCATCACGGGCCCGCTCGCCGTGAAACTTGGCGCGGCCTGCACAGCCTTGGGGTCAGCCCTGTTGCTCTATTGCAATACCCTCAACAAGGCTCTATATTCTCAAGACCCCAATGCTCCGTCTGTCCAGGATTTGCCGCTTGTCAGAGACATGATCGACGCTACCTTCGGAAAGTTGTGGAACAATCTGGTGGTGAAACCGGCAACCTATGGCGTTCCAATCGATGTGTGGATATGTCAGCGAGGCTTGTATGGAGTCCACATGAGTTATGGTTACACTACGGGAAGCGCATCGTCAGACCCCTTGCCTGTGGTGGAGATAGCAATCAATAGCGAACCCCAAATCAAGTCATTCACACTTGAGCCACCGGCACCTGTCGTCAATCAAGGCTATGACGCTATAGCCACCCTCTCCTGTATACCGAGTGGAAGTGTGGCCGTGATGACAGTAGTGGGAACGGATGGCTATTCGAATACACAGTCGGTGACACTCGAAAATGTGGTTTCCTACGAAATGAAACTACATGTACCAGGTGCTTATACCGAGGGCGTGAAAGACCTTTGCACGGTGGCCGTGGAGTTGCCAGATGGCACGTTGTTGAAGAAGCAGGCCTCTCTGGTGTTCCAGTAATTTTTTGGATTTATGGGAGCAAGGGATTTCCGACTGCTAGTGATACTCTTGTTGTTCGTCTCCTTCTCTTCTTGTCGGCAGGGAAGAGGGGGAGGCGAGCCTTTGGTGTATGCAGAGGAGGAGGAATGGGATGCTGGTCTCATCGAGGATACGCTACGCCTCCTGCAACATGACTTCCGTATTATCAATTCCTCTTCTGACACTTGTAGGGTCTTGCATATCGACCGCACCTGTGGATGTATCCGCGCCACAGCCGACCGTGATGAGATCTTGCCCGGCGACACGGCCGTCGTGAACATGGTGGTGGAATTGGACAACAGTCCGTACATCGACAAGGAAATATATGTATACCTCTCGCTGCAAAAGGAGCCTGTGACGCTCTATATCACTGCTATCAGAGGATTGTCTGACCAGAAAATTCAGAATCAGTTCCATTACCCTCTGGGGGAGAATCTGCGGGCCTTGGGCACGATGATTGTGCCGCCGTTTTTGGAGCAGGGCAAAATGTGCGGCGCTTTCACCAACATCGTCAATGCGGGCAAGGAACCGATAGAGGTGGAGTGGGAAATGGAGAATGCACCCCAATGGTTGACCATTGACGTTCCCTCCCATCTCCAACCCAAGGAGACTGGCCGCATCAACGTGTCGTTTGATTTGTCTGAGCCATGCAAAGAATGGGGAAAGCATGAATACACGCTTCTCGTGGGGGAGAAAGGAAAGAAACGCTATCCGCTTGTCATACCGGCCATTGTCACTCCCGACCTATCCGCTTCTGCGCAAGGGGTACGCCCTCAAGCCCACATACCGAAAACGGGGTATGTGTTGCTCGACAGCGAAAAACAGCAGACGTCTGTAGTCAAGCACTTCGACATATTGAATATGGGAGGGGGGCTGCTCGTCATAGCCGACATCACCCCCTCGATACCTACAGCCAAGTGCAGGGTGGAAAAGACTGAGTTGCCCGAACGCCAGAAGACCCGTGTATTTGTGGAGGTGCCAGTGAAAGACTTGCAGAGAGATTCCGTCATGGTGATAGGTATTACTACCAACGACCGAAACTCTCCCTACAAGGAGGTGCAAGTCGTTTATTGATGTCATCCCAACTTTTCTTTTATTCCGACAAAAAAAGCCAGTCACTGCAACTGTTGACTGGCTTTTCTGTGTTTTTGCACTCTTACATTATTTCCGAAACCTTATCTTATAAAAGGGTTGTAATACGGATTGATGTGGTCGAAAGGGTTGGAGTTCTTGTTGATTTCGTCATAGTGTTTCATGAAGTAAGATGCTGCCTTACCGATGCTCAGCATCATAGATGTCTTTTTCTTTGTATCCATAATTGTTGTTTTGTTGGTGATTTCTGATGCAAAGATAAAGCGTAGATAAACCGATGAAGTGATATGATGCATTATTTCTTCTCAATAAGACAAGACAAAGCCTTGGATTTGCGACAAAATAGGGAAAAGGCTTCTTTTTCTGTCGCATTTGGTTGAACTGGTTTCCTTAAACTCAAGTTTTGCATCCCGTCTCCTTAGCGGAATGCTGAGCAAATAATACTAATGCGCACGGAAATGTCATAGGAGACGGGAAGAGCTTCGCCGAAGTTACTTTGTCTCGGAAATGAAAAGAAAAACAAGTTTTCCTTTTGCATTTCTCTCAACTTTTCGTAACTTTGTCCCCGTTAAACCAATTTTTATTTTGAATTATGGACGATTACCCGGCGGAAAGCTTTAGTACGTTGGCGTGAGGATACATCAGATTTGTAATCCTCATGCTGAGTGAGCATCCCACTTCGCCACAAACATGGAGGATTGCAAATGAGAACTTTTTGGAACACTACCGGCGGTCTGACACCTCTCCAGGAGTGGAAGCCGAATTGCTGGATTCAGGTCACTTGTCCCACCGACGACGACCGTCAACTCCTGGAGAACACCTACCATATTCCCGACTATTTTCTTACCGACATCAGCGATACCGATGAGCGGGCACGTTATGAGTACGACGACGGATGGATGCTCATCATTCTCCGTATACCCTATGTGAAGGAAATCAGGTCGCGCACACCCTATACCACCGTGCCTCTGGGTATCATCCACAAGCGCGACGTCACCATCACGGTGTGCTACTACGAGACCAACATGATGATCGACTTCGTGAGTTACCAGCAGAAACGCGGCGAGGGATTCACCGACTATGTAGACATGATTTTCCGCATCTTCCTCTCCTCCGCGGTGTGGTACCTCAAGCGGCTCAAGCAAATCAGCAACCTTATCGACAAGGCCAAGCGCAACCTCGACAAGGAGGTGAACAACGAGTCGCTTATCGGACTCAGTAGGTTGCAAGACTCACTCACCTATTTCGCCACCTCCATCCGGGGCAACGAGAACCTGTTGGCAAAACTGAAGTTCAAACTGCAAATCGACGAATTGGATGCCGACATGATAGAGGACGTGAACATCGAGATGAGCCAGGCCAAGGAGACCACGAATATCTATTCCGACATCCTCGAGTCGACCATGGACACCTACTCGAGCATCATCAACAACAACATGAACACGGTGATGCGTACCCTTACCTCGGTCACCATTATCATGATGTTCCCCACGTTCATTGCCAGCCTCTTCGGAATGAATCTCGTCAATGGCATGGAAGACAGCCCCTTCGGATTCCTTGTGGCGCTCGCTCTCTCCGTAGCCGTATCGGTGCTGCTATGGTGGTTTTTCCGACATAAACGATTGATTTGAACAAAAATCAAAAAAAACTGAAAATTATTTAGGTTTTTTCATTTTTTTTATTTAAGTTTGCATTTTGATAATGTGAACAATCGAATCATAAACCTAATTGTTAAGTGATGGACTCTCAAGAAAATGCCCTTAATCAGGGTGCACAAGTAGAAGAGAATAACGTAGTGGAAACTCCCGAAGCAACTGTGGAAAGCACGGAGGTTAAAGACGTGGAGAATGTTGAAAACCTGGAGGAAGTGCCCCAAGAAGCCGAAGCCCCCGTAGCAGAGGAGGCTCCTGCAGAGGCTCCTGTGGCAGAGGAAACTCCCACCGAGGCTCCCGTGGCAGAGGAAACTCCTGCCGAGGCTCCCGTGGCAGAGGAGGCTCCTGCCGAGACTCCCGTGGCAGAGGAAACTCCCGCCGAGGCTCCCGTGGCAGAGGAGGCTCCTGCAGAGGAAACAGAAGCCGAAGCCAAGAAGGTCTACAAGACCAAGAAGGAGGTGCTGGAACGGGTTACCGAACTGGCTCATGGTGAAGCCACTCCAAGCAAGGAAGAGGTAGATACCCTGAAGACCATCTTCTACAAACTGCATATTGCCGAGCGCGAGGCAGCCCAGAAGGCTTACCT
>JAEEGI010028833.1_pt1 | contig 10538 bp, 10 predicted proteins | sample 8958751 | NCBI WGS metagenome assembly JAEEGI01 (sample SAMN16246545, study PRJNA631951) | gut metagenome | biome: gut microbiome; feature: rumen; material: KS-attached | host: Bos | place: Iran: Karaj | collected 2018-10 | reverse complement strand
TGTGAGAACAACGGTATGGTGCAATGCAGGGATTTGTATGCGGTTGATGGCGTGGACACGGTTTTCTACATTGCCGCTGAAAACGGATTCGTTTACAAGTCGGCGATGATACCTGTCAATGGCGTTGAAGAGAATGCTTTGCAGATCAATGTCTATCCCAACCCGGCAAAGGATAGGGTTGCCATTGAAGGAATTGAAGCTGCGGAAGTGAATGTTTATAATGCGCTTGGGCAGGTGGTGAAGACCGTGCGGGGGACGAATGAAATTGATTTGAGCGGATTGGTGGAAGGGGTTTATTTGGTGAGGATTAGAGATGGAGAAGGGAGAAGCTATGTGGCGCGGGTGTTAGTGAAGCAATAGAGATTTCCCGAAGGGAATCTCCTTCCTTTATGACGCGAAACGAGTGAAAAACAGATCCGTACCATTCTAAAACAGGAACTCCACGACAAAAAAATACTTATCTGTCTTTTTTTCAATAAGTTAAGCTACATAAAATCACATTTTTAGACATTTTTTTAGCCAAAAAATCACATTTTCGGATACTTTTTTCATCAAAAAATCACATTTTCTGGAGAAAATCACATTCAACGATGCACAAACGGAATATCATACATCCACTGAACATATTTTTTCACGTTTTTTCCCTTAATCCAAATAAAAAGTTTATTTTTGCGCAATATTTCAACCTATATACTGAAATAATTTCAAGAAATTATTCTGTATAAGTTGGAAAAATGCAGAAAGTATGGACAAACAAGTCATCAAGATGTCCTATCGTGGTATCGCATTAGAGAAAAACTGGCAATATGATTCCGCCATGCTTCATGAGATTGCCCGACAGATGGAGGAATATTTTCACTATGGCGGCTTTGCGGAAGCCTTCGACCTTGTGGACAAACGCGAGTGGATCAACAGTCTTTATCAGAAAATACTGTTGGGTGACATCATTGCGCGTCACGGCATACGGAACACACGTTCCATCCGTCTTTTGGCGAAGAAACTGGCAGAAAATGTGATGCATCCTACCGCCTTGTCGCGTCTGCAGCACATCATCAAATCTTCAGGCGAGAAAATCGGGCTCGAAACCATCAAAGATTACTTGCAATATTTTGAAGAAAACTATCTGACTTTCTCATTGCCTAATTTCGTGTCGCCTTTCACCGACCAGGAAACCATTAAGAAGCGGTATTTCACCGACAACGGATTATTGAACAATTTCCTTTTCAATGGCGAAGCCAAACTATTGGAAAACCTCTGTGCCATCCATCTGATGAAACAGTACAGCAACACCGACGAACCTCGTCTATTCTATTACAACCGTAACATCGAGGTTGATTTCTATGTACCTGAAGCCAATCTCGCCGTACAAGCATCTTACGATATCAATGATGATGAAACACGTCGACGCGAAATCTCCGCGCTTGTGTCGCTCAACAAGGCTTTTCCCTTAAAAAGTGCCATCATCGTCACTCGTGACTATGAGGAGAAAATAGAAGAGGGAGGACTCACCATCGAAGTCATCCCCATTTGGAAGTGGCTGTTGAACTGATTATCTATGCACAAACGGCACATCACACATTATTAATATCTCCTTCACGAAAGCCTGCTCGCTGGGGCCGAAATGTCCATCGGCGCGAGAGAGTTGTGTCATCATGCGGGAGAAAGTGCGTTTCTTGTCCTTCGTCATGCGCCTCAAAGTCTCGTATGCCTTCATCTGTAGGGCGTTTTTGGGAATCGGGACAAAATCCTTGGCCTCAAAATCCAATTCCTTGAGACAAGACTTCAGGCAATCGCTTTCTCCAATGTGGGTCTGGAAATCGGCTCCGGCCAAATTGTACAGCACATTGGCGACGGCGTTTTTCTCCTCTTGGGTAAATTTTTCCTCCATGACGACAATTTTTGGTGCAAAGAAACGATTTTTTCTAATTTTGCAGCAACAAAATTTCAAAAATCGAATCACAATGAAAAGACTATCCTTTCTGTTCCTGGCTTTGGTAGCCTCGTTTGCGCTGCAAGCCCAATGGGTCGACGACCCGACAACTAACACCTTTATCGCCAATTCATCGGCAGATGGTGGCGAGATTTACACCTCCACCGACCCTATTTCGGGCGACACCTACGTGCAATGGTCGGAAATGCGTTCCAACGGCTGGGCACCCATCCTGCAACGCCTTGACTTTGAAGGCAATCCGCAATGGGGCGAAAATGGTATTCCCATCACTACGCCCGATATTGCCACATGGTCGCCAGGCTACGCCATGACCGCCACCAACGACGGCGGTGTGGTGAGCGTATTCCGCACGGCTTCGGCGCATCATTATGCGGTCAGAATCAATGCAGATGGTACCTTCCCTTGGGGTGAGGAGGGCATCGTGCTCTTCGACGGACAAGGCGGCGACCGTTCCGAAGTGATGGCCGGCAACGACGGCGGCGTGTGGGCTCTTGGCACCGATTACACGTACAGCTATCTGCAATACGTCAGTGCTGACGGCACATTAGGCCCCATCATCACCATTGGCGACGGTGACTGGAATCACGATTTTGGCCTGATGGTTCCAGGTTTCGACAATAGTGTTTTGGTCGTTTACGAGAAAAACCACTGGGCTTACACCTATTATTATGAGAAAGAGATTTGGGTGATTGGCTTCACTGTCGACGGTGCGCAAATCGCCCCCGAGGCTCAGCTCATGCTTCCCTACACCATGGGCGGCAGCTATTGCCATTATGTGGTGCCCGATGGCGCAAACGGTGGCTATGCCTATATGTGGCACGCGGGCATCATGGGTGCTTTCAACACCTACGTCTTCCACTTCGACGAGTACGGCAACTCCACCATCAACGACTTGAACGGCACTCCAGTTCACGAGGCTGACGCCAACAACTTCTTCCTTAGTGCATACGGCACCGTCGACCCTGTGAGCCACGACCTCATCATCGCCTACGAGCAGACCGACGCCTCCACGCAGTCACAGAGCAGAATCTATATGAACCGCATCACCTCAACAGGCGAAAAGGTGTGGGGCGAAGGCATCTTGGTTGCTGATTATGTCGGTGATTCCTATTCTGACATCTTGGTCGACGCTTTTGAAGACGGCAGCGGTTTCTCCCTCATCTACACCAAAGGCAGTTACAACTCCACTGTAGAAGCCAAAGGCTTCGACATGGATGGCAACCTGCTTTGGACCAAGCAGATGAGTTCGAACAGCTACAGCAGATCCATGTGCGAAAACAGCACCGGCTTCCACCTTGGGCAGAATGTGATAGCTTGGGTCAATTCGGCCAACGGCGGTGTATACGGCCAGAACATCGGCCCCGACGGCACCATGGGCCCCATCGAGCCGCCTGTTATCACTTGTCTCGCACCTGAAAACTTTGAAGGCGAGTATACTTACGACATCCAAGAAGAACTCTTTGGCGTAAACCTCACTTGGGTAGCCCCTGAAACACAGCCTCTGCATTACAACCTCTACCGTTATCAGGAAATCAACAAAGACGGAGAAATCATCGAAGTGCCAGGCGATGCCACCTCTTATTATGACGAAAACGGCCTCGGAATCTACAAATACCAACTGACCGCCGTTTATGAAAACTGCGAATCCGACTTTGCCCTCACGCCTGACGGAGAGAACTTTGTCTATATCGAAGTGACTGGCATTGAAGATAACAACAACGAAAAAATCGTCACCGTCACAAGGATTTACACCATGAACGGACAATGCTTAAAGTTCAGCAATGTGGATGAACTGAGCAACGGTGTTTATATCTTACAAGGCTTGACAACTGACGGACAGATGGTTAGCAGGAAGATTGTGGTGAACAAATAAACATTAGAAGCTATAAAAACGATGTAGAGACGGTGTGCACACCGTCTCTACTGTTTTTGTGGGAACTGTTGGATTCGAACCAGCGACCCCCTGCTTGTAAGGCAGGTGCTCTGAACCAACTGAGCTAAGCTCCCTTGCGTTTTCGGGGTGCAAAAATACGACTTTTTTCACTTTTGGCAAACAAAACTTCGCATTTTGTTGCATTTTTTCTATCTTTGCACATAATATTTCGCACAAATGATGTGCTTGTTTGGCCATGAAAAACCTCAATTTCAATAGGTTAAATACATTCGGCTGCCACGGCGTGACAGTCTTACATGGAAATCAATTCAACAAATCAACAATAAACAATTAAACGACAATACAATGGGACTCATCAAAGCAATCACAGGCTCCATCGGCGGCACCTTGCGTGACCAATGGTTGGACCTCATCAAATGCGACAACATGGACATGGACACCCTGATGGTGAAGCAAACCACCAAGTCGGGGCAAATCTCCAAGAGCAGCCGCATCATCGTGGCTCCCGGTCAGGTGGCCGTCATCTACGACAGTGGTGCCATTCTCGATGCCACCGCCGAGGAAGGCGTCTACACCTTCGACAAATCCTCGTCACCTTCGTTCTTCGCGGGCGAGTTCGGTCCTGTCTTCAAGGAGATGTGGCAACGTTTCACCTACGGTGGCACACCCGCCAAGGAGCAGGCCGTGTTCTTCTTCAACAACAAGGAAATCCTCAACAACAAGTTCGGCACCGCCACACCTATCCCCTACCAGGACTGGTCGCACGCCATCCCGAACCAGATGACCAACTCGCTGATGCCTATGGGCGTGAACGTGCGCTGCTACGGCACCTATACCTTCCGTTTGGACGACATGGGCGTGTTCATGCGCAACCATGCCGGTACGGCCAATGTCATCAAGAAAAACGACATCGTCGAGCAGATGCGTAGCGAAGTGATGGCCGCATTCCAGAACGTGCTCAACGAGTTGGGCAAGACCCAACACCGTGTGCCTGTCCTTGAATTGCCAAGCTACACCGACGAAATCAAGCAAATTATGGACGAGAACGTCTTTGACGAATCTATCCGCGCCCGTGGTGTGCGTTTGGTCAGCTTCGTCATCGAGTCCGTCACCCCCGACGATGCCAGCCAGAAGAAAATTGACCGCTATGAATACAGCTCCAACAACATGATGCAGCAAGGCAAGATCATCGACGTGATGGATACCGCTGCCGGTAACGAAAACGGTGCTATGGGCGGCTTCATGGGTGTCGGTATGGCCAACATGGGCTCGGGCGGCATGACAGGCGGCGCGATGCAAAACGCTTGGAACAACCAAGGCGGACAAGCCAACTACGACCCCTACAACCAACAGCAGAACGCGCCCCAACCTCAAGGCGTTCCCTGCCCGAAGTGCGGCACGATGATTACCGGCAAGTTCTGCCCTGAATGCGGCGCACCTGCTCCGGCACCCAAAGGCAAGATGAAATGCCCGAAATGCGGGACGGAAAGTAGCGGGAAATTCTGCCCTGAGTGCGGTACACCTTTGGTAGCCGTAGGCCCGAAGAGATGCCCGAAATGCGGCACTGAGGTGACAGGTAAATTCTGCCCTGAATGCGGTACGCCAGTGTGATAAAAACGTAGAGACGGTGCATGCACCGTCTCTACAATATTGAACGCGAGCGAATAACGGGGTTCGAACCCGCGACCCTCAGCTTGGGAAGCTGATGCTCTACCAACTGAGCTACATTCGCGTTTGAGACTGCAAAAATACAGAAATTTGTCATTCTGCAAACATAAAACATCATTTTTTTCGGCTACCACGATGTGACAGCCCTATAACTGACAACCGAACAACTATTAACTGTAAACTGAAATAATATGCCCATTACTGAAAAAGACGAAAGAATCATCCGAGACAGTTTCCACCCGAAATCGTGGAACGACATCAAAACCCACGACTCATGGTCGGTGTTCAAAATCATGGCCGAGTTTGTGGAAGGAATGGAAAAGATGGCGAGAAACGGTCCATGCGTCGCTATTTTCGGCTCGGCACGCACCCAACCTGGCGAAAAATACTATAAAATGTCCGTTGAGATTGCCAAAAAGCTGGCTGACTATGGCTTTGGCATCATCACAGGCGGAGGTCCTGGCATCATGGAAGCCGGCAACAAAGGTGCCCAACATGGGGGTGCCACAAGTGTCGGCCTGAACATCAACCTGCCTTTCGAACAGCACTTCAACCCCTACATCGACAGCGACAAGAACATCTCTTTTGACTATTTCTTTGTCCGCAAGACCATCTTCATGCGCTATGCACAAGGTTACATCGTAATGCCTGGCGGTTTCGGCACCTTGGACGAGCTGTCGGAGGCCATCACGCTGATTCAGACCAACAAGATGGTGAGCTTCCCTGTGGTGCTGGTCGGCAAGGAATATTGGCAAGGGCTGATTGACTGGTTCAGAAACACTTTGCTCGCCAATCACATGATTAAAGAGGAAGACTTCGACATCTTCAACGTGGTCGACACTGCCGACGAAGCCGTGAAAATCATCAAGGAATTCTACAAGAGATACGCCATCAAGCCGAACTTCTAATCATGCGACGCTATATCGAAGTTCCACTGCAACTGCTTGACATCGAGGGAGAAGGCTTCCATATCATGGTCAAAGGCTTGATTCATGGTAAGGAAGCCCATTTCCTCATCGACACAGGAGCCTCGCGCTCCGTCTTCGACCCCAAGACCATCTCCACCTTCATTGAAAACATCGAGTTTGAGAAGAAAGAAGGCCTGACTGCAGGCGTAGGTAGCTCTGACTTGGAGAGTGCGACCTTCAAGATTGACGCTTTCTCCATTGGAGAAATGGAAATCCATGATTATGAAGCCGTTGCCTTGGATTTGGAGAACATCCACGAGATGTATGGCAAACTGGGTCTCCCCCACATCGACGGCATCCTTGGCGGGGATTTGCTAAAACGGTATAAAGCGGTGATAAATTACAGATTGAAAAAACTGAGGTTTACGCCGGTTTAGAGCAAAACAGCTGTCTTATTAAAATACCGCGGCTCTCGTAACCACCTTTTTCAAAGCAGACACAGGGAAACCTATTTTCAGAAGCAATTCCTCCAAACGGCGGCGTTCTTTGTAGGGAATTGTCAACTCGTAAGTCATTAATTCGTTTGCATCCAAAGTCGGTATCGGCTCAAATTCATAATAAGAGTCCGTATCGGGTTTGTATTCCTCTGGAAGAGCAGAAGGTTGAACGAGCTTGACATCATGGTAATGCACATCGTTGTCAATATCAACGGAATAGAGATAGCCGTCATTGGGATGTTCCATCAGTTCGCGCAAGGTCAATTCCTTTCCGATATATTTCTGCAAATCGGCAAGGCTGACGCGGAAAACGAGCCAACGGTTGTCGTCCTCGTCCTTGTCAACCCAATAGAACAGATAATCGTCACCTTTCCCACTGACATAGTGCGAAAGAAAAGGCCCATCAAAATAGACCAAATCGGCAATCTTTTTGAAATTGCTGAAATCAAACTGTATGTCGAATCCCTCTAACTGCTTCATAGTCTTTTTGTTATTTTGAACGACTTGTTCAAGTCGCATTGTGCGTATTCGTAGAAGTCAAAATGTCCGTTAGGGCTGGTTGTTGTTTTCAAACCGTCTTCATTAGTCAGTATTCCTTCAGCCAATGCGTCACCGATGGAAGTTCTGGCATTCTTGAACGCTTTTTGCAAGTTGGAGAAGAAAATTTCTGCTTGAGAATTGGAAGCAAAACACGAAAGGGCAAGAAGAGAAGTGTCAGCTTTCCCCTTGCCAAGGTCTTGGAGCATCCTTTTCGGATTGCGGACATATTGCGGAATGTGATTTTGCTGATCTGGTGAAGAGAAAGCGAAACGACAAGCCTTCATATCATTTGGTGCATACAAAGGAGGCATGGTGCATCCCTCTGCAACCAACTTATCAATCCACTCTTGGTATTTGAGCTTATTATCGGCCATTCACAAACAACTGTTTTTGTTTCACCCTGCAAAAATACACTTTTTTCCAATATAAGTAGAGAATCACTCCTCTGGAGTGCCATCCGTTGTTCCCTTTTTAATCAACTCCAGTTCAGCCTCTTCCTTCTCCTTGACATACTTTGCATCAAGACACAATCTAAACCCACCAAAAGAGTTCTTCAAATCCGGCAGGCGTTTGCCGCGCCATGAGACACGGCACGAGGTCTTGGGCAATTGCCAGGCACCACCACGGATAATGTACATCTGACCATCCTTGCCGAGACTTGCATTGCGCTCGTTGTCAAAATAACGGTATTTGGACGAGCACCATTCCCACACATTGCCAGACATGTCGTAAATGCCCAACTCGTTGGCGGCGCGTTTTTTAACCTTTTTGACTTTAGTAGCGTTGCCGTTATGCCAAGCCACGCGGTCCACATCTTTTCCACCGCTGTAAATGTAGCCTCGCGAATTTTTTCCGCCACGCGCCGCATACTCCCATTCCTCCTCGGTGGGAAGCCTGAAATGCATCCCAGAAATGCTGTCCAAAAGTCGCAGAAACTCCTGCACCTCATAATAATCGACATTGGTCACAGGGCGTTTCGGGCATTTCGTTTTGCTCGGGTTGTAGCCCATCACGGCCTTCCAAAGTTTCTGCGTCACCTCGGTCTGGCCGATGTAAAAATCCTCGTTCATCTTCACATAATGCACTGGCAACTCGTCCGTTTGAGAGAAACGGTCATAATTGAATTCCGCAGTATCTTTGTGCTGGGCACCCATCCAAAAGCCACCCTTCTCGACACGTACCATATTGAAAGACACCTTGTTGACACGATAGGAAGTCGGTGCAGGAAGCGTATCTTGCGCGAAAAGAGCCATTTGCGCAAAAACCACCAAACTGAAAAGCAGGGAAATTTTCTTCATTTTAATTCATTTTGAAGGCAAAAGTAGAAGTTTTAATTCAACATTCAAAATTTAAGATTTAAAATTCCGCATTCCACATTCCACATTCAGCATTCAGCATTCCACATTCAAAAATTTCCACTATCTTTGCGCAAAATTAACTAAGAACAATGCCAAGAATACTTATCATCGATGACGAGGCCCCCATCCGCCGCGTGCTGCGCGACATCCTCGAAAACGAAAGCTATCAGGTGGACGATGCCGCCACAGGCATGGAAGCCCTGCAACATATTAAGGAACAAGACTTTGACGCCGTTTTCTGCGACATCAAGATGCCGGAAATGGACGGCATCGAGGTGCTGGAAGCCATCCGCAAAGAGTCGGATGTGCCTGTCATCATGCTCTCGGGTCATGGCACCATCGAGACGGCGGTCGAAGCCATCAAGAAAGGTGCCTTCGACTTCATCCCCAAGCCCCCCGACTTGAACCGCCTGCTCATCACCTTACGCAACGCATTGGACAAGAAGAACTTGGCTACCGAAAACAAGGTGTTGAAAAAAGCGGTGAAAATCCAGCACCAGATGATTGGCGAGTCGCAACCCATGCTCGACGTGAAGGACATGATTGAAAAGGTCGCGCCCACCAACGCCCGCGTGCTCATCACCGGCGAGAACGGCACAGGCAAGGAACTCGTCGCCCGCCAGCTGCACGACCTCAGCCCAAGAAGCAGTGGCCCCTTCATTGAGGTGAACTGCGCCGCCATTCCTGCGGAACTCATTGAAAGCCAGCTTTTCGGTCACGAAAAAGGCTCCTTCACTTCGGCCATCAAGCAGAAGAAGGGCGACTTTGAATTGGCCGATGGCGGCACGCTTTTCTTGGACGAAATCGGCGACATGAGCCTTCCTGCCCAGGCCAAAGTGTTGCGGGCATTGCAGGAAAACAAGATTGTGCGTGTAGGTGGCGAGAAGGAAATCCCTGTGAATGTGCGTATTTTGGCGGCCACCAACAAAAATCTGAAAAGCGAAATCGAGAAGGGCAACTTCCGCGAGGACTTGTACCACCGACTGAGTGTCATCGTTATCCAAGTGCCGCCTTTGCGCGAGCGCAAGGACGACATCCCGCTGCTGGTGCAGAGCTTCGTCGAGATGATTGCGCAAGACATGGGCAAGGTCGCGCCCAGATTCGACGACGGTGCCCTCGAGGCCTTGCAGCAGTACCAGTGGACGGGCAACATCCGCGAGTTGCACAACATCGTGGAGCGTCTCGTCATCCTCTGCGGCGACGCCATCACCAAGGACGACGTCGTACGTTTCGGAAACCCGCTGAATTAATACAGGTTGCTGAGCCTGTCGAAGCACCGGCCCATCTATCTGTCGGCCCTTCGACAAGCTCAGGGACCTTTGCTCCAAAAAAAACAGAAATCACCTTGCGGGGTATAGAAAATAGCTGTACTTTTGCAGCCCGTTCTTTGAAGATGACAATCGGGCAGACACGCAGGTCTGCTTCAACTATCAACTCTCAACTATCAACTCTCAACTAAAAAAGGGGACGACCGGTTTTGACAGCAAGATGAATTGTCATGTAAGCATGCCGAGCCTCGCAGTGACGCTCGTAAAACTTGACTGCAAAAAAGTAATTGGCGAGAATAACTACGCTTTCGCTGCCTGATCGAAGTACAGTAGATCACTGGCTTAATCCGCTCACAAGGTGGGTGGACGAAACATCCCGCAGGTGGAGATTCCTGATTCCGGCCTGAGCCCGGGGTGCTAATCAATTTCGGGATAGTCTTGTCGGCGCTCCGAC
>JAEEGI010028832.1_pt1 | contig 10538 bp, 10 predicted proteins | sample 8958751 | NCBI WGS metagenome assembly JAEEGI01 (sample SAMN16246545, study PRJNA631951) | gut metagenome | biome: gut microbiome; feature: rumen; material: KS-attached | host: Bos | place: Iran: Karaj | collected 2018-10 | reverse complement strand
GCATAGGTAAAATCGGAAAACTTGAAGTCGACTTCATTTGTCGGAAAGGATTTGACGAATACTCATATATTCAGGTGGCACGTACTATCGATAATGACAATTACGATGAAACAGGAAAGAACCTGACAGAGGAAAGAGAATATCGTCCGTTGGAGAGCATTTCAGATGGCTATCCGAAATACCTGCTGACCATGGACAAACTCCTTCAGCATCGAAACGGAATAAAGCATCTGAATATAATTGAGATGCTGAAAAGCAATGGACAGTTTTAAAGCCCATTGCCGCAATCGAGTGGGAGTGAGTACTTTGTCAGTGTTATGTTGATAATCATCTTGGAAAACAATGATTTTCCACACCTCCGGATTCCGGTTATTACTTTTGGAAAACCGTTTTCTCTCACATTCATCAGTTGGTTCAGGTACTTGTTTCTCGCAATCATGCCAACCTCGTAAAGTGTAGAATTCTACTCTTTTGTCGACTAGATTATAACACACTCCAGCTCTATGCTACTGTCCGATTAGTGTCCGATAAAAAGGATGATATAGAGAAAAAATATGAATAAAGACAGCGCTCCAAACACATTCAGAATAATTGAAAACACTCAAGATACATTGAGTTAAATTGTTTTTATTGAGTGGGAATGACTGCATATCAAAACAAAACCCTTACAATGCCGACACTTAGTTGTCGGCATTTTTGTATTTTGGCATCATTTTCTCCGAAAAAGAATGTAAGAAGCTTCACAGATGCACTGAACAACAGCGCCTACACCCTACTGTCGCTCATGGACAAACCGCCAAGATCAAGTGTTGTGGTGGTGCCGTTGCCGGCTGAGCTCTCAACAAAACCACCAACGCTCATGTTGCTGTTAAGTCTCAAGCGCTCGAATACATTTGTCAAACCAATGCCATGGGATTTTGGAGATGGTGTTATGTTTCCGCTTCTGATCTCGTCAACACGTGAAGAAGGAATCTCAGCGCCGTCGTTGTTGACCGCAATGTACAGATGTCCATCCTTTACATATGAGACAATTGAGAGCTGATAGGTCCTTCCCTGTTCCACGAATCCGTGGGTTATGGCATTTTCAACAATGGGTTGAAGGATGAGTTTTGGAATCATGCATTCCATATGGGCGGGTGGTACATAGATGTTGTAGGAGAACAGTCCGGGACTTCGCATGAGGCGAAGCTCCAAGTAGCTTCTTGTCGCTTCGAGTTCATCTGCAAGGGTCGTGATGGCAGTGGTCTGTGATATGCTGTAGTGCATGAGCTTTGTAAGCATCACTATTGCACGATAGCCCTTCTCTCTTTGGCCATCCTTCACAAGAGAGGCAATGCAAGTCAACGTATTGCCAAGGAAATGGGGATGTATCTGTCCCTGTAGGACATCAATCTCAAGTCTGCGCCTCTCATCCGCCATCTGCTCCTGCTGCGCAATGAGATTGTTTATCTTATCGTTCATCTCAGAAAGAGAGGTAGCAAGGATCCCTATCTCATCGCTCCTCTTCATTTCAGCCGACAGATCAACCTGGGAGAGGTTCTCTGCATTTCGGATCTTGTCAGAGAGGGTCACTATCGGCCTGGAGATGTAGCTGCCAAGGACCAGCGAGAGAACTGCCATGACGGCTATGACAATCACCCCTATAACGCTGAACTTCAAAATGACAGGATAGATTGCCTCAGTTATTGCACTCTCGGCAATGAATACAGTCAGGCTCCAGTCAAAGAACACATGTGCCCTGTTCTTCACTATGTAGTTCTTGCCGTTGATCTCGACTGACCGTTTTGTGCCAAGCTTTGATCGTAACACAGACTCGAAACCTGACAATGTACGGGAATCTATGTTGTTGAGATCAGAGCTGGAGACAATGTTTCCCGAACCCGAGGAAATCACCCAGAAGTAACCACTGTCATTCGTTATGATCGAGTTGGTCATCTGTGAAACATCCACCTCGCAGATGACGACATGTTTTCCGTCAGAGGTAGGAGCATAGGCCGCAACCGTCTTTTCAAGAGAGATTGGAGATGTGTATGGTTCTGAAATGTACACACCTCTGTAGGTGGAGTCTGTGGCCTTTCGGTAAAACTCGTAATAGATGTCTGTATTGATTATCTCAAGCAAATGTGTCTTGTTTGAATATATCTCGTCTGGGGCTTTTACATAAACTACGTTCTGGTACTGCGATGAGAACTCGTCCCTGAATGACACAAGAACAGACTTTATGGACTCCTCAGTGTCCAGTATTCCAATCACTCCTGCCAGACTCAGTGTTGAACGGGAGATGTTCTGACCATACAGGCCAAGGTAGTCGGAGCTTGTCAGGAGCATCTGGTCCAGGTCGATGATCTTCTGTTGCATGAGAGTATTTCTCATAAGAGAGTATTCTGTGACCGTCCAGACAAAGAGACTTATGACAAAGAGTACAAGCAGAGTCAGGAGAATCTTTCTGGGGAATGACCCTTGGAACTTGAACCTTCTCATTTCACCTGCCCCGGTGTGACGCCGTAGTACTTGGTGAACAGGGTTATGAAATACTGGACATTCGGAATCCCCACCTGCTCAGCCACCTCAAAGACCTTCAGAGGTGTGAATCTGAGAAGCTGGTTTGCCCTCTCCATCCTCAGCTTTGTAAGATAGTCCTTGAAATGCATCCCGGTCTCCTTGAAAAACAAGGATCCAAGATAGTTTACAGACAGACCCAGAACATTGGCATACTGGTCCATTGAAACCTGCTCAGTGAAATGCTTTCCGAGCTCATCAATCACATACTGAACCTCATAGCGATACGTTCCTGCGGTCTCCTCCTCCCGGCTTTCCTTCCTACCCATCATCTTAAGCAGATAGGAACCGAGCTCCTCGTCAGTCAGCTCCCCCTTTGCTATAAAGTCCTTGGCTCCAAGCCTTATGGCCTCCCTTGCATATTCGAACTCACAGAAGGCTGAATAAATGATGAAATCAGTGTCAGGATGTCTTGGCTTAGCAATCTTCAGGAACTCTAGTCCGTCCATTATAGGCATCGTTATGTCTAGGAAAACAAAGTCAGGCTCCAATGCATCAAGAAGGGACACGGCATCCTTTCCGTTCGTGGCAGAACCCACAAACCGGCAGTAGTACTTTTCCCAGGGGAAATTCTTCATGGCCTCGATGATGGGTACGTCATCGTCAATCCACATCACCTTCTTGTTCATTGTCTCCATAGTTCACCATTTTAAACCAGCCTTAGGACATTGGCAAAAACTGTTTTCCCAGATTCGAGTTTTTCTGAACTTTTAATTGTTTTTTTCTATGGAAAATGCCATTTTACGGCTTCAGAATTTTAATTATGGAAGTGAAGACATGAAAGATCTTGTTGAAAGAAAACGCATAAAGTCTCACCAGATACAGCTTCTTCTGCTGGCAGTGCCGGGCATTCTGTTCTTTGCGGCGTTCTCATACTTCCCCATGTACGGAATCCTGATTGCATTCAAGAATTTCCAGATCAAAAAGGGAATTCTGAAATCTCCATGGGCAGATCCATGGTACAAGTACTTCAAGCAGTTCTTCGAGAATCCATACTGCAAGCAGCTTCTCACCAACACGGTTGTCATCAGTGTTGGAAAGATCGTGTTCAACATGTTCTTCTCCCTGTCTCTGGCAATAGTTCTCAGCGAGTTGAAGGTGAAATGGCTGAAGAAATCAGTCCAGACAATCACATATCTGCCACACTTCCTGTCCTGGGTCATAGTCTATGGAATAATATACGCGCTCTTCTCGGAGAGCTCAGGCCTCATAAACGTGGCCTTGAGGTCTGCAGGCAAACCGACGATTCCTTTCCTGACAAGCGACGGATCCTTCAGGATGCTCCTCTACTTCTCCGATGTATGGAAGGAGGCTGGATGGGGAGCCATCATCTACCTTGCGGCAATAGCAGGAATCGACCCTGGTCTTTACGAAGCCGCGGCAGTTGATGGAGCAAGCAGGTGGCAGAGGATATGGAGAGTCACATTGCCTTCCATCAGACCTACAATCATAGTCATGCTGATTCTGAAACTCGGTACAGTGATGAATGCAGGTTTTGACCAGATATACATACTGTACAACTCACAGGTGTATGCATCGTCTGACATCATTGACACATGGGTCTACAGAATAGGCCTTGAGCAGTTGAACTACAGCCTTGCAACTGCAGTTGGACTCTTCAAGTCAGTCATAAGCACAATCCTTGTCCTCTCCGTCAACAAGATAGCAAGGAAGTGGGAGGAGTCATTATGGTAAAGGCGCAGAAAACCAAGACCAAGCACAAAAAGCTGGAACCTTTTGACATTCTGATGATTGTCATAGCCTCATTTGCAGCTTTGATAATAATATTCCCTCTCTACTATGTTGTAAGTCTCTCGTTCTCTAGCTATACGCAGTACATAAAGAGTTCAGGCTTCGTTCTGATCCCGAACCCGATATCCCTGGATGGATACAAGCAGTTTTTGACAAACCAGGCGGTTCCAAGGGCATTCCTGGTCACAATCTTCATAACTGTTGTCGGAACTCTTCTGAATTTCCTGTTCACGGTCACCCTTGCCTATCCTCTATCCAGACGTGAATTGCCGTTCAGGAAGTTCCTGGCTATCTACACGTTCCTGCCGATGATCTTCAGCGGAGGTCTGATTCCTACCTTCTACGTGGTCAAACGCCTTGGCCTGATGAACACGGTATGGGCCATGATTATGCCGATTCTTATAACCACATACAATCTTACAATCACCAGGTCCTTCTTCCAGAGCATTGATGATGCCTACATCGAGGTTGGAAGAATCGAGGGAATGAACGAGGTGCAGATACTGTTCCACGTGATAGTCCCTCTGGCAAAGCCTGTCATAGCGACAATCATCCTCATGTATGGTGTCATGCACTGGAACACCTACTACCATGCCCTGTATTACGTGAGAAGTTCCAATCTTCAACCACTGCAAGTTGTCCTGAAGGGAATTCTTATGAAGGCCCAATCCACACTTGAGGAAACAAGTCTGGAGGTGACTGCCAGCACACAGGCCATGAAACAGGCAGCGGTTGTCATCACAGCCCTTCCGGTTGTGTTGGTCTACCCGTTCCTACAGAAATATTTTACCAAAGGTATGCTTATCGGCGGTATTAAAGGTTAAATTTAGTCCAGAAAAAGGAGGGACGAAATGAAAAGAATTCTATTAGTTATGGTTTGCCTTGCTCTGGTGGCAGGAATGGTCTTTGCACAGGCCGCACCGGAAGCCAATGCAAAGGAAGACGAAGTCTACAAGATCGTCTATTATCACAACTCTTCAGCTGGCGGACAGGACCCTGCCAAGGATCCTATTCTCAAGGCACTGGATGAGAAGCTTGGAATCGATCTTTCCGTTGAGGTCATCACAACTGATTTCGAGAGCAAGCTCAATCTTGAGGTCAGCAGCGGAAACGCCCCCGACATCATGCAGCTCAAGTCTGCTCAGTTCAAGACCCTTGAGGAACAGGGTGTGCTTCTCCCTCTTGAGGATTACCTTCCAACAATGAAGAACTTCATGCAGAGATATCCTGACATCCTTGATGACCCAACCCTCAGGTACAACGGACATCTCTACTTCCTCAATGGAAGGGATGACGATTCTCAGAGAATCAAGGCATATGCAAGCCTTTGGGTAAGAAAGGACTGGCTGGACAAGCTCGGACTTGCTGTTCCTACAACTCTTGAGGAATTCAAGAACGTGGCAATCGCATTCGCCACTCAAGACCCAGATGGAAACGGAATCAACGACACCTTCGGATTCTGCGGAATGGGTGGAAATGCAGAGAACAAGGATACAATGTATGCCTGGAACCCGATTTTCGGAGCATTCGGAGTCGGAGAACTCAATGACTGGCAGATCCAGGACGGCAAGGTATTCTTCGGACCTACATCAGAGAGATACAAAGAAGCACTCGTATGGATCAGAGACTTCATTGCAACAGGAGCAGTCGATCCTGATATCATGCTGATCAACACATATGACCAGATCAGAGAGAAAGTCTACCGCAACCAGGTTGGTCTGATGTACATGACATGGGCAGAGTTCGTCAAGGCTCCGTTCAACACGATGCTTGCAGAGATGACACCAGATGCACAATGGATCCAGATTGCTCCTCCAGTAGGACCTTACGGAGACAGCTTCGATTCAATCTACAACGTTCCTGGATTCCTCCAGAGCGGAAGATGTCTCTCAGCTGACCTTGCAGACAATCCGGAGAAACTCCAGAAGGTTCTTGATTATCTTGACTACATCGTATTTGGTGAAGGCCTGAACCTTGTCTGCTACGGTATCGAGGGAACACATTGGAACTATGTCGACGGCAACATCGTCACAACAGACAAGATCGGTGAAGTCAGCTACTCCTGGATGCACCAGGTCATGGGAAGACTTGAGAAGGAATACATGTCAATCAAGTTCCCATACTGCGCAGCAGAAGTCCAGTTCGCCGCAAACCTCCCGAGAATCGATTCCTACAAGAACTTCGTCACAATCCCTGCCTCACGCAACCTCACAGACCTCAACAGATATGTTGATGAGGAGACTGTAAGATTCATGTACGGCAGACGTGACATCTCAGAGTTCAGTGACTTTGTGAATACCCTCTACAAGACATATGGTCTTGGAGAGTATGAGGAGATTGCAGCAGAGAACCTCAAGAACGCAGGTCTTCTCTGAGTTCTCAACAGAACAGCCGGCAGGAGCGATCCTGCCGGTTTTTTGTACTATTGCCACGCTATTCATTCATATTACATTTACACGGAGAACAACATGAAAGACTGGATCAAGAAAGGCGTTGTCTATCAGGTATATCCAAGAAGCTTCAAGGATGGAAACAATGATGGCATAGGAGACCTCAGAGGTCTAATATCCAAACTTGAGTACATCAGAGATCTTGGTGCAAATATAATCTGGATGAATCCGATATATCCCTCCCCGAACGATGACATGGGCTATGACATCTCCGACTATAGAGACATAATGCCGGAGTTCGGTACCATGGACGACTTCGAGGAGCTTTTGGCAAAGGCCCACTCCCTTGGAATAAAGATCATGCTCGACCTTGTTGTAAACCACACTTCGGACGAGCACCAGTGGTTCAAGGACAGTGTCGCAAGAAAAGGCAAATACACAGACTTCTATATCTGGAGAGACCCAAAGGACGGTAAGGAGCCAAACAATTGGGGCGGCTCTTTCCAGGGAAGTGCTTGGGAATATGTACCCGAAAGAGGCCAGTACTATCTACATCTATTCTCAAAGAAGCAGCCGGATCTGAACTGGGAGAACCCACAAGTCAGACAGGAGGTGTACTCTCTGATGAAGTTCTGGCTGGACAAGGGCATCGACGGTTTCAGAATGGACGTTATCAACTACATCTCGAAACCCAAGGAGCTTCCCGACGGAAAGGTGGGAGCAAACGGATTCGGGGACTTCCATCCGATTGCGCTTAACGGCCCCAGACAGAACGAGTTCCTGAGGGAGATGAACGAGAAGGTTCTATCCCAATATGACATAGTCACCGTTGGAGAGACCGTAATGGTCAAACCTGAGCACGCATTGCATTATGCAAATCTGGACGGCTCCGAGCTCGACATGGTCTTCCACTTCCAGCATATGGGTGTGGATTCAGGCAAATACGGCAAGTGGTCTGACAACAGATTCGATTTCATGAAGCTGAAACGGATACTCTCGGATTGGCAGGAGAAACTGAACGGAAAGGCTTGGAACAGCCTATATTGGGACAATCATGACCAACCAAGGGGCGTATCAAGATTCGGAGACGACTCCACAGAGGAGTACAGAACAAAGAGTGCAAAGATGATTGCAACCTGTCTCTATCTGATGCAAGGAACACCTTACATATTGGAAGGTGATGAACTGGGAATGACGAACGTTGCCTTTGATGACATAGAGGATTACGAGGATATCGACACCAGAAACAGCTACAAGGCCTTCACAGAAAAGGGAGTCCCTCACGAAGAGATGATGCGCTATGTCCACAGGCACAGCAGAGACAACGGAAGAACACCGATGCAATGGGATGATTCGGAGAACGCAGGATTCTCAAAGGCAAAACCATGGCTCAAGGTCAATCCAAATTACAGAACCATAAATGCTGCTGCAGAGATCAAGGATCCCGATTCTGTGTACAACTACTACAGGAAGCTGTTGGAGTTCAGAAAGAACAGTGATCTTGTCATTGATGGCGACTTCACCCTTACGAATGCAGACGACACCCAGATATTCTCATACGAGAGACGATTGAACGGGAAAGCACTGTATGTGTTCTGCAATTTCTCGAACAAGAATACAAAGAAGCTGGATTTCAAAGGAAAAGAAATCCTTGGCAATTATAATGATGTCTCAGATTGCCTGAGACCATATGAAGCTAAAGTGTTTGAAGACTAAATGGAGCACCAAATGGATTTCATCAGAAGTGTAGAATGCAAAGAACATTATGACGTTGTGGTGGCAGGTAGCGGACCTGGTGGAGTTGCAGCAGCAATAACCCTTGGCAGACTTGGAAAGAAAGTGCTTCTTGTAGAATCATCGGCTTGTATCGGTGGATATGCAACAGCCGTCATGCTGGGGATTATTCTCGACATGCCGGGAAAAGGCGGTATACCACGGGAGATATTCGAAAGACTTCACTCAATGGGTAAAGCCATGTGGGTTGACGACAAAAGCTACACATATGACATTGAATCCATGAAGTATGTCCTTGATGCCATGGTGAAGGAAAGCAATGTAACAGTTCTTCTTTACAGCAGCGTCACAGCCACAAAAGTTGAGAACGGCCATATCTCTGCCATTCTGATTGATGGGCCATCTCCAATGGCGGTTTCCGCGGATTGGGTTGTGGATGGCACCGGAAGTGGTCAAGTGTCCTTCGAATCCGGTTGCGAATACTACATTGGAAGTGAAAATGACATTTCAGCGGTCCAGGCAGCAAGTCTGCAGGCCCTTGTGACAGGAGTCCCTGAGAACCTATGGCACTCCGAAATCCATAGCAGGGAGAAGAAGAAACAATTCAAGGAGCTTCTTGAATCAGTCGGTCACGAACCCACCTACCCCGCCCCATTGCTTTTCAGGCTGTCAATGGCTGACCCCACCTGTGCCTTCCAGATAAACCATGAATACAACGTCAGATGTGACGACCCTTTCAGAATGAGCGAAGCCACAATGGAGGCAAGAAAGGAAATCTATGAATCAGAACGAGATCTCAAGAAAAAGGAAGGATGGGAAACCCTCACACTAGTAAGCACAGGTGTTCTGGGGCTTCGTGATGGCAGAAGGATAGCAGGTCTTTACAAACTCACTGGAGATGATGGCGCAGCCGGCAGGAAGTTCTCTGACGGCGTCGTTCCTTGCTCATTCTGCTTCGACATCCATGCCACAACAAAAAAGGAAGCTGACAAGGTAGGATTCCAAGCCAAAGTCACAAAGAGGATTCAACCATACGAGATTCCGATGAGATGCCTTATAAGCAAAGATATCGACAACCTCTTCATGGTGGGAAGATGCATCAGTGGAGACTTTGAAATACATTCGAGTTACAGGGTAATTGGACCTGCCTTTGGAATGGGAGAAGCAGTAGGTGTTGCCATATCCTCCTTGTCCAAGGGAAGCTCCAACAGATCCGTGGATGGAGAGAAAGTTGCCTCCATCATGAAAGAACGGGGCTATAAGCTATGACATTGATTCTCGCGTCATCCGGGCCTTTAACCGCCTGAACCTCTAGCTTTAAACCCCTGAGCCCACCTTAGAAACTTGACAATAGCTAGAATAATAGCTATATTTTTCGCATGACCATAGACACATCAACCATGATTTCCGTAACCGAAGCAAACCAGAATTTCTCAAAGGCTATGCATAAGGCCGATCAGAAAGGCCGGGTCATCATCCTCAAACGGAACAAACCCAAATACATGCTCATTAATCTCGACGAATCACCGATCATTGAAATGACAGATGATGAGAAAATCGATTTTGTGGCAGCCAGGATTCTCAAGAAGTACCACGCTGCTTTTGAGGAGCTGGCCAAATGATCAGGTTTTCCATTGAAAAAGTGAAACTCCTTCACCAACTGATAGCAGAAGAAACCGGAGGCTCAATCGGAATCAGAGACGAAGGGCTCCTGGATTCTGCTATAGAAGGCATTTACCAGACATTCGATGGCAAGGAGCTCTATCCGTCAAAAGAAGAGAAAGGTGCCCGTCTTGGCTATTCGCTGATTTCAAACCACTCCTTCCTCGACGGCAACAAACGTATCGGCATGTACGTCATGCTGACGTTTCTCGAAGTCAACGGAATCAAGCTGGAATGCACAAATGAAGAAGTTGCCGAAACCGGGCTGTCCGTTGCCTCAGGCGATATGAATTACGAAGATCTTCTGACCTGGGTTAAAAATCACGAAACCTGAAATAAATAATCATGGCTTCAAACTACTGCTGCATCGGATTGTATCCGACTTTTTTCCAACAAAAATAAGATAGATAGAATAATTGCAATTATTTAGTGTCTTTCAGG